>Ga0209536_100004038_pt1 | contig 23321 bp, 21 predicted proteins | sample DeeMarSeWOR28_12_FD_187461 | JGI IMG/M metagenome (GOLD analysis project Ga0209536, IMG submission 187461) | Marine sediment microbial communities from White Oak River estuary, North Carolina - WOR-2-8_12 (SPAdes) (version 2) | ecosystem: Environmental > Aquatic > Marine > Intertidal zone >...
GTATTTGCTAAAGAGTATGGTATCTCCTTTCTTGACATCCAGGGGCATCTTGCTGCCGTCTTCCATGACCTTTCCGGTCCCCACAGCCACTACCTTCCCCTGTATGGGCTTTTCCTTGGCAGTGTCTGGAATGATGATGCCACCTTTGGTTACTTCTTCTTCCTCAGTGCGCTTTACCACGATACGATCATTCAATGGCTGTAGCTTCATGACTTCCGACTCCTTTTCAACTACTTGAAAAACTGCACTCCACGGGTAGTTACCTCCAAAATGTTAGCACTCATTAGGGGCGAGTGCTAACACAAGGCGGAGAATATCCAGATCAACTTCAAAAAGCAAACTTTAAATTTTCTGATTATCCTCCGATTGAGATCACAGACCCCAATAAATAAAAGATAGCTAAGCAAAATGAATCTTTTCTCCGCTTTTCGAATAAATATTGCTTTTAATCATTACGAACGTGTACATGGAGATGTTGCTCGCTGGGAAACAATCTGCATTCTTCGGCCATAATCCAGCGGGCACCGGTAGGTCTTCATTCTCCGCCTTTCATAAGCCTGCACAGTCGTTGAGTCATTTGCCTTCGCCGTCATTTGGGCGTGCCGCCCGACACTGGGTCATCAGGTCGATACACGTGCGATCACCTGAGAAAGCGAAGCTGTGATGGGGTGATCCAGTTATCCAACGACATAGTGAGCCAGTGACTCAATGACCACAGATGACAGTGAAACGACATGGCCTGATACTTCCCTGGACCTTGTCCCTTGCACCTGCTGCCTGCTGCCTGTTGCAGGGGCTTGCTCCTTTACAAGACCTTTTACTTCGTGTTACAACGGACACCGACGAAGAAGGGAATCCGGGCCCAAAGGGTCCCACTTTGATCTGTCTCCTGAGGGGACTCCAGTAGCTTTTTCCCATTGCATGAGTCAGCTGGAGTAATGAACCAAGGAACATTGCATATTCTTCTGCGGAGTGAAATGCAGAAACTCTAGAGCGAAATCTGCAATCCTCTGAAAGCTGACACCCTTTATGACCAGACGCCAGCCACAAGACCACTATTTTCGCCGGGCGAGAAAAGAGGGTTTTCTCGCCCGGTCAGTTTACAAGCTGGAAGAGATTGATCGGCGCGTCCGCTTAATTAGACCTGGTCAGCGGGTTCTGGACCTCGGTTGCCATCCGGGGTCGTGGCTGCAATACTGTGCTGGGGTTGTAGGAAGAGGAGGCTTGGTGGTAGGCGTCGATACCCGCGAGGTCTCTGTTGAGCTGCCGCCTCATGTCAAATTCATTCAGGCCGATGTTTTTGAGCTGTCGCCCGTCGATCTTCATCACTTCTCCAGAGAGTTTGACGTGGTGCTGAGTGACTTGGCGCCGGCGACCACGGGAATTCGCTCAATTGACAGCAATCGCTCCTCCATGCTGTTTCAGCGAGCTTTGTCCCTGGCCGAAGACCTGTTGGCGCCTGGGGGACATTTCTTAGGTAAGATTTTTCAGGGCTCCGGCTTCAACGCAATCGTCCAGCAACTGAAGGGCGAGTTTCTCAAGGTCAGGGGGATCAAACCTCGCGCCACCCGCAAGGTGAGCAAAGAGATCTATCTTGTAGCTATGGTCAAGAAAGCGTAGGGCCTTGTCGCGGGGACGCGGGGACAGGACTGATGCGGAGCGGAAAGAGCACACAGCGCTCTTCCCCGGCAGGCAGCTAGCAGCGGGCAGAAAAAACTTAGTTTCGGAGAATTTGGTACGTCTTAATGGAGGTAAGAAGCATGTAATCACTACCGTAGTTACTCGTCGGATCGCGACAGGTAAAGCATCCGGGCCCAGAGGAGCCGGCTTTGAGTTCACCCCGGAGGGGTGTAATATAATCCCAGGAATAGTGGAATGATGGAAAAATGGAAACTGGGAACCCGCTTGTCGTAGATGCCGCTTGCGGTGCGGGACTGAGCGGAGCGAAGGGAGCGCGAATCATATTGGGGGGCAAAGGTTCGAACTATTTTGATTTCTAGCCGTGGACTCACAGCACTTATTCAAAAAAATTGAGCCGATTCAGCCAACCCCATTATTCCCATACTCCACTATTCCATCATTCCAGCGCAGTTGTTACTGGCAGAGCTGATCCGCCGGTGGCGGACTGACCTGGCCCAGAGGACCAGGTTCTCGATGTTAAAATAAAGAATTAACTCTCAATATTTAAGTTTGAACTGATTCGGGGGAAACAGACATGTCCGGACATTCAAAATGGCACAGCATACGTCACAAAAAGGGTGCCACGGACGCCAAGCGGGGTAAAATATTCTCTAAGCTCATCAAGGAGATTATCGTAGCCGCCCGGCTTGGCGGCGGCGACCCGGCGGGCAACCCACGTCTGCGAACCGCTGTTGCCGCAGCCAAGGCTGAAAACATGCCCAAAGACAACATTGAGCGTGCCATAAAGAGGGGGACGGGCGAACTGGATGGGTTTAATTACGAGGAAACCATCTATGAGGGTTATGGCCCGGGAGGCGTGGCCGTGTTGGTCGAAGTGATGACCGACAACAGGAACCGCGCTGCGGCCGATGTCCGTTATATTTTCAGCAAACGGGGGGGCAGCCTCGGTGAGGCTGGCTGTGTGGCCTGGATGTTTGACAAGAAGGGTTTAATCGTTTTTGAACAGGACCAAGTTAGTGAAGACGAGATCTTAGAGGTGGCCCTCGACGCTGGTGCCGACGACGTGGTCACCACCGAAGACCAGTTCGAAGTGCATACTGACCTTGCTGCCTTTGAATCAGTGAAGCAAGCCTTTGACGATCAAGGCCTTCGCTACACCATGGCAGAGATTACCATGGTGCCGCAGAACACGGTTAAGCTGGATGATGAATCCCAGGCGGTCCAGATTCTTAAGCTTATGGAGGCAATTGAGGACTCTGACGATGTTCAGAAGGTGTACGCCAATTTCGATATTCCGGCCGAAGTTTTGGAGCGAATTTCGTAACGGGAGCAAACGGTAATCGGTAACGACTTGGGAGTCGGTTCGGGGGCGGCACGGCGCGAGGCAAAAGGGGTAAGGCAGACGGAATAAGATTGATTGATGGAAAGATTACCTCGAGCCTTGCTCCTGGAGACCCATCTCAAATAACCCAAATAACCAGTGACCACAAAACAGGTAGATTCTGATGCGAACCATCGGTGTTGATCCCGGCTCCACAATTACCGGTTATGGCATTGTGGAACAGGTGAATTCCCGATTGTGCCACGTGGCCAGCGGTCGGGTTGTATCCCCCGCACGGATGCTCTTTCATGATCGCTTGAAGAGGATTTATCTGGAACTGGAGAAGGTCATAGAGCTTCACTCCCCCGAAGTTATGGCCGTGGAGGATCTCTTCATAGCCCACAACATCAAGAGTGCGCTGAAATTGGGTCATGCCCGGGGCGCGGCAATCTTGGCCGGGTTAAATGCTGATCTTCCTATCGCCGAGTATTCACCACTGGAGATTAAGAAGGCGCTCGTAGGGTACGGCCGCGCCCACAAGTCACAGGTACAGGAAATGGTCCGCGTCCTGCTCACTCTTGGCGAACTCCCTGAGTCCAACACAGCAGATGCCCTCGCTGTCGCCATTTGCCATCTACATTGTTGCCAGGGAGCCGGCAGCCTGACCTATCGGAGGCGACAATGATTGCTCACATCCAGGGGCGTCTCCACTTCAAGTCACCAGAATACCTCATAGTTGACATCGACGGCCTTGGCTATCAGATCCAGGTGCCGCTAACTACGTTCTACGATCTTCCGGATGCGGGTAGCACGGTAGCACTTCACGTCCATACCCACGTTCGAAAGGACGCCCTGCAACTTTACGGTTTTCAGTCGCTTGAGGAGAAGACACTTTTTGTGCAACTCATGGGCGTTGCCGGTATCGGTCCCCGTCTGGCGGTAAACATCCTTTCCGGGATCACCCCCGCCGAGTTGGCCGAGACGATACACCAAGGGGATCTCGCCCGGCTGGTGTCAATACCCGGGGTGGGCCGCAAAACCGCCGAGCGTATGATGGTGGAGATGAGAGACAAGCTCCCTGCCGTGGCACTGGGTCAGGAGGTCGCCGCACCCGTCGGACTGGCGGCTTCTGATGGCCTCGTTGAGGATGCCCTCTCAGCTCTGCTTAATCTTGGCTACAAGAAGGGAGTTGCTCAGCGGGCTATCAAGGAGGCTCAAGGGAGGATTCGAGGGAAAGTGAGCCTTGAGAATCTGCTGAAGGAATCCCTTCGCTCGCTGGCATAAGGTGGCAAACAGCAAACCTTATAAGGGTTCGGAGCTAGAACTCAATAGCGAGATGGCTAAAGGCGCAGGAAATGTTAAGGTCACCTGGCTTCGCCGCCATTAATGGTCACTGGGTCACTATGTCGCTGGATAACTGGATCACCCGGTCAAGTCTTACTTTCTCTGGTGATTACTCAGTTATCGACCTGATGACCCGATGACGGACGGCAAGCCCAAATGACTTAATGCGTGCAGCCCTGTGACAGCGAGGCGAGCGCGAAAAAGAGACTTAATGGTGCCTTGCGCCTTCTGCCCTGAGCCTTAGGCCCCTCTCATACTCACTATTGGCTCCTAGAACCTGGCGCTACACGCCCTGAAAGATGGAAACTCGACGGAATTTATGGAAGAACAGTTGTTCGACAGAGAAGAACAGGTTGAGGAACTTGGCATAGAAGCCAGCCTGCGCCCTTTGAGCCTATCTGAATACATCGGCCAAGAAAGGATCAAAGACAACCTCAGGGTATTCATTGAAGCTGCAAGAGCAAGGCATGAAGCTCTCGATCACGTCCTTGTTCACGGCTTTCCTGGCCTGGGCAAAACCACCATCGCTTATATAATCTCCCAGGAACTCAACGTTAACATCCGAACGACCTCAGGGCCGGTGCTGGAGCGGCCTGGAGATCTGGCGGCCATCCTCACCAACCTTAAATCTCGCGACGTCTTGTTCATCGATGAGATTCACCGGCTAAACCATGTGGTGGAGGAAGTTCTTTACCCTGCCATGGAGGACTTTCAGCTGGATCTCGTGATAGGCCAAGGACCCAGTGCCAGGACCGTAAAGCTAGATGTACCCCAATTTACCCTGGTAGGCGCCACCACGCGTGCAGGACTCTTGACGCCTCCTCTTCGTGATCGCTTCGGGGTTGTGCTCCGCCTGGAGTTCTATGGTTCAGAAGAACTCGCTCTCATAGTCAAACGCGCAGCCACAATCTTAGGGATTTCCATAGATGAAGATGGCGCCATGGAAATCGCCCACCGCTCCCGTGGCACCCCCAGGGTGGCCAACCGCCTCCTGCGCCGGGTGCGTGACTATGCCCAGGTGCGAGCCGACGGCTCCATCAACCGGCAGGTAACCGATGTCGCCCTGAAAATGCTGGGTGTGGACGAGAAAGGCCTGGACAAGATGGACCGTAAGATTCTCCTCACCCTCATCACAAAATTTGAGGGTGGCCCTGTGGGGATCGACACCCTCTCGACCGTAGTGGGCGAGGAAAGGGACACCCTGGAGGATGTCTACGAGCCCCACCTGATTCAGCAAGGCTATCTAAACCGCACACCCAGGGGCCGCATGGCCACCCGGCTTGCCTACGAGCACTTCAGTCTGTCTCCCAACAAACAGACCCAACAGCAAGATCTATTTGAGAAGTAAAGGGTACGCGCCCGTTGGCTCTGAATTACTCTTGGAGCGGGGGGTGACGGCGAAGCCCGAATACGTCACTTCTTGAGGCTTCTTATGTTGAATTCTTATCGGCTGGGGGCTAGTGACCCGAGTCTTTCTTGAGGAGATTAATAAGAGTTCGAGCGAGAGCAACCGTCAGACCCATGCCGATTGCTCCCAGTGCACCATACAGAGCAATGAAAAATACAGCATGGCTGGGATCGTACCATGGAATGTCCCAGGGCAGCAGGCTCGCCACGCTCCGCTTCAAGCCAGCACATAAGAGCTCACTGATAACCATGCGATCTCCTCTGTTAGCACTCGGAAAGCAACAAGATGTGAAATGATTAGCAAAGTATTCTCTGATTGTCAACAGAAAAGGACGCGCCGAGCTTCATTGGGGCTAACCCCGACGCTTGCTTTCCTGTGGAAAAGCTCCTATATTCTCTACCGGTATGGTTAAATTCAAACGTGTAAAAGACCGGACCTTTGCCAAAGTCTATACAAAGCTCCCTTCGTTGGTGGATCTCTATGCCAAGACGGCAGACCTGGTAGTCAACACCACCACCCCATTCACCCCCTTGAGCAAACCCCTTGACCGTTGCCGCGTCGCCCTGGTCACCACCGGCGGTGTCCACGCCAATGATCAGAAACCCTTTGACATGGCTGACAAGAACGGCGATCCCTCCTATCGGGAGTTTCCTTCTGATATAAGCGTGGCTCAACTGACCATCACCCACGACTATTACAACCATGCGGATGCGGTAGCCGACCCAAACCTGGTAATCCCAATCGAACCTCTGCGCCAGCTGCTTCACGATAAGGTCATAGGCTCGGTTGGCCCCAGGCTCTTCAGCTTCATGGGTCATATCCAGAGCGAGCACCTCAAGACATTGACTGAAATCACCGCACCGAAGGTTGCTGCGGCCTTGAAGGCAGACGAGGTCGACGTGGCATTCCTGACCCCGACCTGAGGTCTTTGCAATCAATCCGTCGGATTGATTCAACGCATTCTTGAAGAACAAGCAATCTCTACAGTGTCCATCTCGCTAAACCTGGCCATCACCAAGAAGGTAAAACCGCCCAGAGCACTGTATCCCGGTTTTTCCCTGGGTCATCCAATGGGGCGCGCCCACGACAGAGATTTGCAGACCCGGGTACTAAACGACGCTTTGCTCTTGCTGGAGATGGATCTGGAGCCTGGTAGTATTGTATTTAAATCGTACTAGACGCATAGCGCTTTGCACTTCGCGCAGCAGGCGTCAATTATGAGAACGCGGAATTCGGAAGGCGGAACGCGGAACATCATCATGGTGCCAATCGATTAGGCTTGTGTTTCGCCTCTTGTGATTCAGCGTTCCCCATGCCCCGTTCCGCGCTGCATTGCCTACCGCATGAGTAAGACTCGCAACATACCGCTCAGAGAAAAAACATCCCCCACATCCCTTTCGCCGCACAATATCTGCCGGGCAATCCCACGCACGGCCGGGACGCGTGCGGCCTTCTCGATCAGCAGGTTTGCGAAAGGTTTGAAGCGAAACCACTGCTGCGCCGCCAGGTAACCTCGTTGACGCCCCTCCAGCATCCGGCGGAGATCCCTCTCATAGCGTGCCAATCCCTGTCCTGAAAAATCATTTCTCTCCAAGGCCTCGATCGCAACAGAAGACGCCACTCGCCCACTCTCCAGGGCAGTGCTTATCCCCTCCCCAATAAATGGAAATGTAAGACCAAGGGCCTCTCCAAGCACAAGCAGTCCTGGCGCACAAGCCCGTGAACCTCGAAAGCCCGTACGCATCGCGGCGGCTCTGATTGGAGCAATACGCTCTGCACCGTGGAGCAATCGGGTCAGGGACTCGACATGTTTGTAGAAGTCTGTCAGACTCTGCCCGAAACGCGGCATCCTCCTCCTGCCATTCAGGTGGATGCCGCAACCCACGTTGAAGATACCTCTTCCCATGGGGAATATCCAGCAGTACCCTGGGATGAGCCGGCGATCGTAGGAAACGATCATTGCGCTCTCGTCCACAGTCTCCCGGAGTCGAAAATATCCCCGGACGCCAATGGCATTGTGATGCTTACTCTCTAGAACTCCGAATACGCGCAGCATTCGGGAGTTAGCTCCAGTCGCCAGGAGGACAAGCCTCGCAAGGATTTGTACCTCTTGCCCCTGCTGATCAACGCCTACCGCCCCCCCACAAGTCTCACCTTGGAGTAAAGGCTTCGTTACCTTGACACCACCCAGAAAATCAGCTCCTCGAGCACAGGCCGCTTCTAGAAGGAGAGCATCCAACTCTTGCCGCCGCAAGGTATAGAGTTTCCCTTCCAGATCGCACTCGCTGCCATTTGGGGCGACGAAACGAATGCAGTCAACGGGATGCGCCTTCTCGCGGACCGCAGCGTCAAGGCCAACACCACTTAATATATTGAGAGATTCCTCGAGCAAACCGTCACCACAGATTTTTTCCCGAGGAAATAGAACGCGGTCCACCACCAGCACTTTCACGCCGACGCCGGCCAACTCAACTGCAGCCATGCAGCCAGCCGGTCCGGCGCCGACAACGAGAACCTCGGTTTGCATTTCCCGAATCAATATGTCTCCAGCTCTTCATGCGAAGGCAAAAACAAAAAATCCGAGTCCAAAGCACCCGGCTTTGACCATGCCCGCCGTGGGCCAGGTCAAAGCCCCTCTAGGCCCGGATTTCTTGCTCTACTGAGTGATTTCGAATTGAAGCTCTTTCAGAACCGTGCCCGCCGAGTCAAGCACATCCACACGCCACGAGCCGACTTCATGCGGTTGGATGATCTTGGAACTCCACGTGCGCCAACCATCCGAGTTAACGTCAAGGTCCACTCTGGCCCGCTCGTCAGCGCCATGATACCAGACATGAGTGATCTGGGTATGACTCTGAGCGCCGGTAATCTTGGTGAAACAATACAACGTGCCCACTGACACTGTAAAACTAATACCGGCATCCACAGGTTCACGGTCAATCACATCCCGGCAAACGGCAGCCACTGCCACTTCCACTGCAGGGGCCTCCTGAGCGTTTACGGCTAAAGGCAAACACAAGAAGGTGACAGTTAACACGACAACACCAGTGTGTTGGAACGAGAATTTTTTCATGGCGCCTCTCCGCAGTATAAAGGTTGATGACCCGAGCCGGCTTCATTTAAACACAATGGCTTGCTTCGTGCAATATCCAAAAAACCTAAATGGACGTTATTGTTGGCAGTTAATGCATGGTCTTTCCAGTTGGTGTCCATCGGAAAACCGGTGAATGTCATTCTGAGCGCAGCGAAGAATCTCCTGCGAACCAAAAAACAAGGGATTCTTCGTTGCTGCGCTCCTCAGATTGACAACCCGGAACCGGGTTTCCCGATGGACACGAGTTAAATTTTCAGTTCTTCCGGAATTTATCCTAACGTTGCAAACCTGTGCCGAGGAAAAACGCGTCAGGGTGCTCCAGATGTGGTTGCGCGCAGGCTCGGGCAGGTCGAAGCGTACTTAACCGTACGTGAGGTCCTGGCTGAGGCGAGCACGGGCGCAGATGGCGTGCTCTGGCGCGAGTTTATCGGTTTTGGCCGGTTCAGGTTTGCAACGTTAGGGTTTACTTGGATGGTAGAGAAAACCACGGGTCTGGCCAGGGCAAGCTTCTCTACAAGGGAGCATATTCGCGCCATTGATGGCAGTGCTCCGGTGGAGAATGGGTCAAACCTCTACGGGCTGTTGCTCAAATCCGACCCCTCGTTGTTTGCACTCATGTCGATTTAAATTGATGTCTATTCAACGACAGAAATAGAGCCTAAAAGCCTCTACTACAGACAGCATTCTATCCTGTGGGAGCGACTTCAGCCGCGCGATTCGACCTTCAAGCTGACAAGTCTTACTTGGGCAACAACCCGTGCGCTTTTGACTGAGTCACTAATGAGAGCATAGTATGGTCTGCAACTGACAACGGCACCCATGTTGATGAAGGATCACGAAGTCTTTTCTAAGGTGACTGGCGGCTGTTCACTTCCGCAGATGTGGGTGGGGGAGCCCACGGCCCGCCGAAGCGCAGCAAAGGCGGGAACAGGGAGGGGGTGCTTTCCCTTACACGCAGCTGCGGAAGCCCGGATAATTCATGAGTCTGTGTCGCGAGACCGTGAAGATGGCCGTGCCACCGGGCAACCGCAGGGGCTCGGATTGCGGACTCGAGTTTGCGGGTTGCGAATCTCTTATGGCGGATTGAGAGCCCGCAACTGATATCAATGGACCAATCGGGCCGGCGCAGTGGCCAGTCCTGCTAAACTTCAATTCTAAATTTCTAAATCCGAAATCCGAATTCCGAAATCCAAAAGGGCCTCCGTGTCCGCCTTTATGCATGGAACATGTGGTGAAACACAAACCCCGTGCCCCTTGCCATCATGGACTTCTTTTTAGATAATTCCTGATCGCCTCTTTGAATGCTTCAAAATCACCAAGGTTTTCCTTTAAGTAATGAAAGAGCCTGTCATTCTCAATCTTCCAGTAAATATGAACCAGCATGTTTCTGAACTTAACCATCTCTACCAAGCGCCCAACTAGATCCCCCTCCACTATCCCGTGTTGACTCATGAGCTTGATGACATCGGAATAGTCTTGCGGCAAGCCGAGTCTGCGCTTGGAAATGATTCGGTTACAGATGTCGATTACGGCTTCAATAGCCACAATGAAGTTGTATTTTGCAGTATCGGTCTTTTCGTAATAGGCCAAGAAATCATCTTTCGAATGCTTCGAAAGATTTTTTAGCTTCCTGAGGGCTTCATCCATCTCAGTGAATAAACGGTTCAGAACATTATTCTCTAAATCGTTCATCGGAATCTCCCAAAACCATCCTCCTGAAATAATATCTGAGATGGGGCAGAAAGTCGAAATAGAGACTGCGAGTGCGGACCTCAAAATCAACCTGACACTCTTCATCCCTTGCGTAAATTATTCGGCCATTGGTCACGACATCGAACTTGAATGGCAGGGGAGCCAGATTCAAAGGTCTGAGATCGAACGTCACACCTGAGGTGGCCAGATCACACTCCGCACTCAGGGCTAGGCAGTAAGTGAACATATCATAACTGCCCTCGAAAGCACTCCAATCAAAATGCAGCGCCAGGTCAATGTCTCGGAAAAATTCCTCACTTAAGAAAGACCCGTAAATGTAGGCAAACAGTACAGGCTCCTTTATAAAAAGCAGCTTCCTGATCCTTGAAATCAAGATTTCTTTCTCTCTCTGATCCAGGTTTTTTCTCGGTAAAGTTCTCATGAGGGCTAGCCTAGCACAAAGGAGATTGTTCCTCAAACTAGTTTGCTATCCAAGGCGTTACATTTTATCGCGGCATCATCCACTAGTCTTAGTTTAATGGTGGGGCACGGAGTTCGGATTGCGGATTTGGGAACGCGGAATGCGGAACGCGGAATGACGTGAGATTTGAGTCTTGGCATAGCGCATGGGGCACTTGGAAACAGCCATGGAGGCCACAGCTCCACCGGACTCAACCGGCAAACCAGCCACGAGCACTTCTGAATGCTTGTATGGCGGGTAAGGAGACTCGCCCTACTCTGACTCAATTCCGTAATCCGAATTCCAAAATCGAGCCGGGCCTACGAACTTTGAGATAATTTCGAATAGCGTCTTTGCATGCTTCAAAATTAGGTGATCCCGGGCAAAGCCGAGGGTTTACCCACGATCAATCTCAATCTTAGGGTTCAGGGTACGAGGTGCAACGCCTCGGGTCGCATATGCACGCGCATGGGGATAAACCTGCTCCTGTATTCATTGGCGCGGCCTAAATGTCTGGAATGGAAATTGCAACACAAACATCTCCCAGAGTATGGTGGGGTCCCGCATTCCAGGAGGCAGCCTATGGAAATCGTGAAGGAACCGACAGGAGAGACTATTTCTCCTTCCGAACATGTTTTTCAGAGTAAACAGGACGAAATGCGCAACATAGACGATAAGACAGAAGAGTCCGATGAAATTATCAAGTTCCTTTTAGAAGAAGGCTCAATTACCAGCGAACAACTGGATTATGCCCGCAAGATCCATGCAAAACTCGAAACCAAAAAGCGGTTCATCGAACTCTTACAGAGTTTGAATTACCTAACACGAGATCAGATAAAGGCTGTCCTGAAGAAAAAGAGGGCTATTGTAAGCCTGGGCACACTGCTTGTGGAGCTGGGATATGTCGAGGAGGAAAATCTAAAGAAGATATTACAAATACAGCAGGAATCTAAGGAGAAAAAGAAGATCGGTGAGTTACTGATCGAGTACAACTACATATCAGAAAGCGAACTCATCGAAGCCATCTCTCTCCATCTGGGCTATCCATATGTGGAGCCCGACGTGAGTAAGATCGATGCTACCCTGCTATCCAAGGTATCCCCCAGCTATTTGAAAAAATACCTTTTCATTCCCGTGGAACGGGGCAGCAAAGGCGTGACCATTGTCCTCAACGATCCTAATAACGAGAAAGCCATTGAGACTGCCCGGTCTCTATATGCCACTAACATTCAAGTTGCTCTTGCCACCAAGCAGCAGATTACAGAGGCAATAGAAAAATATGAAAAAAGGCTGCTCCGCCAGGAGACAAAGGACGACACAAAAGGCAAGGTGGTTAGGTTGGTGGATGAGCTTCTGAGGGCGGCCGTGGATGAGGACGTGAGCGATATTCACATCGAGCCTCTCCGCAGACACTTGCGCATCCGGGTTAGAAAGGACGGCAGTCTTCAGCATTACAGCGATCTTCCCCTGGACATGGCCCCCGTGATCTCCAGCCGCATCAAGGTCATGGCCAAGGCAGACATTTCCGAAAAGCGCCGCCACCAGGACGGCAGAATTCTCTTGGGTTCGGACGACGCCGATGCTCAGATAGATATCCGCTGTTCATTTTACGTCACTGTCTTTGGCGAAAAAATCGTGATGCGGATCCTCAATAAGAAAGAAGAGCTTCTTGACCTCAAGGAATTGGGCCTGAGACCCAAGACCCTGGAACGGTACAAAACCGATGCACTGGACTTGCCAACTGGAGTCGTCATCATCACCGGACCCACGGGTGTCGGCAAAACCACGACACTGTACAGCTCCGTTCATCACTGCAACGACCCGTCCATAAGTATTGTCACGGCGGAGGACCCGGTGGAATATGTGATGGATGGAATCAGCCAGTGTTCTATGAACCCCAAGATCGGCCTGACCTTCGAGGAGAGCCTCAAACAAATCGTTCGCCAGGACCCGGACATCATCGTGCTGGGCGAGATCAGGGACAAGTTTTCGGCGGAGACCGCCATTCAGGCCGCCCTTACCGGCCACAAGGTTTACACCACTTTCCACACAGAAGACAGCATCGGCGGCCTTTTACGGTTGATGAACATGGAGATCGAGTCCTTTCTAATCGCTTCAACCGTCGTATGCGTACTGGCGCAAAGATTGCTAAGAAAGATCTGTAAGAACTGCAAGACCGTTTATGAGCCCGAGGTTACAGAACTCAGGCGGCTCGGATATCGGCCGGAGGATGTGAGAGGCTTTTCCTTCAGCAAGGGAAAAGGTTGCGGCAGTTGTAATTATACCGGCTACAAAGGGAGAGTGGGTATATTTGAATTACTGATTTTAGACGATCATGTAAGGGAGGCCGTATTGAGAAAAATGACTGCGCACGAAATCCGCAAGATCAGCACCGAAAACGCTGGACTGGTCTCTCTCACAGAGGACGGCATCGCCAAAGCAGTGGAGGGGACGACCACCATTTCCGAGGTGTTGAAAAAGTTGCCTCGACTCATGAGACCGAGGCCCATTAAGCAAATTGTTCAACTCACGGGGGTACAACCATCATGACCGAAGTGAACTTACAGCAAATCATTGCAGAAAAGCTCTCGGACGAACCATTTGATTTGCCCGTTGTCAACCCGACGGCTCTTGAGCTTCAGAGAATAATGGCTTCACCGAAATGCGAGCTATCCGATCTGGCCAAAGTAATTCGGTCGGACCAATCCCTGGCTGTGAAGGTCTTGAATCTGGCCAACTCACCCTTTTTCTCAGGCCTCAGGGAAATACAATCCATCGAAGACGCCATAGTCCGGGTGGGCATGAAGGAGATTTTTGTTCTAGTGGTCACCCTTGCTCAAAAGAATCTCTATCGCTCTAGCAACAAATACTATGGATCGCTGATGCAAAAGCTGTGGGAACATTCCCTGGGCACAGCCATGGCCTGCCGTTGGCTCAGCAGCAAAGTCAATTGCAGGGATAAGGCGGATACCCTCTTCATGGGCGGGCTGTTGCATGACATAGGCAAGCTTGTGCTCTTGAAGATTGTCGAAGAAGTCGGAAATGGAGATGAAAAATCCAACGTGAGAGTTTCGGAATCCCTCATGGAGGAGATGCTTGCGAGTATGCATACAAATCTGGGCGGCACCTTGCTCGAGAAGCAAAAACTGCCCGAAGTTTTCTGCCGGATGGCACAAGACCACCACCTCGAGGACGACGATGAAGACGAAGCAATGGATATCTTGAAGACCGCCAATCTTCTTTGCCATAAAATTGGAATCGGGCTTACACATGACCCGGAACTGCGCCTTACAGGCACATTAAGCGCCGAACGGCTGGGCCTGACAGATATCGACATTGCGGAGTTGGAGGTCTCTTTGGAAGGTCAGATGGAGGAATTGAACCAGAGGATTGGCTGAAAAGAAAGAGTAAGCGTCGCGGCTGAAAGCCGCTCCCACAGGGGACAAGATAAGAATCCAGGCCCGGAGGACCTGGCTTTGAACTGCCCCAGCGGGAGCTTTTAGAATCCCTCCTTGATGCGAAAGTCTGTTGGAGTAATGGAGTTCATTGATTTCAGATTTTAGAATGCAGATTGCAGGTTCTTATGAAGAACTGAATGCAGAAACTTTCGAGCAAAATCTGAAATCTGAAATCCTTTTACTAATGAGAGCATAATATGGTTTGCATAGAACCACGGCTGGTATCTTGATGGAGGATCATGAAGCCTTTTCTAAAGTGACTGGCGGGAGGGGTGTAAACTGCCATCTGACATGCATAGACTTCCCCACACAACCAGGGCTCTGTTGCTCGGACTGCTCACCGCCCAGATTCTCGCCACCTTGCAGGTCTATCTATCCAACGTTGCTCTGCATCGTACCCTGCTGGCCATAAGAGATGCCGGCTATCTCACCATACCTAACCAGCGAACCATGCCCAGCCTCCTGGAATTCGGCCCTGCCCTTTTCGGAGGCCTTTTTTTTACATTCAGCGTGGGGGCTGGGCTCTCCATGGTATCCCTTGCCGCGGTCTGGGTTTGGGGTCGTCTTTTTTCCCGGAATAAAGCGCTCTTGATCGGGTTCGGGCTCCTCTGGCTGGGATGTCTCGTGGCGTTGAACCGACGGGGCTTTTCTCCCATGGTTGCCTCTTATTGTCTGGTCATTCCCCCTGTGGTCTTTTGCGCCGCTTTGCGATGGATGGGCCCCCGATTTGGGCGGAGGGACTGGTTATACAAAACGGTTCATGTTACCCCGATCGCCCTGCTGACGCTGCTGTGGACCTCTCACGTGGGCAGCCGCACGTTTCTGGACTTGAGGGACTATCTCCTTTTGTCCAATCCGCTGGGAACAAAAATCAATGCTTTTTACTATGACTACACCCTCTACCCTGCGGAGGTCTTCAAATCTCTGGATCAGAAGATGCTCAAAACCTGCAACCTTGAAAACATCCGAGAAAAGTCCACCATCGTTTACATGGAGAGGGAATTAGTCAAACACGACTATCTTCATGTGGGAAAAGGTGCGCCAGTTGACCTGAAGATAACCCAACAAGACAATATGCTGGTCTTTGAAAACAGGGGCAAAACAATTCTCCAAACTACTCTCAGGGATTTTTTCTCTAATCCCGGAACCGTGCTGAAGGAGTTCTCTGCAAAAAGCGACAGGCAAGGTTTGTTCCGTCGATTCACCTTCTTCTCACTCTTGCTGGGGTTCCCTAGCGGACTGTACGTCATCTTCTACGGGCTGGTCCGTTTTGCCTCATCTTTTTTTGTGGATCTCAGGACTTCGTCGGTTATTGCCTCAATCCTCTGTCTTGTCGCCGGCGTGATTATCCTGATTCCTCTCTTTCACGGCAGGGGCATAAATCTCGAGGTCAAACAGGCGTCCGAGGCTCTGGAATCCGAATACTGGCAGGAGAGGGTTGCAGCCTTGAGATTCGTAGAACAGAAAGGCATGGAGGTCAGTGATTCTCACGCCTATGAAAGGCTGCTGACGAGCCCTCATATCGCCGAGCGCTACTGGCTGGCGAAGGCTCTGGGTGTGAGCAGACAATCCGACACCTACAAAGATCTATTGGCCTTACTGGACGACCCCCAGCCCAATGTGGTTTCCATGGCCTTTTATGCCCTGGGTCAGAGGGGAGACAGGCGGGCCGTCGGGGCGATTCTCAGCAGGATTCAGACATCCGATGACTGGTACAGCCAGTGGTATGGTTACAAGGCCTTGAGGGCCCTGGGATGGAAGCAAACAAGATCGAGATAAAAGCCCTGTCCCTGTCCATTCTAGCAGTCGCTTCCGTTGAACTGGGATTGACACTCTTGATTTCACAGAACCTGTGCCGCCCGTTGCTTACTCTCGGGGTGGCGCGTCTCCTTGAAATTTTCCTGATTATCCTCATTGTTTCGATCTGGGGCGAAGGATTGGAGTCAATTGGATTGGCTCAGTCCGAGGTGGTTCCAGGCCTCAAAAGGGGCCTGTCATGGGCGGCCGCTTTTGCCGTGATCACCTCCTTCGCCTTTGCTGCATTGTATTTAGCCGGCACTGATCCGCTGGAACTCCTACCGACCCCCCTGCCGACAGAGCCGAGTGCTCTGACCCTCTTTTTTCTGATCGGTGGAATGGTGGGGCCAGTCGCAGAAGAGGTCTTTTTTCGGGGAGTGTTATATGGCTTTTTTAGAAGATGGGGCATTGCAGTGGCCCTTGCTTTTAGCACCCTGATCTTTCTGCTTAGCCACGGGGTCGTCCACGGGATCCCCGTCACCCAGGCTGTGGGTGGAATTCTCTTTGCTGTGGCTTATGAGGTGGAAGGCATCCTGACAGTCCCCATCACCATCCACTGCCTGGGCAACATGGCCATCTTCACTCTTTCGTTGGTGCCCTAACCTGGCGCCCAAGACACGATGCGGACGGGGTTAAACCCCGCACCCATGTTCCCATTTGACTCGTGCCACGTAGTCGCAACCACTGCGGGAGCGCAGACTGGCCAAGGCCGCCGTAACTGTGCAAGGTCGGTCGGATTAGTGCAGATGTTCAAAAGCTTTGACCGCTCATGTCCGGGCGACTTTCTCCTGAGAGTCACGCTTACGAGCCTTGTAGTATTGCACCAAAACGTTTTTCACGGCTACATTCAGCTTGATCACCTCTGCCATACCCGCATAGCTGAACTCGATTAGAACACTTGACTCGATGGCCACTGCCGAGCTTGAGCGCGGTTTGCCGCTCAGTAGTGAGGTTACGCCAAAAAAATGGCCTACTCCTAAAGTTGTAAGTTCTAGCTCATTCCCAGCATGGTCTCTGGTGAACACCTTTACCCGACCATTCAAAATGACATAGATTGAACGACCTGGATCTCCCTCCTCTACGATCGTTTTTCCCGCACTATATGCATGCATTCTGGCGGTCCTCGCCAACTGCTCGCGCTCCGTCTCCTGGAGAGGAACGAAAAAGGGAATCACAGACATGATATTCATGAGTCGCACAACCCGAGGGTCGGTCCCATCACCGACGGCCGGACTCTCCAGGCCTGCGATGGTTGCGGAAAGGACCATTACGGTTGTGTGGAGTGGATCCTTCGACTTGGCGATCTCCCTCTCAACTAAGGAGAATGTGGTCTCACCAATTCTGAATGAATCCCCGGGTTTGAGAAGGGCTTTTTCCACGCGCTCGCCGCCGAAAATAACTCCGTTGGCGCTCCCTAAATCCTCGACCATCCAAGATCCCTGCCAAAAGCGCACTTTCGCATGATTGCGTGAGGTGGTAGAATCCGTCAGCTGGATCAAATTATTAGCATCCCGTCCAATAGTTGCGGTTTCGACCAGTGGGTGGATTGTTCTCTGTTGGGCCCCTGTCTCACATATCAGGTAGTAGCGCTTCATCAGTCTACTCCCAGCCGTGAATCATGGTTTCTTTGCTTGAGTACCCTTGAGACAACTAGCGAGGTGATGTCGTGCTAGACACAGAGCGGACCTCAGTTGCTCAGTGTGACTACCATCTTCTTGGCAAACCTGAGAGATTCACGTTTCGCGTTCGAGCTTCTCTATCAAAATATAGCCAAAAAAGTGCCAACATAGCAATTCGCTGCTGCCGAAATTTCTCTCAAGTGCTTTGCAGACCAGGCGGGGTTAGAAATCAGACGAATAAACAGCGATTTGTTGAAGACCTGCATAGGGCTGGTTTAGAGCGAGTTGAGGAACCAGAGAGGGCAAGGCGGAGAATTAACACGCCACTAGAAATTGATACTATGATTAAGGCAACAGCACACGGGGTAAAAGAAATCGGCATATCCAGGCAAAAACGCTGTTGCCCAGAGCAGAACAAGATATATGAAGCCAGCAACAGAGCATCGTCGAAAAAATCAGGCTTATTTTGAAGTACTTTCAGCAGGGGTTTTTGTATCAGGTTGAAGACAAAAAAGCCGTCAGCGATCTTTTATGGCAGCACGACTAAACATTTTCCAATGTGTGTTGCCACGGTCATTATCATTATTAACCTCACCGGTTCGACCGTATAGATTAACCGAAATCAGGAGTTCTCTTGCCTTTGTCCAAGCGCTGCTTTACAGCCTTGACCAGGATGGGCCATGCCACGGTGGCGTCGCAGAGAACCTCGGCGAAGCGGCCGCCGTCCCGGGGCGCAACAAACTTACCCCAGGAAACCCCCTCCGAATACGTGCAGCCGCTCAACCCCCCCCAATGTGCCGGTTCCGGGCATATCCTCACGCCATAGTGAAACTTCTTCAAGGGCAAGGAACGCATGCACCGCTCTTGGAGAATCTCCAGATAGGGACTCACCTGTTGGCTCCAGTTGCGGGGCACGCCTCCACCGATGGTAAAGATTCCCAGCCGTTCAGCTTTGAGCACTCGTCGGGTGTAGGAACTCAGATCCAAAAATGGGTTGAAGGGAATGCTCACCCTGCCGAGAGCTTCCATCAAATCCATCTCCGGCTCACTTGCCAGCACCTCTTTGACCATCCAGGTGGCTACATCCAGCGCCAACTCAGAATCGGTGAACGCAGGGATGTAAACCGGCACGCCCTTCAGATAAGCGTTCCGCAAAATCCCAGGCTGGTCGCTATTCTCTGCCAGCCACTCACCTAACTCACGGCAGAATCCCTCAGAGCCGAGGGGTTCGGACGTGTTCATCCCATGGAGAATACCCCTGATAATTCCCTCGGTTCGATCCAGATTCTTCTCCAGTTCCAGGGTGTCATACACTCTGTTGTATCCTCGGTGATACAGGGCATCATCGTCCAAGCGGTCGTCGTGCTTGAAATGGACCATGCCCGCTGCTTCCACGAACCCGTGGGCCATCAGCGCCCCCGTAGAAACGATGATATCCAGCCAGCCCCAGTCGATCATATCGCAGATTAGCAGGCCCATTTTGGCCACGGTCATCGCCCCGGAAAACGTACCCACCAACAGACAATCCGGATCGGTTATCATCTCCGTGAGGACCTCAGCCGCCTCGCCCAAACGTCTGCCGGTGAACGCGGTCATAGCCATTTGCCTCAACAACTGGTCGAAGTCTTCGGTGTCCTTAAGATCCAGACTCCTCAGAGGCTCCAACTGATCTTCCACCCCATCGCCGAAATCAGCAGGGTCTCTCCTGAACACACCGTCCATGTTTTCTCCTTCTCTCAGACACCAAGCACTAACCAATGCCACGGGCGTTGTCAAATTGTTTTTCGCATAGCGCTTGCGCGGCGAGACGAGAGGTCGGGCGAGACGTGCACAAGATTCATCAAGTTCTTCCCCGTCTCGCTCGTCTCACCAGTCTTGCTCGTCTCGCTTAAACTAGCTTTGACTGTGAGTTAGCCGGCGAGTGTTGCTTAACTCGCCAGCCCTAGCCATAGGGTAAAAGTGACGGCTGAAACGAGTGTGGTCGCCGAAATGGCTGCCGTTGCAAGATCGGGATCTCCGGCCATTTCCGAGGCCATCACGTAAGTAACAGTGGCAGTAGGTGATGCGAGTAAGATAAGTGCAGGCAGATACTCCACCCGGTTCAAATGCAGCAGCAGAAAAATGGTCACCCCGAGAGCTGGAAGAAGCATCAACTTAAACACGCTGATCACCAGCGTCAGCCGCAGTTGCTGCCGCATCTGAGCGAAAGAAAGGGAGGTTCCGATCACCAGCAGGGCCAGAGGCAGAGCCATACCGCTCAAGATCTTCAGGCTGCGGTCCAGAATTACCGGCAAGTCCAACCCTGTGAGTGAAAAGGCCATACCCGCCATGGCCGAGATGATCACGGGATTGAGCAGGATCCTTTTGAGCAGGGAGAACAAGGGCGTTTCTCTCGGGGCCGCACTGTAGCGACTGAGCGCCACGACTGCCAGAAAGTTCTGGAGCAACATGATAAAGCCGGCGAGAATGCTGGCTCGGGTAAATCCATCGTTTCCCAAAAAATAATAGGAGACTGCTAAACCAATGTAACCCAGGTTGCCGTGGAAGCTACTTTGGAGAAATGTACCCACTTGGGACCGCTGCAGGTTAATCCCTCGCACCAGCACTTGACCAACCGCAAAGATGAGCACAATCGGTGAGAGTGCTGCCGCCACCAGGATCAGCCGAAAATGTTCGGCCAGCGCTGCCTCGGCGATTTCCCGGAAGATCATGGCTGGTATGGCTACGAAGTAAACAAGCCGGTTGGCAGGCTTCAGGAATCCTTCCTGCATGAAATCCAACCGGCGAAGACTCCAACCAAGAAATATGATCGCAAAAATAGGCAGTATGGTCTTGAAGATCTCTTCCACCAGTCTGTCCTAATCAGTGGGTAATAATAACCCCTGCATTCGTTCCATCTTTTGCGCCGCCGGCTACCGGACCTAAGATCGTCGCATTCTAGCACAGATACCTTTCACTGAGAACGTATATGGCCGTCAAGCTCCACGGATCTGCCCGCTGCTGGCTGCCCCCGCCGGCTGGGGAGCGCTCTGCGCTTCTTCGCTGGACAAGATCTGCGGCTTCTGGTAAGAGTAACCTGTAAACCATAGTCGGGACGTGGCTCAGTCTGGTGGAGCGCTGCGTTCGGGACGCAGAGGTCGCTGGTTCAAATCCAGTCGTCCCGACCAAGGAAGAATGGTGGGATTTCGGTGAGTTATCCTGCCCGGGCAACCCAAATTTTCACGATTGTGCCTAAGATTGTGCCTATTTGGGTTGCCCTTTCTTTTTGTCGCTTCGCCGTACTGCCTCTCGAATGCAGAGCCGTCTTGTCTGGTGAGGTTCGGGATGTAGCGCCCGTAGGTCCGGTAGACCATCGAACCGCCCACATGGTTCAGGGTCCTGGCTACCCATTCGGGAGACTCCCCCGCTGCCAGCGCCCATGAGGCGAAGGTATGTCTACTTTGAACACATTATATTCAGACGAATGCCCCACATGATGAGAGTTTGGTTAGAAAACACACTCCTCGTTTTTCCCACAGTATTTTCCCTTGACCTTCGTAACTGGACCTTACTCTGCAACTGCAGAGATCTGAAGATGCAGACCTGTCACGCCAGGCATACAAGTACGATAATCCGTTTTCCGATCCTCTCAGAACTCATAGATGTGGAAGGAAAGAACGTGATGGCGACATTTGTAAATCCTGATGCACAGCAGAGTTGATCCGGACAATCATATTGATGTCAGCAAACGCGGTCCGCGTTTTCTGACATGGGCCTTCGCAGGGAGTCTCTTCGACACCGACATTGCCCGGATATTTCACGAATTGCTGTCGCGAGACCGCCTTGGGATTTCGGATTTCGGATCTAGGAACCCGCGCGAAGGGTGGGAGTCCGAAGGACAATTTCGGATTTTTGAACGCAGATTGAAGACTTGTATCAAGTGCATTCCGCATTCAGAAATCCGAACGCCAACCTACGCTTCTTGGTTGAATCAAGTGGAGATTTGGTTCAGTATCCTGAGCCGCAGGGCTCTGAAAGGAGCCAGTTTCACTTCGGCGCAACAGCTACGCAATGCGATTGACCGCTTCATTGCAGCCCACAACAGAAAGGCTGCACCTTTTGAGTGGCGAAAACGAGAAGTGCATCCTACGAGACCCAAGAAATATTACTCTAATTTATGCAACTAAGTACTAGTCCCGAGATTAACATATGAGAAGAAGATGGCAACTATCTGGCAACACTTACGACTCCACATTCATAGCAGAAACCAAAACTTGCTTAGTGGAGGCTAATCATACACGATTTAGTACCTCTTGACGCCTTCCCGCATCAAAGAGCGCAATGATATATAGAGTTGATCAGAGAATGAGATGTAATTCTCTTAATACTATCAGAGATGAACTCTAATCGTAAATCATAAAGCGACGAACTTCTTGAGTCATTTCAGCACCCAGCAAACATTCCATCAACAGAAACACGACCGCTAGTGATGATCCTGGCCCATTGCAGGAGATTATCCGATCGTCCATTACCACACGTCTATCAACCACTTTAGCTCCGCCAGCTTTCGGCCTTCCGAGATTGTCATGGGAGCGGCTGTGCGGATAAGTTGTGGCCTCTTTACCCATTAGCAAACCGGCATCTGCAATGGGCAGAACTCTCACGCACATTGTTGCAATGTAGCCGTCGTTTGCATGAATCTCGCGGGCGAGCCGGTGGATCTTAGAGTCATAAGCTTCATCAAACCCGTAGCTATGAAAGCCGCCAGGTAGAACTAATGCCCGATAGTCTTTAGGGTCGATCTCCGGATAGAGTAAATCTGGATTAATTGTCAACCCAAATCGGCTCTCTTGACCTTTTGGTGAAAGCCAGCTGTGGTGACAGATACCTTGCGTAAATGCTTCCGGTATTGGGTCCAACCAAAGACATCCAAGGTTGCCACTGCCTTAAGGTCTTCAAAACCTTGGGCTAAAAACAGCAAAATATTGACCGTGTCATCAGACATGTAAGGCCCTCTATCTTCAGACTATATTTGGATCGCCAATCCAGAGCGGAATTAAGTGACTCAGAAGGAACAGGCTTCTTAGTCTATAGGTCCTTCTCCTGGTGACTTGAAGGCATAGAGTTTATTGCCCGAACCAATACGCCTTTTGTCTTGGGGGAGCTGTTACAGCCCGTTTCGGCGATCAGTTCTGTTTTTCGGACATTTAAGGCTTCGAATAGGTTTCGTAAATCTTCCCCCTCCCAGTTGATCATGGGGTCGTCGGCATTGAGATAAATGGCCTCTTCGGCTGCCACCAAGCGTTTGGCCAAATCGGGCGGTAGGGCGGAAAGGTCGATCAGGTCATGTAAGCGCTGGCTGTACTGGGGCACAATCTCGGCCAGCACCAGCCGCCCGCCCGGCTTTAGCAGGCCGGCAATCATCTGCGCCGCGTCGCTTTTGTGAGGGAGTTGGGTAAATACATTACGCCCAATAACCAGATCAAAAACAGGCCGATCGCCGGCTTC
>Ga0209536_100004039_pt1 | contig 23319 bp, 17 predicted proteins | sample DeeMarSeWOR28_12_FD_187461 | JGI IMG/M metagenome (GOLD analysis project Ga0209536, IMG submission 187461) | Marine sediment microbial communities from White Oak River estuary, North Carolina - WOR-2-8_12 (SPAdes) (version 2) | ecosystem: Environmental > Aquatic > Marine > Intertidal zone >...
CTGGTATCCCTCTGCATCGTGGCAATCGCAGCCCTCCTGTTCGTGCGGGGCTGGGCCCGCCGCAAGCGGGGCTCCCGGGCGGGATGCAGCAGCTGCTCCTGCCCCACATCGGCGGTCGGGCTCTCGGGGAGGCAGCCTCGGCAGCGGCTTGATAGTCCCTTCTGAAAAAGGTATCTTGAAACGATTTCTCAAGCGAAAGGATACGTTGGAATGGACGAGCAGGAGCATACTGCGCCCGTTACGGAAGAACTGGTCATTGAATCATTGAAGGAATGCTACGATCCGGAGATCCCGGTCAACGTCGTGGAGCTCGGTCTGATTTATGATGTGAAGATCATCGAGGATTGGGTCGGCGTGAAGATGACTCTCACTACGCCTGGATGCGGAATGAGCGGAATGATCTCCCAGGATGTGCGAAACCGGCTGCTCAGGATCCCGGGAGTCAAAGACGCCGATGTGCGCATAGTCTGGGACCCCGTCTGGACACCGGCCCGGATGTCACCGGAGGCAAAGCGCAAACTCGGGATGAACGCGTAGCGAGCCGGCGGGTGTCACACATGGAATCGAAAGAAGATAATGTCTCCGTCCTGGACGACGTAGTCCCGGCCATGAACACCCAGCAGACCGGCCTCTTTCACCCCCTGCTCTGATCCCATCCTCACCAGGTCATCGTATCTCACGACCTCCGCGCGGATAAACCCCCTCTCGAAATCTGTATGGACTTTCCCACCCGCCTGCGGCGCCCTCGTTCCCTGGCGCACAGTCCACGCATGCAGCTCCTTCTCATTGACGGTGAAGAAGGTCAGCAGATGCAGCAGCCCGTATCCCTGCCGGATGAACTTGTCCAGGCCGGATTCCTCGATCCCGAGCCCCCGGAGAAACTCCCCACGTTCCTCGACCGGCAATTCCGCTACTTCGGCTTCCACTTCCGCACTGACAACGACGACCCCTGCGCCCTCCTCTGCCGCAACCTCCCGAACGGAGCGGACGTATTCGCCCTGGCCGGCCGCGTCCTCTTCCTGAACGTTGCACACGTACATCACCGGCTTCACCGTCAAGAGGTGCAACTCGCGGAGTGCTGATTCCTCTTCCTCTCCCTCGGTGTGGAAGTACTGGGCAAGCCGACCGGATCGCAGATGATCCCGCATCCGCGTGAGCAGCGCTGCTTCGGACTGTGGCTTCTTGTCGCCTGACTTTGCCCTCTTCTGTGTGTCGCTCAACTTCTCTTCCACCGTGTCGAGATCTCTCAGCAGCAGCTCCGTCTCGACGACCTCTATGTCTCGCCGGGGATTGACTGTCCCGTCCACGTGGACCACGTTGGGGTCGTCAAAACAGCGGACAATGTGGGCGAGGGCGTCCACGTTGCGGATATGCATCAGAAACGTGTTCCCCAGTCCTTCACCCGTGCTGGCACCCTTCACGAGCCCGGCGATGTCTACAAACTCGATCGTGGTGGGGACAACCCTGCCGGGACCGCAGATACGAGCGATCTCCCCAAGTCGCGGGTCCGGCACCGCCACCACTCCGAGATTCGGTTCGATTGTGCAAAAGGGATAATTGGAGGCCTCAGCACCGGCAGCGGTGATCGCGTTGAAGAGAGTGGACTTGCCCACATTGGGAAGCCCAATGATGCCGCAGGTGAATCCCATGGAGATGTGGGAGGCGTGTTAGACGGCCGGGCGACCCTTCAGCAGACGCCGCAGCTCCTTGAGATACCGGAAATCCTCATCCGCCCCGCTCCAGAGTGTGAGCAGGCGATTGCCGATCTCTCCGGTCATCTTGGCATCGCCCTGCGCGTGGTAGACGCGCGTCAGCAGAAGCAGACCAAATGGGGAGTTCGGGTTCATCGCGAGGGCTTCATCACAGGCGAACAGAGCAGATTCGTATGCACGCTGCTTCAGGTTGATTCGGGCAATCTCACGGAAGACATAGGCGCGATTGAGCTGCACAGAGTATTCAAGGGCTTTCTCACACTCCTCAAGTCCCTCGTTCAGACTGTCTTGATCTGCGAGGAATCGGGCCCGCAGCACATGGTAGTCGAGCATGGCCGAGGATCCGGTCAGGCCCCGACGTTGCGTCTCGGCGTATATGGCTGCAATCAACTGCCTGGCTTCGTCAAAGCGACGCACCTTAATCAGCGCGTGGGTCAGCCCGTACGCGGCGCTTCCGTAGAAGGGTTCGATGGCCAAAGCCCTGCGGTACAGGTCGATCGCGCTTTCGTATTGACCCCGCTGCATGTCGAAATGCGCGAGCCGGGTAAGCATGGACGCTTCAACCGCCGGCGTTTGAGGGAGCAGCGCGCTGGAGGCGCGAAACTGCTTCTCCGCCTCACGCAATCGGCCCAGAACCATCTGAACCTTACCGATCTCCTGTATCGCGTACCAGTAATCTGGTTTCAGTTCCAGCGATTTCTCGTACTGCTCGAGGGCTTCGTCATACCTCCCCACCCTGACGAGAAGATCACCGTAGCTTGCTCTGGGGTCCGCCGCCTCAGGAACAAGACGAATGTACTGCCGCATGTACTTGATCGCCTTCTCCTGCTCCCCGATGGTCGAATAGAGATAGCCGAGCGACATCACGGCAAGAGGATAGCCTGTATCCATCTCCGTAGCGGCTTGGTACATCTCCAGCGCTTCGTCGTATTCCTTGTCTATCTCGTGGATCATGCCGCGGGCGTGGCGGGCTTCCTTTTCCTCGGGATAGAGCGCCACAAGCGAGTCAGCTACTGTAGCTGCCTCCTTGAAGGAGTACTCTACGAGGTCTTTCCAGAGCTCGATGTAGAGCCGCTCCCGCCGTGTGACGCCGGAGGCATTCCTCTCAGCATTGGCAATCGCCTCCCGGGCCGGCTGAGTCGCGTGGCTCCGTGAGTGAATCAGCGCGATGCGCCCCCAGGCGAGGGCAAAGGTGGAATCCGCTTCCAGGGATTGTTTGAAGGCAGCGAGCGCTTCACGGTAGTAAAATTTCTCAAAGAGAGACACACCCTCGCGGTAGTGCCGGATGGCAACCTCTGATGATGTGCTGAATTCCGGCTCCGAGCTGCAACCGGAAAGGAGAGAGCCAACCAGAAAAACTGAAAGCCCGATCTGTAGCAATCGATCCACTGACCTACCCCCTCTTGTCTCTGTCCGGTTTCTGCGGTCCCTCTGCTCCTCCGCTCGAGAGCGTGCGGAGTCGCTTCAGGCTTTCCTCGACTTTGTCCATCGTCTCATTCATGAGTCTGTAGTACTGCTGCTGCTTCTCCAGGTCCGGATCGGCCGTCTGGAGATAGTAGACCGCCATTCGGAGCACCCCCAGAGGACTGCTTATGTCATGGGCGATTTCTCGTATAGTGTACCGCATGGCGTCAATCCTGCCTTTCGGATCGTCCATCGGGTTAGATGCCATGCTCCATTCCGGGTGGTGAAAACCTGCCTTGGCACGAAAATATAGCAGATTTCTCAAGCCCAGTCAACAAATACGAGAGAAATGGGCAAAAAGTTGCGACCTGGTAAGCTCTCTATCTTCCGAGGGAGGGAAGAGGAGCTAGTGCAGCCTGGCATTCTCGATGTTGCTGATTTCCCGCAGAAGATCTCTCTTTGTGAAGGCGGACTTACTCATCAGCCCCGCAACATAGGACTCCAGTCGTTCCTGCATCGTCGGGTCGATCTCCATTGAGGTCAGAATGATGATCGGAATTGAGCGCGTTGCAGGGATCTGCTTGAGCTGGTAGGCGACATTGAACCCCGAGGTTTCCGGCATGATGAGATCCAGTATGATCAGATCCGGGCGTTCCCGGGCGGCAAGTTCCACACCGTCCCTTCCGTGGAACGCTTTCAGGACGTGGTACCCTTCGTTCTCCAGGATGACCTGAATGAGGTCGGTCGCGGCCCGGTCGTCATCGATGACCAGAACCGACGGCTTTCTGGCCCCGGATTTTGCCACCAGGTGGACCCTGTCGAGTGCCTGGATGAGATCCTCCTTGTTCACCGGTTTCACAAAGTAGTCAACCGCCCCGAGGCTGAATCCCAGGTTCTTCTCATCGACAATGGAGACGATCACCACGGGGATGTGCTTGCAGAGGGGGTGGCTCTTCAGCTCCTTCATGACCTGCCACCCGTCTTTGAGGGGGAGCTGCAGGTCAAGGGTAATGACGTTTGGGTGGAGCCGTTTGGCCATGTCCACCGCGTCGACGCCGTTACGCGCGACCTCGACGCGGTAGCCGGCTGACTCGATATACCTGCGGAGAAGCTCGGCAGCCTGCTCCGCATCTTCGACCAGGAGCGCCAGGGGTTTCTCCCCGTTGGCAAGGGTCTTGTTCTCGCGCTGGAGGGCCTCCAGCAGCATCTCAGCCTGGAGTGCCCGTTCGCTCGTTTGATCCACCACCATCGGAATCCGGAACATCACCGTTGTACCCTTCCCCCATTCGCTCTCGATGCCGATGTTCCCCCGGTGGAGCTCCACAAGCTTCTTGGTGATGACCAGACCGAGCCCCATCCCGCCCTGATTTCTCTCTTTTCCGCTCCGGGCCTGTTTGAACGGCTTGAACAAGGTGGGCAGTTCCTCGGGTCTGATCCCGAGGCCTTCATCTCGGACACTGAACTGGATATCGTTCTCCACGCGCTCAACCTTGACAGTCACCGTGCCGGAGGGATTGCTGAATTTGACCGCATTGGAAACCAGATTGAGGAGGATCTGTTTGAAGCGGGTTTGATCAACGACGAGCTCGTCTAGTTCAGAACTCACATCGAACTCAAGATGCACCTGCTTCGCGGCAATGTCCGACGCGAGAACGCGCTCCACATTCTCCTTGAAATAGGCGATGGGGTGGCTTGCTATGTGCAGCTCCATTCTCCCCGCTTCAATCTTCGACAGATCCAGAATGTCATTGATGATTTGCTGGAGGTGCCTGCCGCTCATGTTGATGTTCTTCATGAAGTCCTGGACCGTCTCGGGGGGCAGCTCATCACCCTGCGTGGTCAGGAGTTCTGAGAATCCAATGATGGAGTTCAGAGGGGAACGCAATTCGTGACTGAACATCGCCAGAAACTTCTTCAGCGTCTCACTTGCCTCGAGGGTCTTCTGGGTCTGAGTCTCCAGCTCCAGGTTCTTCATCCGGAGCTCGTCAACGAGCCGCTTTCTGCTCATTCCTCCGGCAAGATCGTTTGCGGCCACGGACAACACTTCCAGTTGCCTGTCCGCATACTGCTTCTGTTTGATGGTTGGCACCTCCAGGACACCCTGGAGCTCACCCTGCACAACCAGTGGCATGGCGATCAACGTCTTCATCCCGAGCCGCCGTATCTCGTCCGCGAACATGCGTCCGAGCGTCCCACCAAGGGGGTCGTCTGAAAGCAGAACCTCTTTCTGATAGGCCACTTTCCCGGGCAGGTGAGGCGCATCCGGGACAACTGCCTGGTGCACCAGCTCTTGCGGGAATTCGATGTCCAGAAGAGCGGGTGCGACCAGACGGATCTCGTTTCCCCTCGGGTCGAAGAGATATATGCAGACAAATGTTGTCGGTATGTCGAAGTAAGCGGCGATTTTCTCCGCCGCGCTCAGGCAGAGTTCATCGAGATGTCGGGAGGTGTTTATCGCTTTGGACATCTCCACAAGCATCTCTTTCTGAAGCCGGTCCGCCTTCTCTCCGGTAATGTCCTGAAAGAAGACGGAGAGCCCGACTTCGGCAGGATATATGCGGACGTCATACCACGCTTCAAATCGATCGTCCCTGTAGCAGGTCTCGAAACTCTGAAAGGTCTTCGTCTCCATTGCAAGCCGGTACTTCTCCCCCAGCGTCGCGTCCTGCGCGTTGGGGAAGACCTCAAAGATGTTCTTTCCCAGCACCTCGGATGACGTCAGGCCGGTTCCGGTCTCGGCCGCTCTGTTCCAGTATGTTACCCGGTAATCCTGGTCCAGGGCGCAAAACCCGCCACTGATGCTCTCAAGGATGCTTTCATAACGAGCTTGCTCGTTCATGTGGTTTCTTCCGGGCTGTGGAGAGAGGGAGGGGTGTTGAGAGGTACTTATCAAATTTCTCAATCAAATGCAAGGTTTTTTTGGATTGCTACTTTAAATGAGGGGGGCAAGATGCTGAAACAAAAACGAGAAGACAAAAACGTATGAGCAACAGTTGAGAGGAATCGGGAAACTCCATTGAGACTATAAGGGTCCGGGTGGACACATTCCTGACGGAAAGGGGCACATGTGACACTGCCGTACGGGGGGCGGAAACAATCCGGCCTTGATATCAGCCACGATACGTCTGACCTCGTCTTCAAATTCCTCCAGGTCCGACCGTGTCAAGAGATGCTGAACAGGAGTCATCGGATTCGAAGTAAACAGGAGTATCACCCGAACAGGTGCCGTATTATAGTACCTGCTCCCCAGAAGGGCGTAGAACTTCACCTGCGGAAGATATGCAACAGCCCTCTCCTCAAGCAGAGCACCGTCGACGGCGTCGGTTTTGTAGTCGAGCACGCTCAGGATCCCACTCTGGTCACGATAGAGCCGGTCCACTGTGCCCATGATGTAATCAACGCCCAGCGGGGCGGAGATCGTGAATTCCGTCTTCACCGAAGAACCGGCTTCTATCTCCTTCCAGAGAGGGGCTGAGAGGGTTTTCCTCACCAGAGAGAGAACCCGCGTGGCCGCGACAGAAGAATCTTCCGGTGAAAAAAGCCCCTCGCGCCGCAGGAGAGAGAACGCCTCGGCTGCAAGCGCATCCTCATCCCTGGGGAGGCGGTCGACTCTCTGCATGAGGGCATGAAACACCCTCCCCACCACCTCTGGGTGGAGACCGCATTCAGTGATCTCCTCCTCGTCAAGACGGCCACCGGAGAGCTGCTGCTCGGGGAATCCGAGAATGTACCGCAGGTAGTAGAGCGTCGGACACTCCCGGTACGTTCTAATTTTCGTTGCGGAGAACACCTCCCGGCTCGCGCGCGGTGGTATAGGATCGATGAGGAGCCGCGGTGCTCCGGCAGGTTCCATCCCCCGCGGCTCTTGGTGAGGCCCGAGCTGAGTGATCTCAGCTCGGATGACGTGGACGCCAAGAGTGTGTTCGACCGTGTCTGTCCTGAATGCGTCCCCCTCCCGGGTCAGGACGGTGACAGTCGTGGGATACTGAAGGATGTCTTGATCGAACCCCCCCTCTACTCCCAGCGCATCCATGAGCCAGCGCATCCGGTTTGGCGACGAATCCATCGACGCCGGATCACCTGACAGGACAAGCATATCGCGCGCGCGGGTCACCCCGACGTAGAAGACCCTCTTCTCTTCAGCAATGGTCTTCCCCCGGCCCACCTCCCTCAGGAGAAGCGTGACCGGCACCTCCTCGTTCTCCCTGGCCTCACCCCCTCCATATGAAAAACCGATGCCCAGACGGTCGTCCAGAAAAGGATCCTGATCGTAGCGGAAACCCCGGTGCAGATAGGGAAGGAAGACCACGGGAAATTCGAGTCCTTTTGCGGCATGGATGGTCATGATCTGCACGGCATCTTGGAGAGATTCAACGACGCCCTGCCCCTCCTCCTGCTCCTCTTCAATCAGTCGTTTCAGGCGAAGCGTGAAGTCCTGCAGGTTCGCGAACCCCTGTGCATCGTAGCTCGCCGCCATCCGGCGCAGTTTTGTAAGGTTCGCAAGCGCCTGTTCCGCCCTGGGAGTCCCGGCTATCTTCGACGCATAGAGGGTTCGCCTGACGATGTAATCAACCAGCTCCGGTACCGTCATCCTGAGCGCCACGGCCAGGTCTGCTCGGAGCATCGAGATGGCACGCGAGAGGGTCCCGGGAGCCCTCTCTTCTCCCTCCTCCTTCAGGATGTGGGCCCAGAGGCTCCCTTCCCCCCTCCCATGTGCGGCCGCCAGGATCTCGGCGTCGGAAACCCCGAAGAACGGAGAACGGAAAATACCCACCAGGGCAACGTCGTTCCCCGGCTGGAACAGGAATGTGAAGTAGTTGTAGAAATCAATGATGTCCTGGGTCTGGAAATACCCCACTCCCCCCGTTACGACATACGGCACACCAGCTCTGGAGAATGCGTCCTCCACCTCTGGAAGAGGAAGCCTGCTCCGAAGCAACACGGCCGCATCCCGGAACTGGAAAGGACGCCCGGCTTCATCCCGTGCGTAGATCTCTACCCCGTCCCTGTGAAGCTGCAGGATTCTGGAGGCGATCGACTCCGCCTCCGTCGGGGGAGTTCCGTCCCCGCGGCCAGGCAGAAGAATCTCCACCCTGCCGGGCGCATCGTTCGCCCTGGCCTCACAGAGCGGTTCGTATTCCGACTGGAGCTGGTCCCCTCCTACAGTCTCCCCCTTGCCCGATCCCAGCACCTGTGCGAAGAGAAGATTGACAAATGCCACGAGCGTACGGAGCGGTCGAAAACTCTCCTCCAGGACTACCTCTGCTTGGGCACCGGAATGCCTGATGAGATCCCGCTTCGTCTTCTCGAATACGGCCACGTTCGCGTTCCTGAAACCATAGATCGACTGCTTTGGATCGCCGACAACGCAGAGATTCCCCTGATCCAGGTTCCCCAGTATCGGCAGGAGAATGTCGTACTGCAGCTGGTTCGTGTCCTGGTATTCGTCAACGAGAATATACGGGAAGCGAGAGGCGAGGTGTCGGGCCACCTCTTCTCGACGCAGCAACTTCTTGGTGAGCAGCTGCAGGTCTTCGAAATCCAGCTGTCCCGATTCCAGCTTTCGATGCGTGTATCGATCCAGCGTCAAACGTGCCACCACGAGAACCGTCCGCGTCAGGGAGAGCAGGGTCTCGTGGCGATCTCGAAACCGTGCATCCAGAACGTGTTCCAGGAGCGGCCGCAACCGATTCCGCCACCTGCCGAGCAACTGCAGATCGCCTCTGATCTCCTCCGTATACTTCCCGGCGAAGCGCTTCGACAACCCTCCACCACCGGTGACCATCGTATCGAGCAACTCGATGAGTGCACCGACCCTCGCTTGGAGGTCCGTCTCCCCCGCGGCGCGCCGATACAGCTCCCGTGCCGACGATGACCGGGGCCCGTCGCCCTGTTCGAGCACACGCTCCAGGCTCTGTTGCATCTTCCGGGACAGGGCTTCCCGCACGACGAAATCCCTGATCGCATCGTCCCACAGAGAGAACACCTCTTCGTCACCCCGGGCCGAGAAGCCTTCGCCGGACGTCCATCGTTCGATCTGCTCCCGCTTCTCCACAAGTGTGGCAACGAGATGCCGGAACTTCCTCTTGCCCAGGAGTTCTACCGCTTCTCTGACGCGGGCACGAAGTTCGTCTTCTCCCGGACCGCGCAGGATGTGTGTGAGCGTGTCGCGTAGAGCCTCCTGCACCATAATGCGCTGGTCCAGACCCTCAACCACGCCAAATGCCGCATCGACGTCAGCCTCGACAGGGTGGTCGCGCAACAGCCTTGCGCAGAAAGAATGGATGGTGCCGATAGAGGCACCGGAGAGTTCTGAGCGGAGGCGCTCGAGGCGGGCGGTCCGTGCAGGATCCTCGGAAGAGTGCAGTTCGTCGACGACCCGGTCGGCAATCTTTCTCCTCAGTTCACCTGCGGCCTTCTCCGTGAACGTCAGGGCAACGATCTCCTGAGCTGAGGCGTGCCCGCGGAGAACCAGCTCCAGGTACCGTTCCACGAGGACCCGGGTTTTTCCCGACCCGGCATTTGCCGTGACGCAGACGTGATGCGCATGCGTCAACGCCCGAGTCTGTCGGGGCGTAAGCATGGAGTCGTTATCGGACAGAGTTCCCGCCGCTACGCAAGGTCACGCCCGGTGAGGCGTTTCAGGGCCTCCACGTACTTGAGGCTGGTTGTCTCGACGATATCCGGCGGAAGGTGAGGAGGCGGAGGAGACTTGTCCCACTTGATGGACTGGAGATAGTCTCGGACGAACTGTTTGTCGAAACTGGGCTGGGGCCCGCCTGGCTTGTACTCATCCATCGGCCAGAACCGGGAGGAGTCAGGAGTCAGAGCTTCATCAATCCAGACGAGCGTACCTGCCTCGTCCAGCCCGAATTCGAATTTGGTGTCGGCAATGATGATACCCTGCGTCAACGCGTGCTGTGCCCCCTCTGTGTAGAGAGACAGCGAGATATCACGCACCCGCGCGGCCAATTCGTCTCCCAGCGTCTCCGCCGCCTGCTCAAACGGGATGTTCTCGTCGTGCGTCCCGAGCTCCGCCTTGGTTGCTGGTGTGAAAATCGGCTCTTCCAGCCGGTCCGATTCCTGGAGCCCCGCCGGCAGGGGAATGCCGCAGACGGAGCGACTACTGCTGTACTCCTTCCAGCCTGACCCCGAGAGGTACCCGCGCACAACGCACTCGACCGGGAGGGGCTTTGTCTTCTTCACCAGCATGCTCCTGCCGGCAAAGATCTCCGGGGCAGAGCGAAACGGTTCGGGAAACGCCGTCACATCAGTGCTGATGAGGTGATGGGGAACAAGCTGAGACAGACGCGCAAACCAGAAAGCAGATATCTGCGTCAGGACTCGTCCCTTGTTCGGAATCCCCTCGGGCAGGACAACATCGTAGGCCGAGATACGATCGGTGGCAACGATCAACAGGCGATCACCGAGATCATAGAGATCCCTGACCTTTCCCTGTTGCGCGGGTGTGAACTGGCCGGAAGCGGTGGAGGTAATGACTGATGACTGCATTCCCATGGACTCTCTGGTTGGACAAAGGTGAAAGGACCTTCAAGGGCGTGCAGGAGGTACCCGCCCCGGGCGGAGAAAAAAAATCGCACCGGCATGCTATCCCGATGCAGACGCCCTCATGTGGTCGCGCAACGCGCTCAACTCTCGAAGCTGGCGCCGAGCATGTCTTCGATCGTCCCCCGGACGTAGGACTTCTGCGGAGGGACCGCCGCCGTCGGACGGCTGATTTCTCCCAGCCGTAAGCCTCTCCACTCTGATGCCACTTTCGTCTCGATGAGGTTCTGTATGAGCCTCGGCACGTTCTTCGCTTGCAGCCTCGACCCTTTCGCAGGCGCGACGAAGATGTCGATCCGGACCTCCGTGCTGGAGATCTTGGTGGGCACAATCATGTAGTCAAGCCGAGCGGAATGCCGCCATCCGTACACCCTCGCCGTCTTGTTGAACGTCGAGGGAATATGAAAGGGGAGCCTGTCGTTTCTATCTGGTACGAGCGTCACCGTGACACGGTCCACTTTCTGCGGACTGCGGGAAAGGACCATCGATTATGTCTCCCTGTTGTGGATGGGCCTGATGCGTGCATCGGTGCTCATAGTACGAATATAGAGAGTAATCCGCACTCATGCAAGCAGAAGACGCTTCCACTCCTGTGGCACAAGCTCCGTGCCTCTCTCCTGCTGCCTTTCGAATCACCCCCAAAAACCTCCATTCGTGCCAATGATCACATGCTCATACACCGGAACCATCCCTCGGTGTTCACACATCACGGGGCGGTCAGCACTCGAGCCTCCTGCCGTAACGCGGAGGCGAGCAAGGCCAGATACTGGTCGCGCGTGATCTCACAGGCGCCAAACTGCTTCAGGTGCTCGTTGAGGAATTGCGTGTCGAGCAACATGAAACCGGCTCTGCGCATGAGGTCGACCAGCCGGACCAGAGCAACCTTCGAGGCATCCGGTTTACGGCTGAACATCGATTCACCGAAGAAGGCACCCCGAATGGCTACCCCATACAAACCGCCTGCCAGCTCTCCCCTCTGCCACGCTTCAACACTGTGGGCGAATCCTCTCGCGTGCAGGATCCCGTAGACTCTGACAATCTCGCCGGAAATCCAGGTTTCATGCCGGGCCGCACAGGCCCGGATCACGGCCTCAAAGGCGGTATCCACCCGCAGATCATAGAGGCCTCGACGGAGCGTCCGTTTCACGCTCCGCGGCACGTTGAACCCTTCCAGCGGAATGATCGCCCGCGGGTCGGGCGAGTACCACTCGATCGTCCCTGTCTGAGGATCCGCCATCGGAAAGAAGCCCCTGCAGTAGGCCATGAGGACCATCTCGGGGTCGAGGAACGGCTCAGAGGATCTGCCCGCGGAATCCGCAACGCTCATCACTCCACCCGGATAACAACCTTTCCCACCGACTGGCGGGACTGGAGAAAGCTGTGGGCCTCGACGATCTGGTCAAACGAGAACACCCTTCCGATAAAAGGTTTCAACGCCCCCTTTCTGTAGAGGCGGAGGAGCTCGATCACCGCTTCCCGGAAATATCGTTCCTTGCCCGTGAGTGTGCCGAGATTGAACCCGAAAATACCTTTGTTCATGCTCATGAGACTGGGGGGGAAGATCGGACGCATAGAGGAGAAGACGCGCGCCGCCTTCATCCGATTCAACGCTCCCTTCGTCGTGACAGCAGCGACGCCGAACAGAATGTAGCGGCCCATCTGCGCGAGCAGGTGCCAGCCCTTCTTGAAGACCTCCCCCCCGACCGAATCCAGCACGACGTCGACGCCGTAGTTGTTCGAAATGCGGAGGACTTCTTCGGCAAAGTCCGTTGCCGTATAGTTGATTACGTGATGGGCTCCCCTGCTCTCTACAAGCGACACCTTCTCATCTGACCCTGCGGTGGCAAAGATCTCCGCACCGATGTTTTTGGCGATCTGGACCGCGGCTAGCCCCACCCCGCCGGCGGCGGCGTGGATGAGAACTTTTTCATCACTCCGGAGATGTGCCAGCCGGACGATTCCGTGGTATGCGCTGAGACCCGTCGCCAGAAAGGAGGATCCTTCCTCATAGGACATCTTCCTCGGTATCAGCGTCGCGTAGTGTTCATCCACCGTCAGGAACTCCGCATGGCTTCCCAGACGACTGTACCCCATGACTCTCTCCCCCCTCTTGAAATTCACCACGTTGGATCCGATCTCGGTCACATCCCCGGAGAACTCCAATCCCGGAATGAACGGCGGCTTTGGCGTCCCCGGGTACACCCCGAACCGTCCGAAGATATCCGCGAAATTCAATCCAATCGCCCGGACCCGTACCTGTATCTCTCTCGGCCCGGGACTGGGCTCGGGGGCCTCGCGAATTTCAAGCACCTCGGGACCGCCGTACTTCGTGACAAATGCTGCCCTCATCGACGTCCACCTCGCTCTCCGATATATTTATTGTGCAACGCTATCAGCTTCCGCTCCGCAACGAGGTCAAGGTCTTCGTCGTCTTTGTCCCGCTTCACCATCATCGAGAAATCATCCTGATCATATCGATTCATCTTCGATGCAAAGTCTCTCAGCTCAGTGATCATCTTGTGTTGCTCGACACGTGTCATTGCTCCTCCCTATCTGATGATTGAACACGTCGCACACTCTGTATCCGGCACATCGTCTTGTATGCACAATACCCGCAGACCTCTTTCACCCTTCCCGGATCGACAAGGGGAAAATGGCCGCGTGCTATACCCTCGACGTACCTCTCGGCCGCAGAGAGCGATCCCTCCATCAGCGAGCGTAGCTGATCGGCGCCCTCGGATATGTTCCTCGTCCCGTCACGCGTGCAAAATGCCCTCCGCTTGAACTCCGCGTTCCCGAGAGCTGCTCGGACGAGGACCGGACTCCTGAGCTGGTAGTAGAGCGCGCCGGCGGGCGCACGACCGGGTACCCCACCTTCCTCCAGCAGACGCTGGGCAACAAGCAGGTAGAGCGGCAGCTGAAGGCTCACGCCGTCGCGTATGTCGCCGAAGGTCGGAAGCTTCCTTCCCGTCTTGTAGTCAATGATGGTGAAATGATCAGATGCCAGATCAATGCGATCCACCTTCCCCTTCAGTCGAATGCGGCCAATGGATACCGGCTCCTCCCGCGTGAGGCCGGTATCGACCATCATGCCCGGAGGCTCGCCGAAGGCCACCTCAAAGAACTCCGGAGCGGGCTCCACCTCCCTCTCACGCTCGTAGAGCAGAAACTCCTGGAGGACGCCTGGCGCTCCGCCCGGGCGGCCGAGGAGCTCTTCCTTGTCGATCTCCCAGAAGGCATCCGGGAGGTGGAGCAACGAGAGTCTCTCTGCTACAATCTGCCTAAGCTCTTCGCTCGCCCGCTCGAACTCTTCCTCCGTGCACCGCCAGAGGGGAGGCTGACTGCGCTCCCGCCACGCACTGAAGCATTCAAAAAGCGCCTCGTGGAGAAGCGAGCCGCGCTCCAGAGGCGTCAGCTCCTCCCGGAAATCCTCCTTCACCTTCAGCCTGAGAAACCGCTCGGCGAAGAACCTGAAGGGACACGCGGCATAGGTCTCGAGCTGGCTGACGGAGAACGTTGCGCTGCAGTTCGCCGCGATATTCGTCTTGAAATCCTCGGGCAACGCTCCAAACACCATACCTTCGTACTCGCCGAGCGAGTGATCCCCCATCCGGCTCCCCTCGATCGCTGTCACTCTCCGCACCTCCTTCAGCTTCGAGCTGATGCACTGGAGCGACTCCTCCGCCTCAGCACCCCCCGTCACAACCCACTGGAGTGCTTCGTCCTCGGCACAGAGCAGTGCGGGCGGTGACAACGCGCCGGACGCGTCAGACTCCGTCACGCCGACGACCTTCGTGAGAGCGTCGATGAACGGCGACCGGACGAGCTCCATTTCGCCCTCGCGATCCGGGTAGGTCAGACAGAGATGCGCTGACCAGTTGGTGACCGCTTGATAGAAGAGATACCTGTTCTGCCAGTTGTGTCGTTGCTCCCGCAGCTTCTGACGACCGCTGCTGAGGAAGACCTCAGGCCTGTACACTGACGGGAATTCGCCGTCCACAAGACCTGCTATGAACATGCTCTCCATCGAGAGACCGCGAGTTTCGTCAATGGATGTCACCAGGACTCCCCGTCCGAACTCCTCACGGATGTTGTATCGCTCACGTGCAACCATGAGCCTCAGACGGTCATAGTAGTGCCGCAGGGGGTGACGTATCCCGGCGCCATCTCGGTAGGAGAGGAGCTCTGCCATCTCCCGCGCAACCTCCATGAACCGTGCATATGCGCGCACGTCCCGCTCAACACGTTCCCCACCCCCCTCGGCATTCTCTCTGAGGAGCAGGCGCTGCGACAGACGCAGCGAGCCCAGAACGGCCTCCAGCTTCTCCAGGAATTGCCCCGGGGAGTGCTCGCCCAGCAACGGCCCAATCGTCCCTTGAATGGCGGCGAGATCCTCGCGTGCCTTCTCCAGTGACCGGATCTCCCTCTCCAGGGCGAACCCCCCGGCGGCAGCATGCTCGCCGGAGAGTCTGGCCTGGAGGAGCTCGAGACGGGATGTGATCCGGCTCCTCCAGAAGCTGTACCCTGCGGTGAGTCGCAGTCGCTGAGAGACACCGTACAGATTGCCGGCGTCCACCGACAGCGGTGACATCGTCAGGCCCAGGTAGGGGCTCTCGAGGATTCTCAGTAGGTCTTCGCGACGAAACCCCAGCACGGCAAGCTGGAGAAGCCCCATGACGCTGACCACGAGAGGCGATCGATGCAACTCATATCGATCGGTGATGTTCACGGGGATCCCAAATCGTCTGAATTGCTCGCGCACGATCTCCGTGTAGGGCTGCGGCCGCACCATGGCGACGCAAATGGCGCTGAGGTCGACAGCCGGTTCCTCCGCGGCGAGCTGCTTGATCCGTCTGCATATCCACTCGATTTCACGCAGACGGTTCTCTGCCCGGACGACCGTCACGCGGGCCGAACAATCCAACCTCTGCTGCACGGGACCCACACGAAACAGCGATCGTGAGAGGTGGTCCAGTACCGACGACACCTCGCTACGGCGCGGCCTCGGACTGACCGAGATCGCGGAGGATTGACCGTGAGAACGGTCTTCCCTGAACCCTATCTCGATGAGCCGTCCGTAGTTGTCCTCCAGGTGTCCGAACAGCGCCGGGTTCCCGTGCTGGAAATCAAAGAGCATCGTCGTGGACACACCACTGATAGACGAGAGCTTCTTGATGAAGCTGATTTCCGGTGCCGTGAATTCGTCAAAACCCGCGAGCGAGAGCGTTTCGACCGCCGGAAAGACCTGCCGGAAGAGACCCTCAAATTCCCCCTGCGAGCATCCGACATGGATGAAGCGGTATATGCCGCCCATGTCTGTCGCACGGGCGGACTCCAGTTCCGCGTCATAGGCTCTGTAGATCGTCACAACGTCGAGGAGTTTCTGCCGTTCATCCAGGGGCGCATCGGCCGCTTCCTCCTCGAGGAGATCCGGGTACACCCCGGCCTCCTTCAGTGTGCCCACGACCTCCACAATCCGGTCGAAGGTTCCCTGAAAGAACCTCCGCTCTCGTACCTTCGGCGCAAAGAAGCCCAGCCTGTCCCTGGCCAATTCCAGAGCCCGTTCAAACAGGAGCGTCTGCAGCGTTCCATTGATCAGCCTGAGGGCTGACGGTGACGCCTGGACTATGGACGTCGCAAGGGATTCAAGGGTGTAGATCGGAAGCGCCGGGGAGACTCCTCGTCGCGCGAGGTCGAGAACCTCGCGGGTGAGGTGGCGAATACGACGCTTGGTGGGGACGACAACGAGGAGGGCATCAAGCCTGAAGCTCTCCAGCAAATCCTGGAGTGTGGCGCGAGTTTTCCCCGGGTTGCGCTGCAGGACAACCGGCATCGCTACGTTCGCAAAGGCAATTCTGGGATGGAGAGTTCGGCTTCATAGTACAAAAAAAATCCGCTACCGGCAACGTTGATTGGACTTTCCGCAACGTTTTCGTATCATTGCTGAACGCACACCCGCATCGGCAGACAACCAGGCAAGCGAGGAACGACCGGTGGCAAAGGCATCAGGGATTCGTCCATACGTCAGCCTCCTCCGGCCCAAGCAGTGGCTGAAGAACTTCTTCGTCTTCGCTCCGCTGATCTTCGCAAAGGAGTTGTTCGATCCGGAACCCCTGAGAACCGCCATCCAGGCTTTCATCGCGTTCTGCATCACCGCAAGTGCGATCTACGTCGTCAATGACATTGCCGACGTTGAAGCGGACCGTTCCCATCCCTTGAAGAGGAGCCGGCCGATTGCATTCGGCTCGATCTCGGTGAGAAACGCGCTGCTGCTTCTCTCCGTCCTGCTCATCATCGATATCCTGCTCGTCTTCCGGATGGATCCCCGGTTCATTCTCATCCTCGCGACCTACTTCTTTCTGAACATTGCCTACTCGTTCAAACTGAAAGAGGTTCTTCTCCTGGATGTGTTTATCGTTGCGGCGGGATTCATGCTGCGGGTGGTCGGCGGTGCCTATGCAATCAACGTGCGGGTCTCCAGCTGGCTGGTCCTCTGCTCCCTGTTCATCTCGCTCTTTCTCGGGTTTGCGAAGAGGCGGGGGGAGCTTCAGCAGGTATTGACTTCCGGGGGGAGCACGAAGAGAAAGGTTCTTCTCCTCTACAGGACGGATTTCATTGACCAGCTCCTGACGATCGCGGCAGCCGGCACCGTCATCTCCTACGCACTCTACACGGTTTCGGCCAGGACGATCGAGGTGTTCGGGACCGAAAAACTCATCTACACAACGGTCTTCGTTCTCTACGGGGTGTTCCGCTACCTCTACCTCATCCATACCTCGCCCACCATCGAGAGCCCGACCACGGCCGTGACATCGGACATCCCGATCATTGTCACCGGTCTGCTCTGGATCGCCTCGTGTATCATCCTGATCTACGCAGGCGGGACAATCCCCTTTGTGGGGTAGGTCTGGGACGGGAAGTCAATTCAATCCGCAGGATCCGCCGCAGCAGGTCGGCGCAACGGGAGCGGATTCCCTGGCCTGCCCCTTCATCGAAAAGGTCGGAGCCGACAGGAGCCTGGTGTGCTCTCCGGAGCCGCAGGAAGGGCAGAGAACGTCCTCGACGATCTCACGTACTTTGTGAAAGATGTCATACGTTTCTCCGCATTCCTTGCACTGATAGTCATAAATGGGCATATCTCTCCTCCGCTCTGAAATGAGTTCCTCCGTGAGATGCAGAGCAGGGAAAAACGGGTCAGGCGAGGCAGGACCCGGACGATCTCAGTATGCCGATTCTCGCCGAATTATCAACGTTTCTGGCCTGAGTTCGACGAATTCAGGCATTGTTGACATACCTGGGGCTTTTGGCTATATTGACTTCAGATTCGGTGTTGTTTGTGCTCCAGGAACCTGGCAACCGACCAGGGACGTTGAATAGGTAGGAAAACAGAGGAGTAGCACCTACACCAATACAGGATACCCAGGATGGAAGGCAATTTCTCAAATAGAGTGCAGGATGTCATTCGGTTGAGCCGGGAAGAAGCTCTGCGACTCGGGCATGACTACATCGGCACGGAGCACCTCCTCCTCGGCGTCATCCGGGAGGGGGAAGGTATTGCCGTCAAAATCCTTCGCAACCTGGGAGTCGACCTGTACAAACTGAAGAAGGCGATCGAAGATACCGTGAGGACTTCCGGGGGGACACTGACCATCGGGAACATCCCCCTGACAAAGCAGGCAGAGAAGGTCCTCAAGATCACCTATCTCGAGGCCAAGCTCTACAAGTCCGACGTCATCGGTACGGAGCATCTGCTCCTTTCCCTCCTGCGGGATGACGATAACATTGCCGCGCAGATACTGCACCAGTTCAACATTCATTACGATGTTGTTCGAGGGGAGCTTGACAACATCATCAGCGGCAAGCCATCCTCACCCGCGCAGCCAGCGGCTGAAAAGCGCCCGGAGAAGTCAAAAACCCCTGTTCTGGACAACTTCGGCCATGACCTGACCAAACTGGCCGCAGAGGATAAGCTGGACCCCATCGTAGGAAGGGAGAAGGAAATCGAGCGGGTCGCCCAGGTGCTGAGCAGGCGGAAGAAGAACAACCCCGTCCTCATCGGTGAGCCGGGTGTGGGGAAGACCGCCATTGCCGAAGGGCTGGCCGTACGGATCGTTCAGAAGAAGGTGTCCCGTGTCCTCCACGGGAAGAGGGTGGTGACACTCGACCTCGCCGCGCTGGTCGCTGGCACAAAGTACCGGGGCCAGTTCGAGGAGCGGATGAAGGCCGTAATGAACGAGCTGGAGAAGGCCAAGGACGTTATTCTCTTCATAGACGAGCTCCACACGATCGTTGGTGCAGGAGGTGCCTCGGGCTCGCTGGACGCGTCCAATATGTTCAAACCCGCACTCTCCCGCGGCGAGCTCCAGTGCATCGGAGCGACCACGCTCGACGAGTATCGTCAGTACATCGAAAAGGACGGAGCGCTTGACAGGCGGTTCCAGAAGATCATGGTCGACCCGACCACCGTCGACGAGACCATCAAGATCCTCGAGAACATCGGGCACAAGTACGAAGAGCATCACGGCGTCCGCTACACCGAGGATGCCGTCCACTCAGCCGTCCGGCTGAGCGATAGGTACATCACAGACCGGTATCTTCCCGACAAGGCTATCGATGTCCTGGACGAGGCGGGATCGCGCGTTCACCTGGCAAACATCCACGTTCCTCAGGAGATCCTCGATCTCGAAGGACAGGTCGAGAATATCAAGCAAACAAAGAACCAGGTCGTCAAGAGCCAGAATTTTGAAGAAGCAGCGCGCCTGAGGGACCTTGAGAAGAAGCTCTTGAGCGACCTTGAGATCGCCAAGCGCGAATGGGAGTTGAAGGCCCAGCACACCGTGCACACGGTCGGCGAGGACAACGTTGCCGACGTTGTCGCAATGATGACCGGCATCCCGGTGAACAAGATTGCCCAATCGGAGTCCGACAAGCTGCTTCAGATGGACGTGGCCCTCAAGGCGCAGGTCGTGGGGCAGGATGAGCCAATCGAAAAACTCACCCGCGCCATCCGCAGGACACGTGCCGGTCTGAAGGACCCCCGGCGACCAATCGGTTCATTCATTTTCCTTGGCCCCACAGGCGTCGGGAAAACGGAGATGGCAAAGGCGCTGGCCCGGTACCTGTTCGACACGGAGGACGCACTCATTCGCATCGACATGAGCGAATACATGGAGAAGTTCAGCGTCTCCCGCCTTGTGGGCGCCCCTCCTGGTTACGTTGGCTACGAGGAAGGCGGCCAGCTCACCGAGAAGGTCCGCAGGAAGCCGTACTCTGTTGTCCTCCTGGACGAGATTGAAAAGGCGCATCCAGATGTCTTCAACATCCTCCTCCAGGTGCTCGACGACGGAATCCTGACAGATAGCCTTGGCCGGAGGGTCGATTTCAAGAATACCATTCTCATCATGACCTCCAACATTGGCACGCGCGACCTCAAGAAGAGCGGCGGGTTTGGCTTTGGCAGCCCTTCGGCAAAGAACGACTATGACCAGATGAAGTCCACCATCGAGGATGCGCTGAAGCGCGTGTTCAACCCCGAATTCCTGAACCGTCTGGATGAGACCATCGTGTTCCATCCGCTCGAGAAGACCCACATCCTGGAAATCATCGGGATCCAGCTGAAGGAGCTCCTCAGCCGCATCGGCGGTATGGGGATCTCCATCGAGCTGACGAAGCCCGCAAGGGAATTCCTCGCAGACAAGGGGTATGACCCCGCGTTCGGCGCGCGACCCCTCCGGCGCGCCCTGCAGCGGTACCTGGAAGACCCGGTCGCAGAGGAGATCCTCAAGGGGAAGTACCCCGAGGGAAGCACCATCAAGGTGAAGGTGAACAAGAAGACCGAGACCCTGAAGTTCACCTCAGTCCTTCCTTCCCAGAAAGAGGGCGACGTCGGGGAAAGCGGTGATGTCAGGGAGGAGGAGAAGCCGGCGGACGTTTCCTGATCCCGCGCCCGGCAGATACCACACCTTGTTCAGGTCCGCCACGCCGGCGGACCTTTCTTTATCCCGAGGAACTGTTGAGAGGAAGATCACCATGAAATTCAGAGAGCTCAGTGCAATCGGCCTGCTCGGCGTCCTGCTCGCCAGCTGCTCTTCAATCAACATCAGCACGGACTACGACCCGGGACGGGACTTCAGCTCCTACAAGACCTACCGGTGGGCGAAGGGGAAGGAGAGGAACCCGAGAAACGCCCTGACGCGCAACACCCTACTGGATAGGAGAGTGAGATTCGCCGTCGACAAATCGCTGCAGAGCAAGGGCTTCCGAAAACTCGAGAATGGGGAACCAGACTTCATCGTGCTCGTTCAGGCCGCGATGACCGAAAAGATGCAGATCTATCAGCAGGGTGGCTGGTATCACGGGTGGGGAGGTCCATACGGTGGGTACACAACTGTCAGCACCTACACCGAAGGAACCCTTGTGGTTGACATCGTTGACAGAGCTGAGAAGGCGCTCTCCTGGCGAGGAACGGCGACAGGAGCCGTCCGCCCCCAGTCCGATCCCGAGAGTGTTCAGGAGGATATCGAATACGCGATCGAGGAGATACTGCATGATTTCCCCCCACGCCGCTAGGAAGGCCCACTGCCTCCCCGCAGGCTGCAGATGACACGGGAACCTCTTGGTGCGAAACGGTTGAAGATGGAACGGTTCCACGTACGTATCATCCTCTCCACTCTGGCAGTGGTCATCGCGCTCGGGGTCCCCTCCGTGCTCAACGCTCAGAGGGCCGCCGCGTCGCTCGGGCGCCAGCTGATCGATGCTGTCTCACCCGAGAATCTGACCGCCACGGTGAAGGCGCTGGAGATTGCCGGTGGGCACAACAGCCGCGTAACGCTCACCGCGGGAAACGACAGCGCGCGTGTGCTCATCACCGACTGGTTCTCCGCGCTCTCCCATCTCTCGTCCGTTGAGGAAGACACATTTTCGATTCAGGCCGCTCCCCCCTTCAACGCGACGCAGCAATTCAACATTGTGGCAACGCTTAGCGGCAAGCAGGATCCGTCACGGGTGTTTCTGCTCGGTGCCCATTTCGATTGCTCCGCAAGTCGGATGGGACAGTCCACATGGAACGAGCAGTGGGCAACGATCCCCGCGCCTGGCGCCGATGACAACGCCACCGGCATCGCAGCACTGCTGGAGATCGCGCGCATCTTGAGTGACCCCGCTTCCGGGTTCATAAACGCCTACACGCTGAAGTTCGTGGCGTTCGCCTCGGAGGAATCGGGTCCGGCACACAGCGGGGGACATGGCGGAAGCAGGCACTACGCTCAGGAGGCAAGGTTCCGTGGCGAGAGGATCGTGGGGATGATTTCTCTTGATATGATCGGATACAACCCGGCACACCACTACGTCGCCATTGTCGCGGACGCTCCCTCACAGTGGCTCGGTGTGAACTTCGTTGCATCACGCGATGAGCAGGGAATCGACCTCCTGACGAACAGTTCGCCGTTCCCCGACGCAACGTACAGCGACCACGCCTCGTTCTGGGAGCAGGGTTATCCGGCCATCCTCCTGATTGAGAACGCACCCCCGTGGAATCCCTCCACGTACTACACTCCCAACCCCTACTACCACACGTCTGCGGACACCTCCGGAACTCTGAACATCGAACTCCTCCGGCGTGTAACCCAAGCGACTCTGGCCACCACCATACGATTGACCGGGACGCTGACTGACATCGGAAGTGAAGACACCGACAGGACTCTTCCCGCATCGATCGTGCTGGAGCAGAACTATCCCAACCCATTCAATCCAACGACGAGAATCCGATTCCGGCTCTCCCGCCGGGAACAGGTGCGGCTTACGGTCTTCGATCTGCTGGGAAGAGAGGTTCTCACGCTCCTGGAGGGAGAGGTCCACCCCGGCGAGCACACTGTGACATTCTCAGCGACTGGCCGGGAGGGTAACCTGCCGAGCGGCGTCTACTTCTACCGACTCAGTGCCCGGAGCGGAAGCCTGGTGCGGCCGATGATCCTCAGCCGGTAAAACAAAAACCCCGTCCCAGCGATTGCTGAGACGGGGTTTACTATATACATCTGGCAACGTCCTACTCTCCCGCACGGTCTCCCGAGCAGTACCATCGGCGCTGGAGGGCTTAACTGCCGAGTTCGGAATGGGATCGGGTGTAACACCTCCGCCATAGTCGCCAGAATTTCTCTCTCTGACACCCTCCGTCAAACGGAGGGGGGGAAGAGTGCGCCGACATCGCGCAAGATCCACACATTCTTATTGAAGCACCCGCGGTTCGGGATCAACAAAAATTAATGGTTAAGTCTCACGACCGATTAGTACCACTCGACTACATGCATTGCTGCACTTCCATCTGTGGCCTATCAACCTGGTCATCTTCCAGGGGTCTTGAGTTCCGCCGAAGCGGAAGGGATACCTCATCTTGAAGCGGGTTTCGCGCTTAGATGCTTTCAGCGCTTATCCCATCCGGACGTGGCTACCCTGCGTTTGCCACTGGCGTGACAACAGGTACACCGTAGGTCCGTTCATTCCGGTCCTCTCGTACTAGGAACGACACTTCTCAAGTATCCTGCGCCCGCATAGGATAGGGACCGAACTGTCTCACGACGTTCTGAACCCAGCTCACGTACCACTTTAATTGGCGAACAGCCAAACCCTTGGGACCTTCTTC
>Ga0209536_100004040_pt1 | contig 23318 bp, 22 predicted proteins | sample DeeMarSeWOR28_12_FD_187461 | JGI IMG/M metagenome (GOLD analysis project Ga0209536, IMG submission 187461) | Marine sediment microbial communities from White Oak River estuary, North Carolina - WOR-2-8_12 (SPAdes) (version 2) | ecosystem: Environmental > Aquatic > Marine > Intertidal zone >...
TGAATATCAGCGAGATAAAAATTATTAAAAAAATTATGACTTATTTCTATAGCCTAAAAATAAGCTATTGAAATTGTGATTATCAGGGGTTAACCTCTCGTGTAACCAGTTGAATATAAATGAGATATATAATGTTTATATTCCATTTTATAAAAAATGCATGAATAATTGGGGTTAAAATTGATCTACCGGAAGATAGTTCACCGGTAACTTGATTATAAAGGTGGTCCCCTTGTCTAAGGCACTTTTCACGGTAATTCTAAATCCATGGAGGTCGAGAATTTTCTTAACAATTGCCAATCCAAGTCCGGATCCATTCCTGCGGTTGGATTTATTTTTAACCCGGTAATTACGATCAAATATCCGGGGTAGCTGATCCTGTTCAATCCCAATTCCCGTGTCACTGATTTTAACAATCAGGTCCTTATCGTTCCCGTGTTGGACCGATATTTTAATTTGACCACCAGGTTGCGTGTAATGAAAGGCATTATCCAGGATATTCTGAAAAACTTTTTCCATCATCTGGATATCGGCATTAACCGTAGACAGATGGTCTTCACATTTCAGTTCAAAGGCAATGGATTTTTCCCTTGCCTTTATCTGGTTTTTTTGATGGATATCCTGCAATAATTCGGACAAGGAAAAAATCTCACAATCAGGGTCTGTATCCCTGGCTTCCAGGCTTGACAATTCAAATAATTCGTTTACCATAGCGAGTATCCGGTCGATATTCCCCAGGATGGTTTCCAGATGCTCCTTTCGTTGACCCGATGTAAGAAGATGATCTTTTAGTTGAATTGTTTCCGCATACCCTCGAATGATCGTGAGCGGAGTCCGCAGATCATGCGATATATTGGCAGCAAATTCTCTCCTGTTTTTATCCATTGTTTTTAGATCCCCGATATTTTTTACAATCGTTTCAGCCATATCGTTAAAAGAATCTGCAAACTCCTGTAATTCGCTTTTACTTTTCAGGAGAATCCTTGCCTGCAGATTGCCTCCCTGAAAATCCCGTATCACGTACACGATCTTACGGATATTTCTGACGATAATGCCAATGGCGATAAAACCAACAATCGCCGCGGTAATAAAAGCGATGATCATCGATCGGATGCCCAGTCGAAGAATGTAGCTTCCAAGAACCATCTGGGAGGCATTCTCATATTCCTGCCCCCCAAGTATTACATAGATATAACCTTTGAATTGTCCCTCATCGATAACCCTGGCAGCTGAAAATGCCTTGTTTTTATTCGGATTTTTGGGATCCAACCCAAGTAAAAAACTTTCGCCATTTTCAGCAATGAAATTCTCAAGAGGATTTAACGGTACTTTTTCAATGGATATGACCTGATTGGGAGCATAATACGCCAGAATTATACCAGAGGTATCCAATAAGTATACTTCAATGCTTGGATTTATTACCATCACATCGTGGAAAACATCCTTCAAAGCATCCAGGTTAACCGAATCTCTGTTAAAACAATCATTCTCCGCTGCAATATGGGATGCAATCTGGATGTCCAGGTTTTGCCGGGTTTCCTGAAAATACATATCGGCTGTAGTAACCGCTATGTAGATGTAAACTCCGGAAGTGATCAATAAAATGATAAGGAACAAGAAGGATATACGCCAGAAAAGAGAATTATAAAATCCGTTCATGAAGGAGCCTGGTAACTTATTTGATCATTAAAACGATACCCAAGACCCCATGAGGTCAGGATATAATCGGGATTGGAAATGTCCTTCTCAATTTTGCTGCGCAACCGGTTTATATGCGAATTGACCGTATGTTCATAGCCACTGAACTGATAGCCCCAAACCTGATTAAGTAAATTTTCCCGTGTATAGGTTCTCCCTGGATGTTGTGCCAATAGATATAATAGCTTGAATTCCTTGGGTGTCAATTCAATGCGCTGCCCATCCTTTAAAATTTTGTGATTGATCCCATCTATAACCAGTTTACCAAAATCCAAAATTTCAGATGTGTGATTTTGATGATTATAGCCATCCATCCGTCTAAAAAGTGCTTTCATTCGTGAAATCAATTCCCGGATGCTGAATGGTTTGGTAAGGTAATCGTCTGCTCCGAATTCCAGCCCCAATACTTTATCAATTTCATCTGATTTTGAGGTCAGCATCAGGATGAGGGTGTTTATTTTTAGTTTTCTCAATTCCTTACAAATTTCCATACCGTCCAATCCCGGCAACATAATATCGAGCAAAATCATATCAAAGGTTTTTGATTTTGCCAATTTCAGCGCCTTTTCGCCATTGAAGATCTTTGTAACCCTGAAACCATGATCTTTCAGATGCATGTTCAGAAGGTCGGAAATTTCCCTGTCATCTTCAACGATCAGTATTGATTTGGCAGATGTTGGATGGATATTCATATAAAATCTTAATTTGATATTAACAGGCAATTGTCTTGTTCAGGTAGACATTAATCTTGATTTAGATAAAGTCCGTTCCAATCGCACACAATAAGTAGCGAAAATCCTGGTAAAGTGTTGTCAATCATCGTTTTAAATGAAGATTTGTCGGGCAGGATACATACCTCACAAGTTCATCTGACAAGAATACCAGACTTTGACGAGGAATTACCTGAATAACCTGCCTGAGTAGAGTTTCTCAAAGTGGCCCTACCGGCATTCCTCATCTTAAGAAGACACGTGGTTTGAACAGGGGGGTTTATCATAAGATGAATAAAACCTGGAAAGATCCTATGACCGGCCAACCACAATCATTTCCTCCGAATACGTGCGCATCAGGTGAAAATGCGCGCTCATCCGGATATAATTTGTCATAGCCCCTCCCAGGAATAACGTTGGATCAATAAAGATACAGTCAAAGCTCAACAGTTTATTGATGAATTTTCGATGATTTACCGATACGTGCTGGAAACCATCGAACAAAAAGTGGTAGCATTGAAGGAAGAGATCGAGTTTGCCCGATCGTATTTGTTTCTGCAACAGATCCATTATGACGAAAGCCTTACTTTCTCAATCAAGCTGGAAAGTGAATGGCATAAAAGTGCCATGCCGCCTTTATCATTACAGGTTGTGCTCGAAAATGCCTTCAAGCATAATGTGATCATTCCGGTCCAACCTCTTCATATTGAGATTTCCAGGGAAAATCACTGGTTGGTGATCAGGAATAATATGCAACGTAAAATCTCCCATGAATACACCCTGGGAATCGGGCAAAAAAACCTTGTAAAAAGGTATGCCATGATCAGCAATCTCCTGCCGGTTTTCGAAATTGAAAATTCAAGCTATATTGTTAAATTACCTTTAATTAAAGATGAAGACGGTAATCATTGAAGCCGAATCGCTGGCAACGGAACGGTTGGAAGAACTTCTGGCCGAAGTAAATCCTGATATCAGGATTCTTGCCAAGATAGGAAGTATCCGTGAGGCTGTTCGATGGTTCCAGAATCATACCGTGGATCTGATTTTTCTGGACATCCGGCTTTCTGACGGACTTTCCTTCAGTATATTCGAACAGGTTGCTGTTAATACGCCCGTCATTTTTACAACTGCTTTCGATCAGTATGCCATCAAAGCCTTTAAGCTCAATAGTATTGCCTATCTGTTGAAGCCGATAAGGAAGACTGAATTAATGGAGAGTCTGCAAAAGTTTCAGACATTAAAAACAGCTTACCGCATTGATTACGAACAATTGGCTTCTGCTTTAGAAAACAGAACCCTCTCAATTAAAAAAAGATTCCTGATTCAATTCGGAATCAAAATAAAAAAAATCGAAATTCAGGAAATTGCTTATTTTTTCGCATTGGATAAAAGTGTATTCCTGAAAACCTTTGATAACCATGCCTATCCGATTGATTTTGTATTGGATCAGCTGGAGAATCAGATCGATCCATCTCAATTCTTCAGGATCAACCGGAAATTGATCGTGAACCTGGATGCCATTACCAATATGACGGCCTTCTCCCGTGGACGGATCAAACTGGATTTAAAACCATCTCCCGATTTCCATGATGATCCCATTGTCAGCATTGAACGCGCCAGGAACTTCAAAAATTGGCAGAATAATAAAGCATATGATTATGCCTCTGATCCAACCATTTTTGATTATTTCCCGTACCTTAAAAATTCGATTGATTTATGAAAATTACGGACATAAAAGGGACCGTTACCCTTTCGAACGGCGTATCCATGCCTTATCTTGGATTGGGTGTTTTTGGAATAAATGAAGGCAATGAACTAATAAATGCCGTTAAACATGCGCTTAATACTGGTTACCGACACATTGATACGGCCTCTATGTATCAAAATGAACCGGGGGTAGGCCGGGGAATCAAAGAAAGCGGGGTACCCCGTGAAGAGGTATTCGTTACCACTAAGGTATGGAATACCGACCAGGGATATGATCAGACGCTCAGGGCTTTTGAACGGTCGATTGACCGGCTCGGATTCGAATACGTAGATCTGTATCTGATCCACTGGCCTGTACCCGGAAAATATAAAGCCACTTGGAAGGCCCTGGAAGAACTCTACCGGCAGGGCCGGGTGAAGGCCATCGGGGTCAGTAACTTTTTAAAACATCAACTGGTTGAACTGCTGACCGTATGCGAGATCAAACCGATGGTCAACCAAATGGAATTTCACCCCTACCTGGTTCAACCATCCCTGCTGGATTTTTGCAGGAAAAATCAAATCCAATATGAAGCATGGAGCCCAATAATTAAAGGTAAAGTAACAAATATTGAGGTATTAAGGTTATTAGGTGAAAAATACGGAAAATCTTCCGTTCAGGTGGTTTTGCGATGGGATCTGCAGAAAGGAGTGGTCACCATACCTAAATCCTCTAATCCCGACAGGATCAAAAGTAATGCCGACTTGTTTGATTTTGAACTATCGGAGGAAGATATGAAACGGATCGATCTGCTGGATAGATATTCTCGTATCGGACCGGATCCTGATAATATAAACTTTTAAATGATTTCTGGATTCTATTCAGGTCGGGCATAACATTAACCATTAAAGAATTGATCGATTACAAAAAAAGGGGGCAACGATTGATCAATCGCGCCCCTTTTATCCAGATCCACAATTCAGGTTATTTCATTTTTTTTACTTGAATCGCCCTGTAAAATTTTTTTTCAGCTAGAAAGTATCCGGAAAGGGTGGGAAATCTTCAGATAACTCGGTATTCCCCGGGGCTTCGGCACCCCGTTCCGATATGATCGGACAGTTTACAACCACACCGGGATGATCAATTGTAATCAGTCCGGCCGTTTGGGCACCCAGAATATCTTCTACGTCGTCAAATAGAGCTTCAGGATAATGTGTCGAAACATAAATGGTACCAAGAATGTCAGCCAGGGTTTTTCCAGGTGCTGTATGAACTACATTTACATTCCAGTGCACCGAGTATCCGGGTTCACCCGGAATAAAAAGTGCGACATTTGCCTGATAAGACCGATCCCCCCCAATTAAGTAAAGCTGGTTTTTACCACGTTCGGTTACACCTTCTTCGACTCCATGAAGAATGTAATAAATTTCTTCCTCCTCGTACCATCCATTGGCTGTCAATACCCCTTTTTCCCCACCCATTCTTGCGAATGCATCCGGAGTACCTGAAGATAGCCTTGCCTGATTCTGCTGAGCCGCAGGATTGATCGGATCCGATTCATTACAAGCTGTGGCAACCAGGATCGCCATCAGCATAATACCTGTCCATGTTTTAATTTGTAACATTGTAACCTCCTTTATTAAGTTTGAAAATTGATAATAGTTCAATATTCATATCAAAGTATCACAAAAGCATCACGGAACTATCAAGTATATCTCATATATATTTTAGATTGTTACTTATTTAAAATAATGAATAGATGAACGCCGAATGAAAAGCTTCCCACCGACTGATCCGTTTCATACCGTCTTTATGGGTAGACGGGATGCAAGAAATTCATAATAATATTAAAATTAGCTGTTTAATCCGAAGTGAATTTTCATTATATTAGATAGGGCATATCCTATAAAACCATGGGACATATTGAATCCCGTCGTAAGTTTATCCGGAATAGCCTGGTGGGCTTCACGGGAATTTCACTCCTCAATGATTGTACATTTTCAAAAAGAAACGACCTGCCAAATTTTAAAAAAAGAGATGGCTTCACATACCGTGTAATGGGTAAAACAGGCATCCGGGTGCCTATAATCAGTATGGGCACAGGTAATTGGGTACAGCCCAATCTGATAAGGGCAGCTCTTTCGGAAGGTCTCACTTTTTTTTCCACATCCCAGGTATATTCCAATGGCAATGTTCAACGAATGCTTGGAAAGATACTTCAGGATTATCCGGATGACGCTTATTATATTGCCACAAGTGTCAGAACGGAGGGGATAGACTCACGAGCCGGCTTATACACAAAGGAAGCCAATCCGTTAAAACTGAAAGAACGGCTTGATGAAAGCCTGAAAGATCTCAGAAGGGATACTGTTGACATATTTATTCTTCCCTATGCGGCCCGAAGGGAATCCGTCTTTTTCGAACCTTACCTCAGAGCGATGGAAGATATTAAGAAAGCAGGAAAGGCAAAATTTATTGGAATTGCTACCCACAGCTATGAATCTGAAGCGATCCGTGCAGCCAGGGATACCGGACTTTATGATGTGGTAATGACCTCTTATAATTACCGGCAGGATCACCGCCGGGAGGTCAAGGAAGCTATCGATTACGCTGTGGATGGAGGACTGGGTATAATCGCGATGAAAACCATGGCCGGTTACTTCTGGGATCAGGAACTGAAAGAGCCTATCAATACAAAAGCTTTCCTAAAATGGGTATTACAGGATAAAAATATACATACTGTGGTCTCCGGATTCAATAACTACGAACAATTGGATGAAAATCTGGCCGCCATGAAGGACCTGAAACTATCTGCCGGAGAAATAAATGATCTTGGGAAGATAAAAGATCATTTTCCTACGGGTTTATATTGCCAGCAGTGCAGGAAGTGTCTTTCTCAGTGTCCGCAATCGCTGGATATCCCTTCCATCATGCGCAGTTATATGTATCTGTATGGCTATTCCGACCTGACCCAGGCAACGGAAACGCTCAAAGGAACCGGGATTACTGCATCCGCATGTTCAGATTGCCTGGAATGTCGTGTGAATTGTTCGAAAGGTTTCGATGTAAAAAGGAAAATAAAGGAAATACTCCTATTTTATAACAGAGAAAAACATTTCGTTTAACTTTTCTGTGGAATTCATTTATCCGCTTCAAGCGATTTTAGAATAGATTGATTATTGCATAAGGATTGAACAGTAAATATCTGTTTACAACATAGGAGATCAAATCATTATTGATACTTAATCTGTGCATATCTTCAATAGCCGATTAAACCCTCCATTTGATTGGATATAATCCATAAAAGAGATCAATCTTTCAATTAAAAGGAAAAATGATAGTATAAAATGCTGCGGATCGTAACTCCTAATACTATTTTTAAAAATTTAATTCGAGATTTGAATTTTTTATAGACGGTTTATAAAATTCCTTATTGCACCATTAATATTTCCATATTATTATCCGAATGTTAACCAAGATCTCAACATTCACAATTCACTAACAATTACTTAATATATTTCTCATTTTGTTAACAATCATTTAACAGTAAGGTAACTACTGTGTCGTTTTGTATTACTTCTTTTATATAAGTTATATGTACGTTATCTAATTGTTACCCATTTTTTCTAATACAATTCGTTACGGGATCTGTCTGTTTTTAATTATTATCATACATAATGCGAATGGACAATTGAATCCTACACGCCCTGAATCCCAGCCCATATTGACACTTCATCAGATTTCGGATCCAGGTAAAAAGGATAAAAATGCTGAGGTTATTCCAGCAGTCGAAAAGCACGCTACAGAAAAAGGAGGCATTTTTAACGGATTGGATTTTAAGATTGGTCGGACCGCATATAAATTCAAAATAAATGGAAGAATTCAGACCCGGTTTGATTATATCAATTTCAATAACCCGGGTGTTGAAAATGTTCACAAGTTATATTTCAGGCGTATCCGATTAAAATCGGATGGATTTCTTTTTACTCCAAATTTATGCTATAAGCTGGAATTTGATCTTTTAAGTCTGAAATTACTAGATCTTGTATTTAAATGGAATCTAAGTAGGAATTTCAGCATCTGGGCCGGGCAAACCAAATTACATGGAAACAGAGAAAGGCTTATATCTTCGCAGAAACTTCAACTGGTTGACCGATCTTTATTGAATGCGAAATTTACGCTGGATCGAGATATTGGTGTCTGGTTCATTCATGATTCACAGTATGGAAACGTAGTGCTGAGAGAAATTTTTTCAATTACAAAAGGGGAGGGTACTGATCTTATTTATTCTGACGACGAACACGTGTTTTCGGGTCTGGACTATACTATGCGATTGGAAATCCTTCCGTTTGGTTATTTTACAAATCATGGGGATTACATTCAATCCGATCTTATAAGAGAAAAAAAACCGAAACTGGCACTTGGTTTTACTTTCGATTTTAATAATAATGCGATAAAATCAAACGGACAAAAAGGAAAAATTCTTAATCAGCATGCCAATTTAAGATCCTTCATGGCGGACGCAATGTTTAAATACAACGGTTTTTCATGGATGATTGAATATGTCAATCGAAATATTTCATACATTTTCAGCCCTCCCCATAAATTTTCCGATTTGATTTTTAAAGAGTATTATACCGGGAATGCCTTCAATTCACAAATCGGATATTTATTCCAGAACAATTTCGAAATTGCAACCCGGTATACTTACCTTAATCCAATGAAATATACCGAATATAAAGATATTTCAGAATATACAATCGGCTTCTCGAAATATATCTCTGGGCATAGGATAAAAATACAGACAGACTTCAGCCTGATTAAGGAAGAAGTTAATGAAAATTATTTCAGATGCCGGATGCAGGTGGAATTAGGAATCTAGGTCACTTTCAGATATCAAGTTTTCTTTATGAAATCGATCAAAATGTGAAATACTAAAATGAATGATTCAGTTAGTTTGTTTCAACCTGATCCAATCGAGCATAAACTCAAGCGCCAGTCCGATATTCCCGATCTGGCAGTGATTGTGGGCCTGATCTTTCCTGGTAAATACGCGTTCTGTGACCGACCGGGCGTGGGTCAATGCATTCACCTGCATATTGTGCATTTTATAGGGGATAAAGTGATCTTCCTCCCCTGTTAAAATCAGGACATCCTGTTTTACCTTTTCCGAATGCAGGTTCTCAGCATTTAATTCCATGGCAACTCCCATGGCTTCAACGGGAGTACGGACTCCGGTCATGAACATCAACTGATCGATCATCCAGGCATGATGACCCCCTTTTTTCATTTTATTAATTGACATCCGGTTGGTAAATCCCTTATAATTCCGGTAAAAGAAAAACCATAACCATTGAAAAAAACGGTTTGGGAACCGGGTATAATCATAAGCTATGCTGGAAGCTATTACCCGTTTGATCCTCGGTTCATGTGCTGCGGCTCTGAAACAGAAATAACCTCCCATGGAAATCCCGATCCAGGTAACATCCTCCAGTTCAAAATAATCATGAATTGCCCGGGCTGGTTTTTCCCACCTGTAATCAAGGGTTAGGCCATACTTTCTCCTGGCAGCGCCCTGACCGGGTCCTTCGAAACCGATCACTTCGTATCCGGATTCAGAAAAAAAACTCATCCAGGAATAAAATTCTTCGATGAAAGAATCAAATCCACCATGCAAAACGATGGTACCCTTATAATTTCCTTTGGCGGATACCTTCATAGCCGGAAGGAATTTGCCCTTATAAGGCAATTTATATCTTTCTATCGGATCAGCCTGGAAGGTGATGTCGAATAGATGGCGGAACTGAACATATAACTCTTCTTTATCAGGGTCTCCTGAAAGGGTATAAAATTCGGCCGCCCGGTAGTAAAAAGCAGCATTCATCAACCTGCCCTCCTTTTCTGCCACCCGTGCCAATCCAATCATCTCTTTTTTCCAGTCTGCAAACGATCTTATCCTTCTTCCGGCATTTACCATATCTTCAAACCGGACATATCCCATTGAATACCATCGATTCAATTGAAAGTTATACAACTGGTTTTTATGAAAGGCAAAATAACCGACAGGAAATAAAAATTTACTTGTGGCAGGCATATCAAGTTATTTCCGGTACAAATAACAAAAACCCCTGAACATTTCCGAATAAAGCGAGATCGATTATTGATGATATCTTATCGAAACAGGTAAAAAGGGATTTGAATCAATAAAATTGTCTGGAAAATAATATCCTGAGTCAATCCGGATTATTAAAAGGCCGAAAAAGAGCCGAATCAAATATCAAAAGAATTTTCAGGATTTTATCGTTCCTGACTTCGAAAAATTGTGCCATTGGAGTACGAATCCCCGGCTTATGGAACTGGTATACCAGGCAGGCGGTATTTTCATCCTCATAGGAACGGATCAAATCAAAACCAAATCCATCCGGTGGGTTTTTTTTTAGAGAATCAATATAGTCTGCTGCTGAATGGAAATGATATAAGGGTCCGGAAAAGGCGCATCGCTCATCGAGAATCTCCATTAAGAGATGAGGTTCCTTTTTATTATACAGGATATCCATGTATCTCAAGGCAAGAATAAGAGGTTTCATAATTTTTATAAGATGTACAAAAGCCTGATTCAATCTTTGAGCAAGGGAATGAAACTTCTGACTTTTTAAATTTTAACCATCCATAAATGTTTTTCATCTATGTGAAAAGGTTTTATTCTATGTTCACCCTTTCGCCTTTCTGCCTATAAATATACATTTTAATAAAAAGGAGAATCAAACAATGCCGGCAACAAAACATAATATAATAAATGCGGCCGTGCCGGATATGGAAAAAATCATCCAGAAACGGGGCCAGAAATATTTAAAAGCTTTGATATTTTTAAGAAGTACCGGCAGGCTTAAAATAAATAAAACCACGGTGATCCAGAATATCCAAAAAATCCATCCCCATCTACCGGGTAGCCCAAACGCCAACAAAAAAGGATTTATCCGGAATGCATCCATAATCGCCAGATAAAGACTGACAACAAACACAAGGATCAGGATCGGGTGTATCCAGACCAGAAATTCAACTTTGAGTTCTTTCTGCCGACCTGACTTTCTGAATAACCGGAAGGCCCAGCGGATCGGCCAGATCATAACCACAGTCAGAATAATGATTATCAATCCCACCCCCGGAATGGCAACTCCCATATAATTACCGAGGGCAAACCGGGTAGAAATGGAGGAGATTCCCCTGTTCAATGTAATATCGGAAATAAATTCGACGGGATTCACATCCTGAAGGCAACTGAGATCAATCTCCTGATCAGGATTTTTAATAAAATCGGTGACCATATCTCCTGTACAATCCGGCACGCCGGCATCATGTCCGTAACCGGGAACGACAAAGACAGTTGACCGAGGCATACTTCTAGCTACAATTTCAGAATTCTGAGCAGGGGTGATTGGATCAAATTCGCCTGTAAATAATAAGGCCCGCACATTTGAAAGAACAGGAATTTGTTCCGCAGAATCCAGCAAAATTCCCAGGGACTCACAAAGATTATATTCGGTCATTCTCTGATCCTGCCGCCAGGAAGATTGTAACTTGTCTACCAGCGGATCTTCAAATGGAGGGGCGTATAAAAATGCCACATTTGGATTGTCGTTACAACGGATAAAATAAAAGATATCACGATCGAGATCATCAAACATTCCTCCTAATGATAAAGCAAGGGCCTCCAGTATCCAATCCTCCCCCTGTTTGATCTTCGATATCATCAACGGGATCATTTCAATGCCTTCTCTGGTATACAGTGCATTGAATAATCCCCTTAATATCGCAAATCCATCTATCACCAGACTGGACCGGGGTAACAAAGTAGTAGTTCCCGGAGGTAACACTACCGGATTGTCATCGAATTTTTCTATCAGAGATATCAGGTCCCCCTCCAGCTCCGGGAAGGCCTTTTTACAACCCGGGTTATTTTCACATTGATCAATTACCAGTCGTATGGATTTAATAAAAGAATAGAAATCCTGATCCTCGTAATGGGTCATTACCGGAACAAGTCCCGGTATTACCGCACATCTGACTGTCTCAGGATGTTTGCGGATCACACCCTGGGCATAACGGGTTCCATAGGATCCTCCCAGCAGATTCCATTGAGGTATAGCAAGGGCTTTTCTCAGATCTTCAATATCCTCAGCTATATCCGAGGAACCATATGCATTTAAATTCACCCTTTCCGCTATTAATGAATCACGGCAACCAGCCATGATCTTTGCCAATTTCCGGTAATATTCTTCCATGCCTACACCGGTCAACATGGCATTGATGATGTCAGGATCCTCTAGGCTAGGGCATAATTCCGGCTCAGAAAAACCGCATCCCCTTGGATCGAAAAGAATAATATCTCTTGATTCCAACCTTTTCCTGTATCGGTCAAGGCTTAAATACTGCTGAGCAAATTGTGTGGAACTCCCCCCGGGTCCTCCCGGCAAAACCAGGATGGGATCCTTTGCAGGATTTTTTGCGCTGCATTTAAGTATGCAAAAGGCAATTTTCAAGGTCCGGTTGTTCAGCGAATCTCTGGTTTCAGGAACCTTTAGATATCCAAATTGAATTCTATCCCTATCAATCTCATTCAAGGGTCCCGGATAATCCCTCCAGTCAACCTGGGCAAATAACAAGAATGGAGATAAAAAAAATAGGAAAAACAGGCACAAACATAATATTTGTAGGGTCGTCTTCCCCGGGATAAGTGTGTATTTCATATTATTACTTTGTTATAAATTAGATTGCTATTGGTTGATCAATAACCTTAGTTTCTGATTCGATTACCGAATAAAAAAGTCGTGAAGTCACATAAACTGAAAGATAGGTGTATTTGCCAAATTTTAAAAAATATTTATTCCAGATATATTGAGATCAAATTTAAAAGAATTCAGGATTCTCTTAGTTGGACAATATGAAAACTATTCAGGTAATAAAAATCCCCGATTTTTAATGCATGTAACGTCGGTCCGGGGAGTACTAAAAGGATTGGACGAAGAGATTATTCATCGTTTCGATCGATTGTTTAAGGATAGTGAGGAAGGACAACAAATGCGAATCCTGGAGATACTGCCTAACCGGAAATATCCCGACCGGAAATTAGACACGGCGTTGCTTTTTTTTATATTTTCCGCTACCGGGTAGCCTGTGGCTTCTGTACAAGCAAAATCGTAATAAAGGAAATCGGATACCGGGGTAACAGGGGTCCAGTCTGGGAAGGTGCTCCCCGTGAATTCCGTGATAACCTGGAGCCTGATTATTATACGGAAAGGCTGCCAAAATACATCACAAGTGAAGGCAGAAATACACCTATGGATTTTAATGATATATGATTCCGGTCTTATAATCCGGTGGTTCTAACAGAAAATTATAAAAATCAGATCTGTTGGACAGCAGTTAAGACTTTAGCGTACTAGAAATTTTCTAATCGTAATATTTTCTTGATTATACAGCCCAACAAAATACACCCCTGAAACCATACTATTTATATTAATTTCTATCTGGTTTTTTGAGGAAATGTTTTTTTCCAAAATAATCTGGCCGTTAATATTCATTATCTGCAAAAGCGAATAGGAATGACCTTCTATTAATTCGATCATAAGAGTTTCATTGGCAGGATTGGGATATATTTTTCTGATCCTATCCCCGTAGAATCCTTCCCCGCTCGATTGAATCGCCGTCAGATTCGGTTTGAACAATGAGGGTGATGTACTTAAGACCGTATTCTGCAACGTGGAATCTATCGAGTACGCGGTTACTTTAAACCAGCAGCTATCCCCATCCGAAACCGATGGATTGGTCCAGTAAAAGAGGGTATCCGTAATTCCTTCAGCAACCGGAAAGAACGTTTGTTTATTATCCGTACTGCATTCCAGATTGTATTTTAAGGGCCTACCGTAATCCGGATTGGCCAAATGCCAGATGATCGGTCTGATTGAATTCCAGTAGAAATCATCCGGATACGTAATCGAGATATCAGGCTTACTATAGGAATGTAATAATTCGGCGAATCCCATTCCGGTGACAGGATTTCCGTCCACCGTTCCTGTTATGGTCGTGGCCCCTTCAAAAAACCTGAATGGCAATTGAACTTCCGAATTATTATGACGTGTGGTAATAATCAGATCCAATCCATTTTCTGAGGAAGTAAGCCTCCATTTCTGGGAATAACACCTGGTACTATCGGGCATGAAAATAAAAGAAAGACGTTCGATCTCAAATTTTTCAGTCGTGAACTGTGTATTTTCATCTACGTATACCGACATGATCCGGTAGGCTGGTGTTTCCGGCACTTGGCGGTTGGGTGTAAACAGGTTCCATAAATTGATATCCATTTCATTCGACAGCTGAAGGCTGAACCATTCATAATCCTCCTGGATCAACGGATTGAACGTACCGTATTGGCGGTCAATCCAGGAAAAACCGGATACCAATTCGGTTATCCCGTTCGCAATAAGTGTGCCCTCTACGGCATTTTTCGTTAAGGAATAGTAATAAGTATAGCTTGAAAATCCCTGATTAAATAGGCCGCTATCTCCCAAGATCAACGGGGGCTTAAGGGATACGTACTCCAGATCCAGTTCTGCATTTGCCGCAGCTACCGAAAGGACATATTCAAAGGGAATCACATCTCCATTCCCGTCGGTTTTATTCGACCAGCTTTCTGTTATTTCCGGCGAAATGCTTGCCATTATATGTAAACGATCGATTCCCATTTCAGTGTAATCCACAGGTTGAAAATCACTGAAAAACTGTCCGTTATCCTCATTGCTCAGGTTAAAGATCCTGAATCCATCGTAACCAAATGAAGGATAATAAAAATAGGATATCATATAGCTGAATAGCGTACCGGTTGTTTCACCTGTCAAATACCCGGATGTGTACCACCATTCGATCGGTTCCCCTTCGTGTCGGCCTTCGTCTTCCGGAAATATTAAAAGGCTGCCTTCTGGTTGATAAGGATAGGTTTTCCAGCTTTGCGAATAGCCCAGTGAAATAAAAAAAAGGAAACCAATCGATACTATTTGAAACCTGATTCTCAAAATAATATACTATCTTATTAATATTATTTTTAATCGTAACCCTTGAAGAATCGTCAATTAAACCGTCGCCACGGACTTATATTATTTCAATATAAGTTTATCTGACCGGAAATCAAAAAATGAAGTCCTACATATTTTATTATTGATCCGAATTAAAAATGGAATATAAACAACTAATTAGAACATATACCGGGTGTATCCAGTCAATCCCGGTATTCTGTTTTGCCGATCAGGGCTTGATGCCATTCAATTCTGCTCGGTCTTCCCCGGGTAGGTTTTTATTAGTATCGCCTGAATCTTTTCAACCAGGTCTTCCCGCGATGCACTCGAATTTTCGATCTCATAATCACAGGTAAAATTTTTTATTTCAACCGCCTTATTAATCTTTCTCACCTCATTTTCGGACACATCGATATGAATATCCGCATCTCTGGAATGAAACCTGGTAATGCATAATTCAGGATCCGTACGGATCCTGATCGGAATTATCCGGAAGGTTGATCTCAGATGGGCCAGCATGGCATCAAAATGCAGGCTTAATCCCGTGGATTCAAAAACAACGGCATCCTTTTCATTCATAATACTTCGGATCCCATTTTCAGTTACTTTGAAAAACTCTTTAACATAATTCTCATCATCTGTTTTTCTACCCTTTTTTACTTTTTTCGCCCAATCCTCAACCCTAACAAAATGAATATGAAAATATTGTTCGAACAAACCACCAATAAAGGATTTGCCACTTCCTTTGGCTCCGATTAATAGATAAATGATTTTATGATTATTCATTTCAAGCAAATTTAATTCTATAAAAAAAATCGGCAAAGAATAAACCTGGAACGAGACAGACTTATTAAGATGGTGATCCAATCATACTGACGGATGTATTTTCAAATCCGATTTTAAATTATTATCTTGCCTGGATTGTAATTAAGCTTATTGAAATATTTGAATTATTTTCTTTCACTTTAATGTTAATTTGAAGATCAATCTAAACCTACCCTGTCATGAACAATGTCGATATTATCAAACAAGGCTACAAACACTTTTCAGAGGGAAATGTAGAAGCCGTGCTCGCAATTTTTGATCCGGAAATTGAATGGGACGAATGCACCGGATTACCGTATATTTCAGGCGATGGGATTTTCCACGGGCCAAACGAAATTGTTCAAAATGTATTTGCTCCTATCCCTGAACACATCGATGGATTTAACGTGGAAATTGACGATTTCATTGATGGAGGCAATAAAGTAGTAATGAAAGGACATTATACAGGAACCTGGAAGGCCACCGGGAAAAAATTCCGAGCCAATGCGGCGCATATATGGACATTACACAATGGAAAAGCAACACATTTTTTCCAGGCAGTGGATATCGCGGAGATAATCAATCCCGATTAGCGGAGAAAGAAATACGATCTTCCTTTATTATCATCCGGAGATCTCCAAAGGATAAATACGTAAAAAACAATTTACAAATGCCTGATAATGTGTCGATTATCAGCATTGAGGGATTAGTGGAATAACCCGGATGTTCAGAACAGAGAAACCGGGATATAGAAAATATTCTGTAACAAAAAGATCAATCCGTACCCTGCATACGTTCCAAGTGGGAGGATTTTGCGATTAATAGGCGATCCCTTCCGTATTCCTGAATTTTCCCATAATCCCCCACCCCCCAAAATTTTCAGTTACGGTAATGATCAACTCATTCGTCCCTTTTTGCAAAGGCAGGTATACTTCATCAAAATAACCGATCGTACCCAGATACCGGTAATCCCTGGATCGATATTCATTCTGTCCCGAATACAGGATCAGATTGTTTACATAGACCTGGATCCTGTCGGAATACCCGATCTGAAATCCCTTCATCTGATCCTCATCGGAATTGATTCTTAACCTCACCAGTATGGTATTCCCATTTGTCAGGTCTGATAATCTTGCCAGATTGGTGATTCCGGTATTTTCACTTTCTATCCCGGTCCACAATAGTCCGTTTATAAAATCATCTTCCAGGATTATTTTATCCTTTATCAGATTCTCGGGGATGGAATTACTGACATTCCAGGATAAAACCGTACCATATATAGGATCCGTAGCTGGTTTTATCTTGCCTTTCAATTCAGGATTATCCTCATTGGTAAAGCCAAAATTTGCAAAACGGCAAGGTGAAAAATCGCCGACTTCAACTCCTATCATGCCACTCTGCAATTCCCTTTTCATTTCATGTATGATCAGCGCAGGATTTTCCATATCCCGGATGTATACTTCCCCTGATTGACCTTTAATTACAATTTTAACATGCATCCATTCATCAAAAACATATTCGACCGGACTCCCGAATCCCTCACCATGATAAAGCTGCCAGCTGGCCAGCCCATTAAAAACCGGAGTATATTGATTGGCATCCGGGTTTCCCGATTGATGAGGCCTTACATAAAATTCTTCAAAATTCTGCCTGTCCTGTAATCTCCAAACCGCACCCATAAATCCACGTTGTTCGGGTATTGCCATATCAAATTCAATGGTCCCATTTAGAAAGTCCACCTCCTTAAGATAGGCTATGCCGCCTTTCATGGACAACGCTTCTTTTCCATTAAACTCGATCAATTCATATTCCTCAGCTACTATATCCCATCGATCGGAGGAAAAGGGGATCATTTCCTGGGCATAATTCTGGAAATAAATGAATATTGAAAAGACAAGGATGGTGGCTAATTTTACCCGGTACATATTCCTTCATATTGGATAGTGGCAAAGTATACTAAATACAGATCGCTTATATTTTGAAAATATACTAAAAATACCATTAGCATATTTAATACATGCACCTTTAATCTAACCGGATTGAACTCATCAATCGTCGTAATTTAATATCCGGGATCTGTACTTATTCCTTAATTTATCATTCCAGGATATGGCCGTCCTGAAATTTAAAATTAAAATCCCCTTCAATCCGGAAAGGAGAAGAAAAAGCTGTTTCACCTGTCGGAAACCATTTTTTCTTTTGTTTGTCTATTACAATGAAAAGTCCATTTTCATCACCGATCGCACAAAAATTATCGAAGTTTCCATCAAATATTTCTATATCGTGAAGTCTTTTTAAATGAAGATAGGTCTTTTCTATATTTTCCACGGGCATCCCGATCTCACTGATGCCCAGAAAATGCTTTTCACTGAATTTTTTATCGACCAATATCCCCAGGTTTTTCCGGGCAATAAATTCTACGATATTACGATCTGCATCATAGAAGTAGACGGATTCGGCATTCCAGCCTTTGAATTCAATCAATTCATGTTCGCCATCCTTGAGAATTTCAACACGATCCCTTAGCCATGACAAGGCACCTGGGGCTTTGTTGGAGGGTATGTTGACGGCAAAATGATAGGGAGTCGTATTCCTGGATTCGAAAAACTCTAATTTCGAATGCCCTATTGTAAAAGCTATGAAATCTTCCTTTCGTTCGAAAATACTGATGCCCAGTATTTGATGATAAAAATCTACCTGATCTTTTAATGCGGATGTAGCGAGTGTTAATCTTTTAACGATCATGCCAATCAGTTCATTCCGATTTACTCTAAAATCCAAAGATGAATGTCCTAAATATCCTTCATAAATCCGAATGAAAAAGTTAAAAAATCTGCAATCTATCATCCAGATGCTTAGGGTAAATGATCAATGGAGTATTCATTTTTTCAATAAATGCAGGTTAATTTTGGTGTCGATTGTAAAAATGAAAAGGCCAATGTATTGAATTTCTGCTTTCTAGTCTTGAATATTTCAGTTATGTACATTTATTTTAACATTCAATCATGAAACATGTTACTGTTAATTTCTTTCTGACTTCTCTTTTCAGCCTCACCTTACTCGTTACTGCTGGGTATTCGCAATCCGATCAACGAAATCCTTTTATAATTGAATATTCTTCCAGGGTATATGAAGCGGGAGAAAAAGATTATGAATATTACAGAATCCCGAGCATTTTGATTGCTGGGGATCGTTTGTATGCATTTGCAGAAGGGAGGAAACACGATTTAAGTGATCATGGACAAATAGACATCGTATTGAAAATCAGTGGAGATGATGGCAGAAATTGGAGCGAATTGATGACCATCACCACTTTTCAAAATCAATCCAGCCAGAATCCGACCCCGGTATTTCTCGCGGAAGAAAATAAAATATTGCTCCTATTTACCAAGAGAACGGTTGCCGCAGATACCGAAGATCAACTGCGAGGAGGCACTTCAGAAGGATACGTGGGAGCTTATTTGACATCAAGTGTAGATAACGGTATAACATGGTCCACAATTCAAGAAATAACCGACAAGGTTAAATTGAAGAGCTGGAGATGGTATGCGTTTGGCCCCGGAGGTGCGATTGTGATCCAAAAAGACCAGGAACATGCAGGGAGGATAATCGTTCCGGCCAATCATAGTGTGGATGGGGGCAAAGGAAATGAATTCCTTGGAGCCCATGTGGTTTATTCGGATGACAAAGGCCGATCCTGGCATATTGGCGCTATAGATAGCTGTGGAATTGAATCTGTCAACCCAAATGAGTTGACAGTGATCGAAACAACAACCGGAACGCTGTATTTCAATACCCGGAATCAGAATGATCATCCGGAAACGGTATCGAACCGGGCAATCACCTACAGCCGGGATGGCGGTAATACGTTTGAACGAAAGTTTTATTCTGAACCCAGGTTGATCACCCCTGTCGTACATGCCAGCCTTAGCCGGTCGGGAAACAAAATCGTTTTTGTTGCACCTTCAGATAATGAAAAACGAATAAATCTTTCCCTCTGGATAAGTGAGGATGAAACACTAACCTGGGAAAGGCCATTACTAATTCATAAAGGAAATACGGCATATTCAAGCACGATTGAAATGGATAATAATCGCCTGGGTATTCTATTTGAATCCGGCATCAATGGCAGTTATCAGCAAATCTTATTTAAATCGATAAAATTTAAAGGAAGCTGATAAGACGCCGAATAGTTAAATTTGCAATTTCAACTCGGGAAAAAACACTTTCCTGTTAATTTGAGTTACCTTTGAATATTATATGGAACTAAAAAAGATAAAAAACATAAGGCTCGAGGTAATGAAAACCATTGAGAAATCAATGGATAAGATCCTCGATAAATATCTGAAGCCGATTGAAAAATACTGGCAACCATCCGATTTATTACCTGACTCCCGTGAACCTGGATTTTATGAGGAAATAAGGGAAATCCAGGAATTGGCCAGAGAAATGAATTATGACCTCTGGGCCGTTCTGATTGGAGATACGATCACCGAGGAGGCTCTGCCTACCTATGAATCCTGGTTAATGGAAGTTGAAGGAATTGATCATCAGGAAAATAATGGCTGGTCGAAATGGGTCAGGGCCTGGACGGCAGAAGAAAACCGGCATGGGGATCTACTGAATAAATACCTTTATTTATCAGGAAGGGTAAATATGAAGGAAATGGAAATATCCACGCATTACCTCCTGAATGACGGCCTTGATATCGGAACGGGAAAAGATCCTTATCGGAACTTTGTATATACCAGTTTTCAGGAACTGGCAACCAATATCTCTCATCGTCGGGTGGCGAGTATGTCCAAGAAAGCCGGCAACCAGCGTCTGGCGAAGATTTGTGGGATTATCGCCTCAGATGAAGCTCGGCATGCCAATGCATATATTGATTTCGTGAATCGCATCTTTGAATATGATCCCAGTGAAATGGTGCTGGCATTTGAAGATATGATGCGAAAAAAGATTGTTATGCCTGCTCATTTGCTGCGTGAATCGGGTGGGGCTATCGGGGAATTATTCAGTCATTTTTCGGATGCTGCACAGCGTATTCGTGTTTATACGACCCAGGATTACATTGATATCCTTAGATCTTTACTCAATGAATGGGATATCGATACCTTGACTGGAATCAATGAGAAAGCCGAGAAAGCCAGGGATTATTTAATGAAATTACCGGATCGTCTCCAGCGAATCGCGGATCGAATCCAGATACCTCAAAAACAATATCAGTTTAAGTGGATTGCAATCTAGTTTAAATTTAATTTACCGGTTTAAGAATAACGAAATTGAAAACGACCGGATCCAATTGTTTGTTCCCACCACAAGATCTTAGTTAGCACTTTCGAAAGTATGATGTATCCGGGCCCCGATAGAAAAAACCAATATCCTTCTAACATTATAAAAAAGAAAATAATCACCGCCATCATTAATGCCGCTTCCGGAGGCCGGGTAAAACCTGCTCAGATCCCTGTACATGTATTTTTCATTAAAAATGTTCCCTATGATTGGATATTCCCGAAAATATATGCAATGATTCATCCGGGTGGATCGGGAACCACACACCACCCTTAAAACTAGTTGCGCTACGATGATCTTACCATACATTCCTGATCAACATTTATGGAATGACCTGGTATTTGGATTGGGTACTGGGCTAAAAAATGTGTCAATCTGAAAAATGGATGAACGAAGGATGGAGCCTAACGTACTGGATTTATGGGTGAACGTAAACTACAAAAATATGGCACAGAGATTAAGCATGCAGACGTCAGTTGAAAACGCCATAGGACAAGGCGATCGATTGCAAAGCCTGATATCGTGAACAAAAGCCAAAAATATATTTAGACCAATCCCGCTAACAAATCGAATGTTATTTTCCCGCTGTATCAGGACTCACCTATCTTTTTAGATGAATATTTTCCAACCCGCAGTATCCAGGCTGCTATAAATGCAAGAAAGGAAGCAAAAAAACTGAACAGGGCTCCCATCTTGGCCGAGTCTAGTATCGCACCTGGAGGGAAAGCGACCGTCGCAATAAACAAGGCGACTGTAAATCCAATACCCGCCATAATCCCGAGAACGGTAAGATCCCGGTAATTCATTCCCGTAGGCATTTCGAGCCTGAAGATTTTAACTGCAACAAAGGTAAGCAGGACAATCCCAATCGGCTTCCCTAACAGAAGTCCGACCGTCACAAATCCAGTAGCTAGACCCATCGCGCTGAAGGCCACCCCCGCATTGGCAAAACCGAATAACATGAGAATTAATTCCACCGGATTTTTCCACCAGTGTTCAAACTGATTTAGGGGATCTTTTTTCGTTTCATCTTCCATCCCTTCAAAAAATCCAACATCTGACTTATCATGAGGCAGAGTCGGGATAATGGGAACCAGGGCCAATGCAGGATGAATCCCCCCTTTAAAGAATCCATACCAGGAAAGTGGACCGGCAATCACTATATACCACCAGAAATTGGGAACTTTCAGCCAATTTTTGAGGATGAAAACATTAAAAAGGATCGCTCCGCCGACAAACAGGAAGAAGGTCACCAGATGCATTTCACCAGTAGGATAGGCAACGGCCAGGATGATCAATCGCCGACTCGGAATCACGACCGGGGCACCTCGACGTCGTCCAGGATCCGGCCGAGCACCTGATCCGGGGTCAGGCCCTCGATCTCCGCCTCGGGCCGAAGATGCAGGCGGTGGCGAAGCACGGGCAGCGCCATCGCTTTCACGTCATCCGGAGTCACGAAGTCGCGCCCCTGACAGGCCGCGAACGTGCGCGCGGCCAGAAAGAGACTGACGCTCCCCCGCGGACTCGCCCCGATGGACACGTCGGTCGTCGCCCGGGTCCTCCCGACGATCGACGTGATGTAGTTGAGGATCTCGGGCTCGACGATCACCTTGCCCACCGACTGCTGAATCTCCGGAATCGTCCCGGACTGTATGACCGGCCGGATTTCGTAGGTCTCGAGCCGGCGAGGATCCCGTCCCGCCGCATAGTGACCGAGAATCTCGTTCTCCTCCTCCTGGCTCGGATAGTCGACCAGGAGCTTGAACATGAAGCGATCCACCTGCGCCTCGGGCAGCGGATACGTCCCCTCGTACTCGATCGGATTCTGGGTGCCGATGACCAGAAACGGCGGCTCGAGGGCATGGGCGGTCCCGTCCACCGTGATCTGCCGTTCCTGCATCACCTCGAGCAGGGCCGACTGGGTCTTGGGCGGCGAACGGTTGATCTCGTCGGCGAGCAGCAAGTTGGTGAAAATCGGCCCCCGGTTGAAGTGAAACCGCTTCTCGCCCATGTCGTACACGTTGTGGCCGGGGATGTCGGTCGGCATCAAGTCGGGCG
>Ga0209536_100004041_pt1 | contig 23317 bp, 21 predicted proteins | sample DeeMarSeWOR28_12_FD_187461 | JGI IMG/M metagenome (GOLD analysis project Ga0209536, IMG submission 187461) | Marine sediment microbial communities from White Oak River estuary, North Carolina - WOR-2-8_12 (SPAdes) (version 2) | ecosystem: Environmental > Aquatic > Marine > Intertidal zone >...
AAGCTTACATACCGCGCCGATATTGGCCCCCAACATCATAAAGCGCCTGAGTAATTTGCTCCAGGCTGCATACCCTTACGGCATTCATCAGTTCGGCAAAAATGTTTTCGCCTGAAAGAGCAACGTTTTGCAGGCGCTGCAGGGCTGCGGGCGCCTCCTTTTCGTGACGCTTTTTAAAATCGGCCAGCCGCTTAAGTTGAGATTGCTTTTCTTCTTCAGTGGCCCGTGCGAGTTCGACAGCCTCGCTGAGCTGGTCCCCATCGGCGTGAGGATCCCGAAAGGTGTTGACGCCGATGATCGGCATTCCCCCGGTATGTTTCAGCGTTTCATAATAAATCGATTCGTCCTGAATCTTACTGCGCTGGTAACCGGTTTCCATGGCCCCCAGTACGCCGCCGCGCTTGGTGATTTGATCAAATTCGTTTAACACCGCTTCTTCCACCAGGTACGTCAATTCTTCGATGATAAAGCTACCCTGGTTCATATTTTCATTTTTTGTCAATCCCCATTCACGGTTAATGACGAGCTGAATGGCCAGGGCCCGACGAACCGATTCGGCGCTGGGGGTCGTAATCGCCTCATCGAAGGCATTGGTATGCAGGCTGTTGCAGTTATCGTAGATGGCGCACAGGGCCTGCAGGGTGGTGCGGATATCATTAAACTGAATATCCTGGCTGTGTAACGAACGTCCGGATGTCTGGCAATGATATTTCAGCATCTGGGAACGAACCGATCCCCCATAGCGTTCGCGCATGGCAATCGCCCAAATACGGCGTGCCACTCTTCCGATTACCGTATATTCCGGATCCATCCCGTTTGAGAAAAAAAATGACAGATTCGGTGCGAAACTTTCAAGGGGCATACCACGCGAAAGGTAATATTCTACGTAGGTAAAGCCGTTGGCAAGCGTGAGTGCCAGCTGGGTGATCGGATTGGCACCGGCTTCAGCGATATGGTATCCGGAGATAGAGACGCTGTAATAATTGCGCACGTTGTTATCGATGAAATATTGCTCTATGTCTCCCATCACCCGCAGGGCAAATTCAACTGAAAAAATGCAGGTGTTCTGCCCCTGATCTTCCTTAAGGATGTCAGCCTGTACCGTTCCGCGTATATTGGCAAGCACATCCGTCCGAATATTTTCTAACTGTTCTTTGTTGGGTGCCTTTCCGTTTGCCGCTTTGAACTTTTCCACCTGTTGGTCAATCGCGGCGTTAAAAAACATTGCCAGCATCATGGGTGCCGGTCCGTTGATGGTCATTGAAACCGAAGTGTTGGGGGCGCACAAGTCAAAACCGTCGTATAAGACTTTGACGTCATCCAGAGTACAGATGCTGACGCCCGAAGTGCCGATTTTCCCGTATATATCCGGGCGTTTGTCCGGATCACAGCCATATAAGGTAACGGAGTCATAGGCAGTTGAAAGGCGTTTGGCTTCATAATCTGCCGATAGCATTTTGAACCGCCGATTGGTGCGCGCAGGAGCTCCTTCTCCGGCAAACATCCGGGTTGGCTCTTCATCCGCCCGTTTTAGCGGGAATACGCCGGCCGTGAATGGAAATTTTCCGGAAACATTTTCTTCCCGCATCCAGCGGTATATTTCAGCAGGGTCTTCAAACTTGGGAAGGACAATCTTGGGGATGCGGGTGTGAGATACGGATTCAGTAAATAAGGGCACCCTGATTTCTTGATCCCGCACGCGGTACACCAGTTCGTCTTTGCCATAGGATTCCTTGATCTGTTGCCATTCAACGAGGGAATCCGATGTCTTTTTTTCCAGCGCCGCTTCCGCTTTTTTAATCTCGCCTTTAAGTCTTGAAAGCAACGCCAGAGAATCTTTGCTTTCATCACTTGCTTCTATGATTTTGCCGGTCTCTTTAAGATGCCAGACCTTTCTTAGGGCCTGCGCCTGTTTCTTTGTATGCCGGTGGTATTCCTTGACCGTATCTGCTATTTCAGAAAGATAACGCGTTCGTTCCGGTGGAATGATAATCGTTTTGGATGACGAGATTCTGCCCTGGGGTTTGGGTAAGAGGGGCTTGAATTTAACAGCGGTTTTCTTGGCTACTTGATCGATAACTGCATGATAAAAGGCGGTTACCCCATCATCATTAAACTTGGAGGCGATGGTTCCAAATACCGGCATTTCATCAGGGGATTGCTCGAAGGCCTTGCGGTTGCGCTGGACCTGCTTGCGAACATCGCGCACTGCATCCTCTCCTCCGCGCTTTTCAAACTTGTTGATCACCACCAGGTCGGCGAAGTCGAGCATATCAATTTTTTCAAGCTGAGTCGCCGCGCCGAACTCACTGGTCATCACATAGATAGACACATCAACCAAATCGGCAATACTGGAATCTCCCTGCCCAATACCGGCAGTTTCGGCAATGACCAGGTCGAAGCCGGCGGCCCGGGTCACCGCGATCGCTTCATTGATGACGGCCGGTAATTCTGTCTGGGACCGTCGTGTCGCCAGAGAACGAAAATAAACACGCGGATTGCTGATCGAATTCATCCGTATACGATCGCCCAAAAGCGCTCCGCCGGTTTTCCTGCGGGACGGATCGCAGCTGATGATGGCAATATGAATATCTTTAATATCATGCAGCATCCTTAGTATCAGCTCATCGGTTAATGAAGATTTGCCGGCACCGCCTGTTCCCGTGATACCGATAACCGGGACTTTGCGATTTTCAGACCTTTTTAACAGCTGTGCCCGAATCGGGGCAAAGTTTCCGTTGCCCCGGGCGTTGGCCTGTTCGGCGGCCGTAATCAGCCTGGCCACCAGAAGAGCGTTGGCAGGGTTCAGATCGTTTAAATCAAAATTATTGTCTTTGACGGTCGGAAAATCGATAATTTCAACCAGGTGGTTAATCATTCCCTGGAGCCCCATGCGGGCACCGTCTTCCGGAGAATAAATTTTAGCTACCCCGTATGCTTCCAGCTCCTTGATCTCCGCCGGGACGATGACCCCGCCGCCGCCGCCAAAAACCTTGATATGGGGTGCCCCTTTTTCTCTTAATAGATCAACCAGGTATTTGAAATATTCAACATGGCCGCCCTGATAACTCGATACGGCCACCCCCTGGACATCCTCTTCAATGGCAGCCTCCACGATTTCCTGAACCGATCGATTGTGTCCTAAGTGGATTACCTCTACGCCGCTATCCTGGAGTAAACGACGCATGATATTTATGGCTGCATCATGACCGTCAAAAAGAGATGTTGCGGTAACGACCCTTACATCATTCTTGGGTTTATAAACTTTGACTTCAGGACTCATGGCATCTCCTTCACATCAAATCATTCATTTTTTTTGTTGGAACACATTCCGAGAATTAATTTTGTCTGGAGTTTTATGTAGCCCTCAATGCTGTAATGCCGGGTAAGAAACCAGCGCCGGAAGGTCCACATATGCCCGAGCACGATGATATTATGGGCGGTGAGCTCGAGGGAGCGTTCGTCAAGGTTTGGCAATTCACCGGTTGAAGCAATCCGCGCCAGCGCCTCTATAAAGAGACCGGTAATTCGCAACTCGTTTTCAAGGACGCGATTCTGCCACTGGATTGGCAAAGACTGCGTTTCCTGGTAAATCAACAATATGAAATCACTCATGCGGTCGCAAACCATAAAATATTCCCGGATGATCTCCTTCAGCGCGCTTTGCCCGCTGCTGGCCCTCGACATCGCCATCGTCACGCCTTGCTCAACCTCAGCATGAATGGATTCGCACACCATGTATAATATGTCTTCTTTGGATGCGAAATATTCATACAGGGAGCCGATTGAAAAGCCGGCCGCGCGGGCAATCTGACGGGTAGTGGTTTTATGGAACCCTTTGTCGATAAACAGCTGTACGGCGGCATCGGCAATCTGGCGTCTGCGGCGATCGACCAACTTCGGGTTCTTGACCTGAGTGGGTATATCTTTGGTTCTGGTAAGTTCATGCATATTAACCTCTTGATTTAATATATAATACCTATTTAGCGGTTGGCACGCAACCTGTCTGAGCGAGCGCTCAATCAATTAATATCACGTCTTTTTTTTCCTTGTCAAGTTTTTCGCCCCCACAATTGCAAGACATATTTAAATATATGATATTATTATATTAAAAAAATATTTTTGGGGTGTTAAGCGCTCGAAGAAAACCCTATCATGATTTGCTAAAGTTACAAGAGACAATCTCTCATGACTGAGCGCTCGCTCATAAAAGTAATTACCGGAAAAAAACTTTAGCGATTCTATCGATGCGGGTGCAAAGGCAATTCAACGAGTTTTCCGTGCTAGAGGTATCAGGTTTTAGGTGTCAGTGGTCAGCATCCGAAGTGCGATGTTGCAGCCTGATTAAATTTGACACCCGAAACCTATTTTTTTGGGTACAGCAGAAATAAAACCGTGTTCAATAAATTACTTGCGAGGCATTAGAGCAGGCTTGGGGCGTGATGGAGGCCGAAGATTGATAAATGGCGCTCTCTTTTTAAAAATATGGGTTTTATACCTGTTCGCATAAATTCTCATGCAAGATTCAGGTTATAATTTTAACAACCGAGCCGCATTTTCACCCAGAATCATTTTTTTGGCTTCCTCATTTATATTTAAACGCTGTACGGCGATGATGTTTTCCTTAAAGGTAGGCACTCCCGGCCAATCAGAGCCGTAGATCACTTTATGTGCGATGCGCTCCAGTTCCGGGAAATAGGTCAGCAGATTCTGCGGCGGCAAACCGGAGACTTCCATGTATATGTTTTCGTGAATGCGGGCCAGGGCCAGTGCTTTTTCGTACCAGAAAGGGCGTCCGCTGTGAGCCTGAAGCAGGCTGAGATTTGGAAAATCCACCGCGACATCATCAAGAAAAACGGGATCTGCATATTTCAGCCGCGAACCGCTAAATATCGATGAGCCGATATGAAGCAATACTGGAATGTCCAGTTCCTGGGCTTTGGCATAAAGCGGATAGATTTTGTTGTCGTTGGGATAGAAATGCTGATAGGTCGGATAAAGTTTTAAGCCCCTGAAACCCTGATTGCGCACCAATTCATCCAGTTCATCAACCGGGTTCTGCGATGTGTTCGGATCGATGCTGGCAAATGGGATCAGTCTCGGGCTGTGGGCGCAGAATTGGGCCACATCTTCGTTGGCTGCGATTCCGGAAGTAATCGGCGCCAGTTCCGCCAGGATGACCGCATAATCAATGCCGGCTTCATCCATGAGATCAATAAAGGCTTCCGGCGCAGCATAGGTTTGCAGCATCCAGTCCATTCGATCGCCCCAGCCCCTTTGCAGTAAGTCCATATAATCCGGTGTCCGGCTGCGGTAATACGCGGTATGGACATGAAAATCGATAATCATTCTTGTCGACCTGTTTTGATTTTAATTGGGTTTTCCAAACCGGGTGCTTTGCACCCGGTTTCACCCGCAACGATCGGGGCACTGCGTGCCCCAGTCTTTTGCCGTCTTTGGCGGCAAAATCCAAGCCACCCGCTGTGCGGGTGGTCGTTGACTCTGGCGCAGGCATAATTACAATTCTGGCAAATTCCACGATGGTGCTGGTGCAATTGGAGATGACTCGTGTCCAGTTTGTTTTTGAAAAAGTAGTGTCGATTGCATACGCGACAATACCCCCTCAGGTAGAGGGGCTCCATATCTTTTGCTTTGCGCTGCAACACCTGCTCTCCTTAATTATTTGAATTATACCTCGTTATTTTCCGCGCCAATCGGCAATCATAATATATAACCGCTCCGCTTACGCTGCTTAGGATGGCAGCAACGGGTCCGGTTGCATCCGCTCACGATCGATGGCGTAACGCCTGGCAGCGGTCAGGGCTTTGACGGCGATCCCTGTGGTTTCGAAAAAAGGCATGTTCAAACCGTCGACTTCTTTGAGCCATCGTTGCTTCACCTCACCGCCCAGCAACACGGAATAGAGCGGCTTTTCCGGATGAAGCGCTTTGGCTTTCTGGTAAACCTCCCGAATGCCCTCAAAATCCGCATTGGCCAGGCCCAGAAGAATGACCAGAACGGCATCCACATTTTCGTCATCCAGAACGGAATGAATGCCTTCCTCGTGAGCGATCCGGTTTCCGGCTCCCAGGGCGGCCCAGAGATCAAGCGGATTGGCGGGCGGTTGCCATTCCGGCAAGAACTTCTTGATGCGTTCCCGGGTTCGGGGGCTGAATTCGGCCTGCACAAAACCGCTTGCCTCCAATTCGTCCGAGGCCATCACCCCGTTGGCGCCGCTAAAGGTCACGATACCGACCCGATTTCCCTGCGGAAGCGGCTGGTACTGAAATACCTTCATATACTCTAAAAATTCTTCCAGGTCGTATGCCCGTGTTATTCCATACTGCCGGTAGGCATGATCGACGATCGCATCGTCGAGGGCCAGAGAGCCGGTGTGCGAGGCCGAGGCCTTGGCGCCGGATTTCGTGCGGCTGGGTTTCAGCACTACTATCGGCATGTCTGCTCTGGCCTTGTTCGCGATTGAGAAAAAGCGGCGGGGATTCTGCATGCCCTCCAGATAAAGCGCCACGATTTCGCTTCCCGGGTCTTTCCAGGCCCACTCCAGATAATCGCTTTCGTCCAGATCGATCTTGTTCCCGAAAATCACGCTTTTGCCGATGCCGATGCGTTGAACTGTTCGGGTCATCAGTTGATCGGCCACCGCTCCGGCGAATATGCCGGACTGGCCTCCCAGTGCGATGGTACCATCTTCCCAGTTTTCAAACAGGATGAAGCTGGCCACCAGTTTCTGGTCCATGTTAATGAATCCGATTGAATTGGGGCCCATGCAGCGGACGCCGGTCTTTCTGATTAGCGCGGCCAGTTTTTCCTGCTCTTTTTTGCCCTCCTCTCCGACCTCGGCAAAGCCCGCCGCGATGATGACCGCGGCCTTGACGCCCTTCTTGTAGCAATCTTCAAACAGAGTGGGGACAAACTTGCCCGGCAGCAAAAAGAAGACCAGATCGATTTCGCCCGGCACATCGAGAATCTTGGGGTAGGCCTTGAGCCCGATAATCTCATCGGCACTCGGGTTGATGGGATAGACTTTGCCTGGAAAACCGTTGACCACTATATTTTTCAGCAAAACATGGCCGGTTTTCGTCGGGTTGGTGGATGCGCCGATAACGGCTACGGATTTAGGCTCCAGGACAGCCCTGATATCATTCAGGCTTTTGCTTATCGCCGGTTCTTTATCCGCGTTTCCTTCTTTTTGTTTGAGCGTAATCAAAGCGTCCAGAGCCAGGATCCGATCGCCGCTGACTACCAGGGGATTGATGTCCAGCTCTTCGATATCTGCATGCAACTTGACCGCCAGATCAGAAAGCCGTGCAATGGTTTTGGCCAGCGCCGTTCTGTCGGCCGCCGGCTGCCCGCGGTAACCGTCGAGCATCTTTGACCCTCTAATTTCATCCAGCATGTCGGCAGCACCGTTTTCATCAATCGGCGCCAGGCGCAGTGTGACATCTTTCAACAATTCGACCAGCACGCCGCCGAGGCCAAAAGCCACCACCGGGCCGAAGGGCGGGCGGTTGGTTACGCCTAAAATCGTCTCAATGCCGCCACCGACCATTTCCTGGACTAGAACGCCAACTGTTTTTGCCTTGGGATGCTTCGCTTTTATGGCGGTCATAATTTCGCGGTACCCCTGGCGAACCGCTTCATCGTCAGTCAGTCCGACCTTGACACCGCCGGCTTCGGTTTTGTGCAAAATATCCGGCGATGAAATCTTCAATACCACCGGGTATCCGAGCTCTTGAGCGCTGGATACCGCGGCCTGCTCACTGGTGGCCAATTTCTCACGCGTGACGCCAATTCCCGCCGCTGCCAAAACCTGCTTGGCTTCAAATTCAGTAAGTTGGGTTCTCTCGTCTTTTCGGACGTCTTCCAGGATCCGGTCAATCTCCGCCATGCTGTTACCTCCTAATTTGGTTCATTACGTATATTTCATATGTTGTTTATGAATCTGTTTGTCAGCCATCCCCAAAAGGCATTCAATGCTCACAAGTTGAGCCCGTTGGCCCGTTGCCCGTAAAAGAAAGATAAAATTAGACCCCTTTTCTTTTTTAATGGGCTCAACCGGAATAACTGGCTCAACTGGCAAACCGAGAGCAGAAAGCATAGCCACTCGCCAGGAACTCAGAGCGAGATCATAAGCCATGACGAGTGGCTAGTTAAGTTTACATAAACAGCCTGATTTTATTTGGCTATGAATTTTCCGCCTTCGACGACCAGGGTTCTCACACCTCCGATACCGTCGCCATTTTCGTCCATGGTCGTGATGCCGGAGATGCCGTCGAAGTTTTTCAACTTTTGCCAGCCCTGGCGGATTTTTTCGCGATCTTTTTCCAGATCACCGGATTTGTTGGTCACCCCTTCTTCCTCCATGATCTTCTTGATGATGTAAATATTGTCATAGGATCGCGGGCCGCCGTAGGGTGGCTCCTTGCCGCCGGGTGAGCGTGCCATGTATTTTTCCAGATAATTGACCATTCTGGGGTCCGGATTGCCGCCAATCCAGGCGGCGGTTGAACCATAATAACCTTCCACTGCCTCCCCGCCGATTTCGATTAGCCCGGGCGTGCTGTTGCAGGCCCCGCCCAGCATGGGAGCATTGATACCTTGTTTTTTAGCTTCAATGGCAATTTTCGCTCCGGCTTCGTAACAGCTTCCCACCGCTATCCCATCCGGATTAAGGGATTTGACCTCGGTCATAAATGGCGCGAAATCAACGGTTTGAGTCTGAAACGTGAACATTTTTTTAAGCTCGATCCCATGTTTTTCAAACAGAACCGGCATAATATTTTTTCCCTCGACCGTGGAAACAGCATCTTCCGAATTATAGAGGATGACGGCCGACTTGATACCGTACTTTTCTTTCCACTTTGTCACCGCCGGCTCAAGCTGCTTGTCACTGGTCAATGTATTTCTGAATGCCCAGGGACTCAGCGCGGATAGCCCCGGCTTGGATGAGCAAAAAGAAATCATGGCCATTTTCAGGCGGTTAAGCTTCGGAAAAATCACTTCGCAGACCGAGCTCTGACACGGTCCGTTAACCACCAGGACCTTGTCCTGCTTGGCGAGTTTTTCGGTCACCGGGATGGCGGGTGGTGCTTTGCAGCCCACATCATACCAGATCATCTCTATCGGGACACCGCCGATCCCGCCGGCGGCGTTAATCTCTTCAACCGCAATTTCAGCCGAAATCTTGGCGGCTGTGCCCCATTCAGCGCAGACCCCTGATACGGAATAGATGCCTCCGATTTTAACCGTGTCACCGGAAAGCGTTCCTGCTTCAGATGCCGGAACAAGGGCCAGGCTGCTTACCAGAAAAAATGTGAAAATTAGAATTGGCAAAAAAGCTTTGTGTTTTACCATGGTATCCTCCTTTCAGGTTGATTTGATACGACATGGACCCGTTGGGTTTGTACCTTATTTTCCTCCACTCACCTCCTTTTTGATACACGATCCTTATGAAAAACTGTGATTAATCGCCTGCACGCGCCTTCATATCAAAATTCCAAATCTAGCCGTCAGCCATCCTGCCGGATTTGCCCAGGTACGCCCGTTGAACTTCTTCGTTGTTACGCAACGTCCGGCTGTCGCCCTCGAGGACGATCCGCCCGGTTTCCATGACATAGCCGCGATCGGCAATCGTCAGCGCCTGGTTGGCATTCTGCTCCACCAGTAGAATGGTTAAGCCTTCCTGCATACGCAGCTCATCGATGGTATCGATGATAAATTCCACTAAAACCGGAGCCAGTCCGAGCGAGGGCTCATCCATCAGCAGCAATTGCGGTTTTGCCATCAATGCCCGACCGATAGCCAGCATCTGTTGCTCGCCGCCGGAAAGGGTACCGGCATTCTGCTTGAGGCGCTCTTTTAGCCTTGGAAATTTTTCGAATACCTTTTCCATGTCCGCGGTAATTCCATCTTTGTCGGAACGCAGATAGGCGCCCATTTCCAGATTCTCTTTGACGGTCATGCGGCCCAAAATTCCCCGTCCTTCAGGAACTTGAACCAACCCCATCTTGACAACCGCATGGGGCTTGACGCCGTCGATTTTTTGGTCCTGATAGACGATCTGGCCCTCTCTGGGCTTTAATGCGCCCGATATGGTCCTCAAAAGGGTACTCTTTCCAGCACCATTGGCGCCGATTAGAACCACCACTTCGCCCGGGTTTACTTGAATACTGACATCTTTGATGGCGAGAACCCCGCCGTATCCGGCGGAAATATTTTCGACCGACAGCATCGCATCTACCTTTTGCGGCCTAAATAAGCTTCAATAACTGCAGGATTTTTCTGAATCTCTGACGGCTTGCCCTCGGCGATTTTAGCACCAAAATTGAGCACTGAAATTACATGAGATATTTCCATGACTAGGTCCATATTATGCTCTATTAATAGAACGGTTTTTCCCATTTCATTGATTTTGACGATAAGCGATTCAAGATCCAGGGTCTCTTTCGGATTCATTCCGGCGGCAGGTTCGTCCAGGAGCAATAAATCCGGATCTTGACCGAGCGCTCTGGCAATTTCAACGAGTCGTTGTTCGGCATGGGGAAGGTTGACGGCAACCTGGTCAGCTTTGTGGGGGATCCCCACGAACTCCAGCCAGCGCATCGCATTTTCACGGGTGATCTTCTCTTCTTCCAGTTCTTTGGTGGAAATCCTGAAGAAGGTTTTTAGAAGACCGCTTTTGGTCTTGCAATGACTTCCCAGCATGACATTTTCCAGAACACTCATTTGGCCGAAAAGCCGCACGATCTGAAAGGTTCTGGAAATTCCCAGGCGGGCTCTCTGATGCGGTTTCAGTCCATCGATAGGCCTTTTGCGGAAATCGATCTTGCCTTCGCTAACATCAAACATTCCGCTGATCAGGTTGAACAGCGTGGTCTTCCCGGCGCCATTGGGTCCGATTATGGCATGCAATGCATTTTCCTCAACACCCAGGCCTACATTCATAAGAGCGCAAAATCCATCGAAATATTTTATGATATTTTTTATTTCAAGGATCATTTGCTCTCCGTTTGACCCGGACTCAGGCCGCCGGCGGTCTTTTTCCCAAAAAGCCTCTGAAGTCCATTTTCAACCATTTTCACCGAATCCAGACTGATAATACCCTGGGGTCTAACGATCATCATGACGATCAGCAGCGCTCCGTACAATTCCATACGCCATTCCTGAATGAATCGTAAAAATTCCGGAACCAGCGTTAGAACAAAAGCCCCGAAAATAGGACCCCAGAAGATCTGAATCCCGCCAAAAATTGTAAATACGATGAACTCAACAGCATGCATGACGTCGAACATGAAGGGCTCAATGTACTCCTGGTAGTGGGCAAAGATTCCACCCCCCATACCGGCAATAAATGCGCCACTGGAGAAAGCGACCAGCTTGACAGCAATGATGTTTACCCCGATAACTTCAGCTGCATTCTCGTCACTGCCGACTGCCTGGAAAGCGCGGCCCATGCGGGATTTGCGCAACCGATTAAAAAATACGATCAATATCAGTATCATCCCGTATGCATACAGCAGCGTGTGTTCCTGATAGGGGATACCGGGAAAGCCGGCGGCGGCACCGATATAATCGATGTTGATAAAAACCACCCGGACGATCTCGCCAAATCCCAGCGTCAAAAGCAGCAGATAAATGCCTTTGATGCGCAGGGCCGGAATTCCCAGAATAAAGCCCACAATCGCGGCAGATAGTCCGCCGATCAAAACTGCCGGTACGTAAGGCAGGCCGAATTTAACCGTGCAGACCGCCGATGCGTAAGCACCAATGGACATAAAGCCGGCCTGACCCAGTGATATCTGGCCGGTCATAAAGGGCAGATAGAAGCTTAGGGCCATGATGATATTAATGCCCGCAATCGAGATAACGGATATCAGATAATCCAAATCAATACCCCTTTTAACCCTGCCTGATCCGCGTTCCGAAAAGCCCGGTAGGTTTGAAAATCAGAATAAGGATCATGATGCCAAATGAAAAAATGTCCTGCAAATTAATCTCGGTGGGCAGAATAACAATACTGAACACCTCCGCCAGTCCCAGGATCAGTCCCCCGATCATTGCGCCGACCACATTGCCCAAACCTCCTAAAAGCATCACCACCAGCCCTTTGAGGGCAAATGTTAGCCCGATAAATGGAGAAATGGCGTGGAAGGACAACCCGATCATCACTCCAGCGGCGCCGGCAAGGGCGGAGGCGATTCCGAAGGTAATCAGAACAATCCAGTCCACATTTACGCCTAAAAAGCCTGCGACCATGTGATTTTCAGAAACCGCCCGCATCCCTTTTCCAATCTTGGTCTTGGAGATAAAGAAATACAGGCCGATCATTAAAAACAAAGAAATCCCCAGTATGAGAACGTTAACCGAACTGATGAAAAACGACCCGACCTGGTAGTTGGTGGTTCCGATGGCGTCAGGAAAACGGGTCCCGAATCCGCCGAAAAGTTTTACAGCCAGGTTTTGCAGAATAATGGTTACGCCGATGGTACTTAAAAGCGGCGCCAGATGAAAATCCTTTCTAAGGGGACGGACCGCCAACAAATCGATTAAAACGCCCAGGATGCCTGTAGCCAGCATGGCCAGGGGCAACCCAATATAAAGCGGCAGGCCGCTCCAGGCGATGATATAGAGCCCCATGAAAGCACCGGCCATTAAAACTTCACCGTGCGCGAAATGCAGTATTCCAAGCACGCCGAATATGAGGGTGTATCCGATCGCCACCAGTGAATAGGTGGCGCCCAACATCAGACCGTTGATAATTTGTTGGAAGATCATTTTTTTCTCATTTGCCGGGCCGCTTCCATCACCGAATCGACCACCTGTTTATATCCCGTGCAGCGGCACAATACGCCGGACATGTTTTTTCTGACTTCCGCTTCGCTCGGGTCCGGATGTTCATTGAGAAATTCATAGGCGGTCATCAGCATGCCGGGGGTGCAGAATCCGCACTGCAGACCGTGCTTTTCGCGAAACGCCGCTTGAAGCGGGTGCAGTTGCTTACTATCGGCAAGTCCCTCAACGGTCATAATGTCGGCACCGTCGGCCTGGACGGCAAACATCAGGCAGGAACGCACCGCCCTGCCGTTGAGCAAAACGGTACAGGAGCCGCATATGCCGTGTTCACAGCCGATATGGGTTCCGATCAATTCCAAATCGTCTCTTAAAAAATCAACCAAAAGCCGCCTGGGCTCAACCCACCGCTCATAATCCACGCCATTGACCTTTACCATAATGCGACGATTGTCTGTCATTCTATTGACCTCCATTGACCATGTTCCATGCCTCTTGTAGTCCTCTTTTGACGAAAACCCGTGCCATATCCCTGCGATATTCAGCCGAAGCGTGATAATCGGGTTCGGTTTCGGTCTCCTCGGCGGCCTGTTGCGCAGCCTGCTCGATCAGTTTTTCGCTGATTTTTTGACCGGCTAACAGCGCCTCGGCTCGTTCTGCGCGTACAGGGGTCGGGGCGACGCCGCCCATCGAGATTCGCGCTTCTCTGCACACGCCGGTTTTTTCAGTAAAAAGCAAAATGCCCACCGCGACGATGGCAAAATCACCGGAGCGCCGACTCAATTCCCTGAAAGACCAGCCCGTTTTCTGCGGCAGGGCGGGAATCCTCACTTCCACCAGCAGATCCGATGGTTCCAGCGAAGTGGTCAAATAGGTCAGAAAGAATTCTTCGGGCGCCAATTCTTTTTCCCCGGATGGCCCCATAACCTTTACCTTTCCATTGAGGGCACACAGCGAGGTTGGAATTTCGGCGGAAGGATCAGCATGCACCAGGCTGCCGCCTATTGTTCCGCGGTTTCTGATGGTGCTGTGTCCGATGTACGAGACGGCTTTGGAGAGGAGGGGCCATTTTTCAATGACCAATGGTGATTGCTCAACATCTCTTTCGCGGGTCAAAGCCCCAATCACAAGCTCATCGCCTTCGGTCTTAATGTATTCGAGTTCCCTGATCCCGTTAATGTCAATCAGAATTTCGGGGCGAGCCAGCCGGAAATTCATCATTGGGACCAGGCTCTGTCCCCCGGCAATTATCTTGGCGTCATCCCCGTAACGATCCAGCAACGCGACCGCCTCTGTGACCGATTGGGGGCTAAAGTATTCAAACGCGCATGGTTTCATATTCGTTCTCCCGTGACGCACAGCTAGAGCGTCTTTAATTCCTTGCCGATTTGTTTAAAAAACTGACCCAGCATCATTTTGGCGATTCCACTGATCAATCTCTGGCCGACGCCTGCGATCAGTCCGCCGACCTGTCCCTCGCCCTGATAAGTCACGACTGTGCTCTGGTTTTGATGGCACAGTTCAATCAGGGCCTCTCCCTTCACAAACCCAGGGCTGCCGCCGCCTTCGACAATCAGGCGATATCTTTGCGGGCGCTGGGGATCCGCCACCTGAGCCATCCCCTTGTAGGTTCCTTTAACGGCGGCGATCCCGATTTTCAGGGTCGCATCATACTTGCCGGGCTCGATTTCTTCTAATTTTTCGCAACCCGGGATGGCTTTTTCAAGATGCCTTGGATTGGTCAAAACCTCCCAGACTTTTTCCTGGGGGGCGTTGAAAGTAAATGTTCCTTCCAGCTTCATAATGGATCTCCGCAATAACTGATAACTCCCAATTGAATTTTAACTCAATTGAGGCCGATTTTTGGCATCCTGGATCAAATGCCAGATTTTATTGGGACTCAGCGGCAGTTCATTTATGGTTACGCCCAAAGGCGCCAGGGCATCGGCAATCGCATTTGCAATCGCCACCGGCACCGACATGGTGGAACTTTCGCCCGCTCCTTTTGAACCCAGAGCGGTAAAAGGAGAGGGGGTTTCCACATGTCCGATATCCACCTTGGGAACCTCCATGGCTGTCGGCACAAGATAGTCCTGAAAGGATGCGGTCAGGCATTGTCCGTTTTCATCGTAGGCCCATTCTTCATAAAGACTGCCCCCCAGAGCATGAGCAATACTTCCCATAACCTGTCCTTCCAGCAGCAGGGGGTTTAGAACGGTTCCGGCGTCATGCACACTGGCCCATTTGAGGAAATCAACCTGGCCGGTTGCCGGGTCCACTTCTACAACAATGGCTTCGGCGATAAATCCATAGGTGTTGGAAGAGTCCACGCGGTCCAATGAGTCCGGCGGCTGGGAAGTCGGCATGGTTAACAGGCTGCTGGCATAAAGACCCACATCCATACCTTCCGGCAAGGCGGTCTGGTTCCAGTGCGCGGTGCCGGCGATGTGTTTGACCTGAATGGATTTTTCCGGAGAGCTCTTGACGTAAAACTTGCCTTCTTTGACTTCAATGTCTTCGAGGTTGGCCTCCAATAGATGGGCGGCAATTTTTTTCATTTTTTCCTTTACCTTGCGGGTTGCTGCCACAACGGCATTGACCCCCACGGAGGCAAAGCGGCTTGAGTAGCTTCCGGTGGTGATGGTATAAACACGGTCATAGGTGTCGACCACATCGCTGACTGAAACATCGTCAGGATGAATACCCAGTTCATCGGCAACAATCTGTGATATGACCGTCTCATGTCCCTGTCCCTGAGGATTGGTGCAGGCGATCACATGGGCTTTCCCCAGGGGATCCAGTTTGACGATCACCGATTCCCCCGATCCAGACTTGGGGTGGCCTTTGGCCCGCTGTTCGGGAGTCAAGGCCAGGGTGACGTAGGCGATATTGGTCACCGAGGGATCCACGACCGTTGCCAGTCCAATACCGATATACCTGCCTTCCTTGCGGGCCTTCAGCTGTTCTTTACGCATTTTTTGGTAGTCAATCTTGTCCAGAGCCATCTGGAAGGCTTTGGGATAGTCGCCGGCGTCGTATACCCCGCCGGTGGCCGTGGTGTAAGGGAACTGATCGGGTTGAATGAAGTTTTTAAACCGGATTTCAGCCGGATCCATTTTTAATTCCGCCGCAACCATGTCCACCATTCGTTCAACGCTGAAGTAAAGTTCCTGGCAGGTGTATCCGCGGTTGGGGGCTGTCAGACATTTGTTGGTGGCCACAACCATGACTTCTCGATCTAAATGCCGGATCTGATAGGCCCCCGTATGATTTCCGGTGCTGCGGTAAGCGCATCCGGGTTCCGGGGCGCGGATGTATCCGCCGGTATTGTCCATGGCTTTATCCTTGAGGCCCAGGATCGTCCCGTCTTTCTTGACCGCCGCTTCCATGTAAGTGACGCGATCGGTTCCGGTGGCGCTGGCCAGCAGATGCTCCCGGCGATCTTCAATCCATTTGACCGTCATGGCTGTTTTTTTGGCCGCCAGCGCGATTAAGGCGATGTAAGGATACATGCCCGTTTTGGTGCCAAAGCCGCCGCCGATATCGGTGGGCACAATCCAGCGCATCTTGTTTTCGGGAATGCCGAGGGCAATGGCTACCAGGGAGTGATTGACAAATGGGCCCTGGTAGTTGTTGTAGATGACAAACTCTTCGTTGAAGGGATTGTAGGAAGCAATTACTCCATAAGTTTCAATGGGCGTCGATCCGTATTTGGGAAAAAGAAACTTGCCTTTGACCACCCGATCCGCTTCTTCATAGGCCTTTTGCATGTCGCCATATTGAAAAAGTCGATGGGAGTAAATGTTGCTTCCGATATTTTCGTGCAGGACAGGCGCATCCGCTTCGGCAGCTTCCTCGATGCCCATCACGACCGGCAACGGCTCGTAGTCGACCTCGATTACATCCAGCGCGTCTTCAGCGATATAGCGGCTGTCTGCTACAACCACGGCTACCGGCTCACCGACGTAGCGGACCTTGTCCACCGCACAGCTGTAATACTTGGGTGGAATCGGCACGCCCACCGGAAAAGGCTGCGACATGGCGGCCACGTCTTCGCCGGTCAGGATACCTCTGACCCCGGAAACCTTCAGGGCTTGAGTTACATCCATTCCCTTGATCCATGCATGCGGATAGGGGCTGCGGAGTATGGCTGCATACTTCATTTGCGGCAGACGGATATCGTCCATAAAGCGTCCTCGACCCGTCAGCAGGCGGAGGTCTTCTTTTCGCTGCATTCCTTTGCCGACCCACTTTTTTTGTTGCTTTTCTGGCATGCTTGATTTTCTCCTTAAATTCTAAAAGTGCTTTAAAAGACCTTATTCCTTAAACCAATCAAGTGTGTGAATGTCATATTCAACGGTGATTTTGCGATTAAATCTGGCATCCATCAGCTCTGCCTCAAAACGATCTGCAAAGATCATTTCTCCGGCTAAAAGCGGCGGTGTGCCCGAAAAAAGCACGATGCCGCTGATGCGATTATTTAACTGCTGATGGACCAGCTGGATTAAATCCGCCGGCTGTAGAATCGATCCTAATGTTGACTCCTGGTAAATGCTTTTTTGTCCATCTTTAATCGCCCAGCTGCGTATTTGGATTTGATCCCAGGTTTCTTTGATTTCCTCGTACTTCCATAAGCTTCGGGAAAGGACCGTGGGGCATACCTGTTTTGATTTACGGATGTCAATCCTTTCAAGCTCCCGATCGGTATGGTCGCTGGCAACACCGACATAGACAGTCTGTTCATCGACCAGCAGGCAGAATTCCACTTCCCCCGAAGTTTCGCGGCCTTCGACCTGAATCGCATCTTTTTGGGTCAAACCCCAGGGTGGCTTGGGGTATAAGGTCGGCACTGAAGGCGGGGGTTCAATACCCTCTTTGGCCAACTCTTCAATATGTTTGCGAACCGCTGCCTGGTCGCGTCCCGTGTAGCCGCATAAAACGGCCCCGTTAATCTCATAGTCGATCTCTTTTTTGCCGGTTTTTTCTTCAACCATAAATTGAAATCGCATGGCTAGGGGCGCTCCTTTTGAATTTGGTTTTTTTCTTTGTCCCACCGTCGAAGCTCTCTTCTCAGGATTTTTCCGGAGGATGTTTTGGGGAGCTCTTTCAGAAACTCAATTTCCCGCGGATATTTGTAGGGCGCAATGATGGCTTTGACATGATCCTGAAGCTCTTTGGCCAATTCCGGGGTGGGATTAAAGCCGTCATGCAGAACAACCCATGCTTTTACCTTTTCACCCATTTCCGGATCCTTGACACCGGCCACTCCTGACTCCAGCACGGCATCGTGTTCCTGCAGAGCGGTTTCGACATCTGCCGGTGAGATGCGGTATCCATGACTGGTCATGATGTCGTCGGACCTGGCGCCGTACCAGAAATAACCGTCCTCATCCACATGGGCCAGGTCTTTGGTGTCATACCAATTGTTAGGCAGAGAAACTTCTTCCATCTGCTTGGGCATTTTAAAATATTCCGTAAAAAGACCCGGATGATCCCTGCGAATGGCAAGATGGCCCATTTCACCCGGCGCAAGTCTTTCACCTTTATCGTTGACAATAGCGACTTCAATTCCCGGCAGAGGTTTTCCCATGGAGCCAATTTTTACCGGCAGCTGAGTTTGAGTCGTGCAGAATTCATGGGCTTCGGTTTGCCCCATGCTGTCAATGATTTTGACGCCGAAGCGCCTCATCCATTCCCGCCAGGTCTCGGCCAGCAGGGGCTCTCCGGAACTGAGACAGTATTTTAAAGAGCGGGTATCGTATGTTTTTTCAGCATCCCTGACTGCCAGCATCATTCGATAGATGGTCGGCGTGCCGGCAAATATGGTAATTTTGTGATTTTGAATGAATTCATAGGCTCTTTCTGAATTAAAGCGTTCATCGGCATAGATGGCGGTGGCAACACCCCAGCGGAAAGCAAATAAAAAGTTGTGCCCCAGGGCATACATCCAGGTCAGTGCGGTCGGACCACCGCAGATATCGCCCTTTTCTAATCCCATGGTGAACTTGCCGATGGGGTCACCGGCGCCGATGATAAACCGGTGGCCATGAACCACCCCTTTCGGTGCTCCGGTGGTCCCGGAGGTATACAGGAAAAAAGAGGGATCATCTTTATGGGTTTCCACAAATGGCAGGGAACCGGCATCGTCTTTCAGGAGATCTGTATAAGAAACCTGATCACCTTGAGTGCTGCCGATGACAATGACGTGCTTGAGCGTTGCACACTTTGGGCGTATATTTTCGATGGCTTTGGTATAACTGCTGGTCGTGATCACGGCCACGGCTTCGCTGTTGTTGATAATATGCTCCAGTTCATATTCCCTTAGCATGGTGCTGGTGGGGATGGGAACAGCTCCGATTTTCTGTCCACCGAGAAAAGCAACCATGTACTCAGGCTGGTTGGGGGTCCGGATGAGATAGGTATCACCTTTGGACACACCGAGTCGATGCATGGCACTGGCAAAACGATCGGTCATCTCTTTTAGATCATGGTAGGTGATCTGCTGATCTTTGTAATAAATCGCCGTATCCTGCCCACGGCCATGCTCTGCCCAGTAGTCAACCACGAGCCTGGCCATATTCAGCTTTTCAGGAATCTCCAGACGAAAAAACCCCTTGGAATCCATCCGCTGAAAGGTTTCGTCCATCTGATCAAGCTTCATTTGATTTTCCTTTATTTATTTCCTGGGTTTTAATTTTTTCGGCTATGGTTTTCTCGGTGTTTTCAAGATGGTTTATCAGGGCATCAAAGGCTTTTTGAGGATTTCTTTCTTGAAGACCGGAATAAATTGCGCGATGCTCTTCGATAACCGTTTTCATACGGGAGTCATCTGCAATCGCCCGAATGCCCATGAGGTGCATTTGATCCCTAAGGTTGTCGAGAATCGATTCGATCTGTTTGTTTCCAATCTTGGAGGCCAGATAAAGGTGAAACTGCTTATCGTATTCGATGAATGCCGGCCGTTCAGTCCTGGGCAACATTTTTTCCTGGTTGTTGATGATTCGGCCGATTTCTCGGGTATCTGCGTCCGTGAGGCTGGCAGCTATTTTTTTTATGACATACCCTTCGATAATACGACGAATTTCAAAGACTTCTCTGACCTGCTGGGTTGTAAATTTACAGATTTCAACGCCTTTGCCGGGAACAAAAGCGACCATACCTTCGCGGCTTAATTCTAAAAGAGCCTCTCTTACCGGCGTTCGCGAGACTCCTAAAGCCTCAGCCAGCCTCTTTTCGTTGTGCAAGGCGCCGGGCTCGAGGGCGCCCGTGATGATGAGTTCTTTGAGCTTATCATATGCCTGTTCTTTCAGTGACTTAGCACGAGAAATAGGTATGATTTGCTCCATTCGTTATTTCCTTTTAAAAAATATAGTAAATACGAACCGATCCGCATCACCCGGTCGCTTTAAAAGGTATGCAGTATATTAAATACCGCATACAGAGCTCGGGCCCGGATGTCAAGACAAAATGTATAACATGCTTGTCTATATCTGATGCATAATTTGCAAACCCAATCGCCTGTTAAATTTATTTGGGAACGCCGAAATAAATTGACTCGAAATATTGCATGTAGTATGTAACATGCAACATGCTATAAGAGCGTATCCGACCACCGGCTTTGTCATTTTCACCCAGAGCCATATTCAGAATAAAATGGAAAACATACTTAAATTAGAGCCTCCCGGAACTTTACAGAATCAATCCTACGAAAGAATCAAAGCGCTTCTCATCAGCGGCCAGCTCGAATTCGACGAAGTCTATTCTGCAAATTACTTTGCCGAAATTTTGGGTGTATCGCGGACGCCTGTTCGAGAGGCACTTTTGCAGCTGACGGCCGAAGGTTTTTTTGTGTCCTTGCGCGGGCGTGGCTTTAAAATAAAAGAATTTTCCGCAAAAGAAATTCAAGATTTCTTTGAAGCGCGCAAAATGATCGAAGCCTATGTTATCGAGCAACTGGTTGATGAAGTCGGTGAGGAGGATTTGAAGCCCCTTGACGACAGCTTGGAACAGATGATCAATGACATCAAAAATTCAGGAACTTATAACTTTCTGGAAGCGGATAAATCCTTTCATATGAAACTGATCCATCGCTATGAGAACAGTTTGCTTGAATCGATCATGGGAAATATCAGGGATTTTATTTCCATATTGGGTCAAAAGGCACTCGCGAGCCCCGGCAGAGTTCAAGAGGTCATTCAGGAACATCAAGATATCCTTGAAGCGCTTCATCAGAAGAACAAAGTGGCGGCGGTTAACGCAATTAAACACCACCTTGATGCGACTGAAAAATCCTTGCTTGAAAATCTATAAAAAAGCAATCCGAAAAAAAGGGGCAGAAAACTAATTCTATCAGTTGAAAAGGGGATAAAATGAGAATAACGAGTATCCAGCTGGGAATGAAGGATCGGCCCAAGGAAGAAACGGTTGCGCATGCCCTCGGTTTGGTGGACCAGGCCTCTGAAAGTGACCTTATTCTGCTTCCTGAAATCTGGCCCTGCGGTTTTTTTTCATTCGAAAGATACCGCAGCGACAGCGAATCACTGGATGGACCAACAGTTACCGCTTTCAAACAAAAGGCCAAAGCCCATGGCGCTCATATTTTGATGGGCAGCCTGGTTGAAAACCAGGGGGAGCAATTTTATAACACCAGTGTCTTTATCAATCCCCGGGGGGAAATTGCTGCCTGCTATCGCAAAATTCACCTGTTTGGCTATCAGTCGGACGAGACCCGCATCCTCACACCGGGTCAGGACGTCGTGGTCACCGATACGCCCTGGGGAGTCTGCGGGTTTTCAACTTGCTATGACCTGCGCTTTCCCGAGCTCTTTCGACTGATGGTCGATCAGGGTGCCCGGATCTTTTTAGTTGCATCGGCCTGGCCCCATGTTCGTCTTGAGGCCTGGAGGCTCTTCAACCGTGCGCGGGCCCATGAAAACCTTGCTTTCCTGATCTCCTGTAATGCGGCCGGCTCCAATGCAGGCAAGCAATATGCAGGAAACAGCATGATCGTAGACCCTCTGGGTCAGATCGTTGCACAAGGGGGTGAACAGGAGCAGTTGGTTTCTGCGGAAATCGATCCGGGGCTAGTTGATTCAGTCCGGCAGGACTTCAGCGCCCTGGATGATCGGGTCTTCAAGTAAATCAGAACCCACTTCAAGAAAGGGCTGACAATGATCAAAGAACATTTGGAATTTTTTACATTGGACCTTTCATCCGGCTGGCAAACGCCGGTCGGATATCCGGATGGCATCGAGCAGAAGATTCTGGCCGGGTCGCTGGACGAGAATAAAAAAAAGGGATCCAGAACACGCCTGCTGCGTTTTCAGCCGGGGGCGTTCACCACAGAGCCGTTTGAACACGACTATTGGGAAGAAGTATTTCTTGTTGCAGGAACCCTGACAGTAGGGCAGGAGGCGTTTCGGCCTTACACCTATGCCTGCCGGCCGCCGCACACCCCGCATGGCCCTTTTCGCAGTGAAGAAGGTTGTTTGCTGGTCGAAACCCATTTTTATAAAACTTTGGAATAAGACACCGGTAAGTTAAATCAGATGTTTCCGCGCTGTGGCATCCTGGGTGGCAATGAGATGGTGGCGTCTTTTGTCACGCCCGCGGCCAATCAAATCCTGGCAAAGTACCGCGGGAAGGAAACCCCCATGCCCCAGGCTCTGGTCAGCGGTGCGCACCCGGCCTGGGAACTGGCCTGCTGTTATTCATACCCCCATGAGGATTTTTGCGAGCTGGAGCTGTTTGAAGCGATTACCGGCCAGGCCGGTATCGTCACCCGCTGAAAAACCTTGGTTCTTGTGGTGCCGGCGGATGCTTCGATTATCGTCGAGGGGCTTGTCAGTCCCAGCCGTATGGCGCAGGATGGGCCAAATCCTGGACCCGATGCACTTTTTTGTCCCTATATGATCAAAAGCAGCCGGTTTTTGAAGTCACGGCCATAACGATGCGCAAAGATCCTATTTTTCGACATGTCCACACAACACCTTTTACTGACCACCAGCAGATGCCACCAAACCGGTTCCCTACCGAACAGAAGAGTGTAAAAATGACGAGCGCGCGTGGCCGATCGCTTGGGGAGAGAACAATTTAGCCGATTATCTGGATTAAGAAACGTACGGAATAGATATTAGAAGCCATCTCAAAAATAGGATTTCGGTTCTAGATCGAGGCACCAACAAAGAGACTTGTCCGCCGCTGGCGGGTTGGCCAAAAGACGTTTTTGAGATGCCTTCTATCCGAACTGTTCTCGCAGTTTGCGATGCAGAATTTTTCCGGTGCCGGTGCGGGGCATGTCATTTTCACCGATAAAAACGACCTGCTTGGGGCATTTGTAGCCTGCCATTTTAGTTTTGCAGCTCTGGATGATATCCTGCTCAGCCAAGTTGGTGTCATCGAACCCTGATTTTCGGATGACCACCGCGGTGACCTTTTCTCCCCATTTCTCGTCTGGCAGCCCGATGACCGCGCAATCAAATACACCGTCAAGGCTGCCGATTACTTC
>Ga0209536_100004042_pt1 | contig 23315 bp, 15 predicted proteins | sample DeeMarSeWOR28_12_FD_187461 | JGI IMG/M metagenome (GOLD analysis project Ga0209536, IMG submission 187461) | Marine sediment microbial communities from White Oak River estuary, North Carolina - WOR-2-8_12 (SPAdes) (version 2) | ecosystem: Environmental > Aquatic > Marine > Intertidal zone >...
CAGCCCGCCCCCGAGACCCTGAGTCGTTCAACCACGGCGCCGGTGCGCATGGGAGCGATCTCAATAGCGTTGCTTCCCAATGGCCTGCCTTCCGGCGTCTCCATCACACGACGGATGTCAGGGCCGAATACCGGTATCTCACCGCCGCCCACCTGGATCCGCAGCTCGGTCACGCGCCGTGATCTACCGACAGCATGGCTGCGTACATCGTAGACCTGATCCACCGCGGCCGCGTCGACGCCGACAACCGCAGGCAATGTTCGCTGTAATATATCGCGCAGCTCGGGCCCGTCCCACTCGACCGTCCAGCGGAACCGTGGTGAGATATCGCAGTAGTACCCGCCGCTCGATCTGCTGTCTGCCACCGGCCGGAGGTACGGCACCGGACGCACGGAGCGAAAAGCCTCCTCGGGTGAGGCCGTCGAATAGCCGCAGGTCGAGTGGTAGAAGACGCTAGCCAGCTCGCCGCGATAGGTTATCACCAACCCGGCGGTGTTGGCCACAGCCCTGTTGCCCTGTTCCGTCTCACGACGCACGCCGAGGTAGGCCTGGTCTGCTACGCCGGCGCTGATGTCGTAGCCGTCCGCTCGGAATCGCCCGCGGTTCTTGATCGCGTAGGTCCGCGACACGATGGCCTGGGCTTCGAGGGCTGCCTGCTCGTTACCGGTCAGGTTCCCCATCTCGGCATTCACGACGCCGCGGAGATAGGCCTCGAGCCCAACGACGTTGACCGCATACACCGATCCCGCCCGAGAAAACACCTCGACGCTGCCGCGGAACGGTCTCCCGTTTACGGTGACGAACGACGTCCGATCCGCGCTGCGCACTCGCAGCCTGCCGGAGCGGCTGTTGGGCCGCCCTTCCACGCTCACGCCCTCGCCGTCCGGCAACGCTCGCAGCACCTCACCCGCGTCGAGGGCGAAGTCCTGTGCGCCTTCCACGAAAATGCGTCCTTCACCGCCTACCCGCACTGCTTCCGCACCAGCGACCAATGCCACTCGCAGGTCAGGCTCTCGACCTCTCGCAGTAGACACGCCGGGGCGCGCACAGCCCGCCAGCAACAGGGTACCGCATACGGCGAGCGCGAGTTGCAGCGGGAGGCTGGGTTGAACCCGCGTCGCAATAAGGTGAGTCACGCCACCGCCTCGGCCACGAAGTCGTAATCTCGGATCTCCGTTATCCGTACCGGAACGAAGCCGCCGGGTTCCACCCAGCCTCCCCGCGTCACATACGTCACCCCGTCGACGTCGTCCGCCTGCCACTGCACGCGGCCCACGTGCGTGGCGCCCTCGTCATCGGGATCGGCGACGCGGTCGACGAGCACCGCGGTATTGCGGTCTACGAAGCGGGCCAGCCGATCTTCGGAGATGCAGCGCGCCAGCTCCGTCAGCTCCTCCTGGCGGGCTCGCTTCACGTACTCCGGGACGTCATCGCTCAAGGCCGCAGCCCGAGTGCCCTCCTGGGCTGAGTACACGAACACGCCCAGCCGCTCGAACGCAACCTCGGCAGCGAAATCACACAGAATGCGAAAGTCCTCATCCGTCTCACCGGGGAATCCGACTATCGTAGTGGTCCGAATGACCAGGTCCGCTATGGCCTCCCGCATATGGCGCACCTTGTCTCTGATGGTGTGCTGTCGCTCGGGCCTGCGCATGCGCTGCAGCATCCGGTCGGAGCCGTGTTGTATCGGCACGTCGATGTAGGGCAGGATGCGCGTTTCGGCTGCCATCAAGTCTATCAACCGGTCGGTGAGTCCGGCCGAATACACATAGAGCAACCTGTACCAGGGCACACCGGTCTCGGCCAGGAGGGCTTGCAGTAGATCGGCAAGTTGCGGTCCGGCGCGCCCCATGTCGCGTCCGTAGTGCCCTAGGTCCTGCGCCACCAAGTTGATTTCCCGCGCGCCCTGCTGTTCCAGGAGCTGGGCCTCCCGCACCAGCCGTTCGATCGGTTCGGAGCGATGCTTACCACGCATCAGAGGAATGGCGCAGAAGCCGCACGTATGATCGCATCCTTCCGAGATCTTCAGGTAGCGGACGTGCGGCGCGTCTCCCAGGTAACGCCGCACTCCCGGGTGACCGACCACCGGGTCGTCGATCAGTCCCCTCTCAGCCAACGCCGGCACCAGCTTGTGGAGATCACCGAAGCCGAAGAAGAGATCCACTTCAGGGATCTCCTGCTGCAACGCTGCGCGATAGCGCTCGATAAGACAGCCAACCGCCACGACGGCCTTGACCTTGCCGCTCTGCTTGAGCCTGCCGGCTGCGATTATGGCCTCGATCGATTCCTGCTTGGCCGCATCGATGAATCCGCACGTGTTGACCAGGACCACGTCGGCGGACTCGACCTGGTCGACGACCGTGGCACCGTGACCGACCAAGTCACCAACCAGTCGTTCGGAATCGACGGTGGCTTTGTCGCAGCCGAGCGATATGACGCCGAGTTTCATGGGATAGGAGCCGAAACGAGATCATGTGTGACAGGAAACGGGGAGCGGGGAGCAGGGAGCGGATGCATACGTCTGCGATCGGATCTCCCATGCTAGACGTGCGTCCGCCCCCTGCTCCCCGCTCCCGGCTCTGTACTACGCCAGGAAGCTCTCCAGCGCCCGTGCCCTACTCACGTGCCGCAGTCGAGCCAGCGCCTTTTCCTTGATCTGCCGCACTCGTTCGCGAGTGATCCCCATCATGCCGCCGATCTCTTCCAGGGTCATCGGCTCCTTGCCTTCGAGACCGAAGTAGAGTCGCAGGATCTTGGCCTCGCGTTCCTTGAGAGTCTCCAACACCTCATCGATCGATTCTGACAGTGCCCGCTCGAACGTCTCGTCATCGGGCCCCGGGTTCTGGGTGTCCGGAATGTAGTCGAGCAGTTTGTTGTCCTCGCCCGGCGTGAGCGGCGCGTCGAGAGAGAGATGGCTCTGAGAAATGGATAGGGTCTTGGCCACCTCTTCGCGCGAGATGTCCATACCCTCTGCTATCTCCTCGACCGTGGGCTCGCGTCCCAGTTCCTGCAGTAGGCTGGACGACCGCTTGCCGATGCGGTGCAACGTGCCCGCCCGGTTCAGCGGCACCCGAACGATCCGGCTCTGTTCGGCCAGCGCTTGGAGAATCGCCTGCCTGATCCACCATACGGCGTAGGAGATGAACTTGATCCCTTTGGTCTCGTCGAACTTGTGGGCCGCCCTGATGAGGCCGAGATTGCCCTCATTGATCAGGTCGGACAGGCTAACGCCTTGATTCTGGTACTTCTTGGCCACGGATACGACGAAGCGCAGGTTGCTGCGGACCAACTTGTCCAGGGAGAGCTGGCATCCCTCCTTGATCCGCTGGGCAAGGACTACTTCGTCTTCGCGAGTGATCAAAGGATACTGGCTGATCTCACGCAGGTACTGATCCAGAGAACCGTCATCGGACGCAACTCTCTTGACCGAAGCGAGTGCCATACTTCAACTCCCTCTGCGGAAACGTAGTGACCCTGCCCGTAGAACCGCCGCCAACTGCTCGCAATATGAGAAACGGATAGCGAAACCGTACGATGCTAGTTCACGCCGTTGATTCGGGGAGACTCGTGGTCCGGCACTCTTCAAGTACCTGTCACGCCGTAGCGGGGCTGCAGTCGGCGCGGCGCCGAAAGGGATCAGTTCAATCACTAAGCGAGAGAGAGCCGCAAGTCGCGTGCTCTAAACTCCGACTGTAATTTACTTTAGTCAGGTCGGGGCAAAGACGCAACCGTTACCGACCAACCGCGTACTGCTGCCCACTTCGTCAGGACTGGTCGCAGGTCGGCTGCCGAACACTCATGTTCGAGCGTCGCGGCCACACAGGCAGCCGATTCACCCCGCGCAACGTTCGCCCGCACAACTCGCGCGCGCGGTAGGTCGGTTATGGCTTCGAGATCGAGTACTTCTCCGCCGGCGCTGAGTATCACCGCGATGGATGAGTTTGGCACGCGGCCAAGTTAGCAACTACGGGATGCCAGACTGGTACCGCTATCACGCACCTAGTAGCCAAACCGTGCCCTTTCGCACGGCCGGCCTCTCGCCCGCCGCCGACTCACCTTCGTTCCAAGCCGTACTTCTCGATTTTCTTGTACAGATTGCTGCGCGGCATCGAGAGTTTGCGAGCCGTTTCACTCACGTTCCAACCGTTCTCGGCCAGCTTCCCCTGGAGAAACGCCTTCTCCGCCTCCTGCTTGAAGGACTCGAAGGTATCACACAACATCAGATCGCCCAGCTCGGATTCCTGGGCATGACCTCCCAGCCGGGCCACGTCTGCCGCAGTGACCGATCCGGCGGAAGACAGAATGAGCAGGCGCTCTACCGCGTTCCGTAGCTCCCGCACGTTGCCCGGCCAGTCACGTGCCGTGAGTTGTTCCAGAGCCCCGTTCTCGAATCGCTTGGGCCGCATGCCAAACGTCTGGGAGAGATCTTTGCCGAATTTCTCGATCAATAGAGGAATGTCCTCCTTCCTCGCCCGAAGCGGAGGCACCTCCACGGGCACGACATTAAGCCTATAGTATAGATCTTCACGGAACCGGCCGCCTGCGATCTCGTCTTCCAACGACTTGTTGGTGGCTGCGATCACTCGCACGTCCACCTGGATGGCCTTCGCCGCACCGATCCTGGTGACGACCCCTTCCTCCAAGGCACGCAGCACCTTCGCCTGCGCCGCAGCGCTCATGTCACCTACTTCGTCGAGAAACAGGGTCCCACCGTCGGCTTGCTCGAACTTGCCCGACCGGTCGGCGAAGGCGCCAGTGAACGACCCCTTCATGTGACCGAACAACTCGCTCTCGATCAGCTCGCTCGGGATCGCCGCACAATTGACCTCGACGAACGGGTGGTCGGCGCGCGGCGACTGCCGGTGGATCGCACGTGCGATGAGCTCCTTGCCGCTCCCGTTCTCACCTGTGATCAGGACGCGTGCCGGCGTCGGCGCAACCTTCTCGATGACCTGGAGCACTTCCTTGATCGCACGGCTCTTGCCGATGATCTCGTAGCGGTCCGTAACAACCTCGCGCAACCGCTCGTTCTCGGCCGATAGGTCGATGTGCTGTAGGGCGTTGCGCAGAGTCAACAGGATCCGATCGGTATCCAGCGGCTTCTCCAGAAAGTCGTAGGCACCGAGCTGCGTGGCCTCGACCGCGGTTTGGATGCTGCCGTGTCCCGAGATCATCACGACTGGAAGAGCACTGTCGATTTCACGCATGCGTGCGAGGGTCTGCAATCCATCCATGCCTGCCATCTTCACGTCCAGCAACACGAGGTGCGGCTGGAACTCCACTGCAGACTTGAGCGCCTCGTCGCCGCTGGACGCGGTCGACACCTCCATCCCCTCGTACTCGAGGACCTGGCGCAGTGCCTCGCGCACCCCTCTCTCGTCATCGACCACCAAGATTCGTTTCGCCATCACTCCGCTCGCCGGTAGAAAGTCACACCGTCAGAGCTGATCCGTATGTCGCCCACCGTCGGTGGCACGGCGATGAAGATCACGCCGTCGGAACCGCCCGTGAGCTGGTCGACCAGCAGCGGGATCGCCGCGCGGGGGAACGGGACCGAGGCAATCACAAACTCGTCGATCGTCCAGGCCACGACGCCAGGCACCCGCATCTCCGCCGACCCAGAGACCCGGATCGGCTCACGTGGATCGATTATACCCTGCAAGGGTCCCAGAAGATCGCGCCCGAAGACATCGGTGAGTAATTCGCCCTGCAGCGAGAACCTGTCCCGCTCCAAGATGACGCTGAGGGAATCGAGCGCCCGTTTGGCGGAAGGCGTGAGCCGATCCTGCACTATCGACGCCATTTCGTCCGCCGTAAGTACGATACGGGCCGGGCCGTCCCGCCGCGCGATCTCGCTTTCCTTGCTTTCAGCTGCCCTGAGATCGCTCTCCGATGGCCACCCCACGGTGAGCGTAGCCGCACCGCCTTCCTCGTCACCCATCAGCTTGCGGTAGCCCTCGGCTATGTTCGATCTGAAATGCCAGATCCCGAGCACGGCCACGAGGGCCAGTGCCAGGCAGCCGATCCCGGCGAATACGTTTTTGAAGCAGCCCTTCATGGTGAATCGAGCTTGGCGCAGTACAGTCTGGTGTAGCGCGCGCCCGCGCGCGACAGTTCGCTTTGCATGAGGTCCACGGATTCCACTACGGTCTGAGACTGGAATTGGAGTCGCTGGAGCATATCGTCCAGCCCCACGAGGCTTGCCGGCCGCGCGTCACGGCGCACCCGCCCGAGCGTGAGGTGGGGATGAAACGGTCGGCCCTCTAGTTGAAACCCTATCTCACTCATCTGCTGCTCGACCCGGTGCACCAATAGCTCTAGCTCTGACTCCGATTCGCAACCCAGCCAGATCACACGCGGGCGGCGCGAATTTGGAAACGCCCCGAAGCCCGCAAGCGACATGACGAATCGTGCGGAACCGGACGCCGCAGCGCTGACCGCATCCTGCACCTCCGTCTGGCGCTCCGGCCCTACTTCACCGAGGAATTTGAGGGTGAGATGGAGCGCATCTACAGCCACCCACTTCACCGGAAACCCCGCGCCGCGCAGAGGGGCGGCGCTGTTCCACGCGGCGGAGCGCACGGCATCGGGGAGATTGACGGCAACGAACAGCCGCACTTCTCTCAGCCCTCGCCCACCAGGTACTCGAGCTGCGTTTCGTTGTCCAACAGCAAGCTCCCACTCCGGTAGCCAGCTAGGTCGAGGGTGACCCTGGAAAAGCCGAGTTCGGTGAACCGCGCCGCTATTGCGTCCCGCTTGCTGCGGATCGCGGCGAACTGCGAGGGCGACACCTCGATCCGCGCCTCCTCACCGCGGTGGCGCACGCGCAAATCGCCCGAGACGCCGAGCGCTCTGATGAACGCCTCGCCTCGCTCCACCTGGCTCAGTCGTTCGGGGTTCACTTCCAATCCGTAGAGAACGCGACTGGAGAGACAGGGCGCAGCCGGCGCGTCCCACTGCGGGATACCGAGCGCCCGGGCCTCCCGGCGTACGTCCTCCTTCGTGTAACCCGCTTCGGACAACGGACTGCGGATCACGAACTCTCGTGCCGCGTCCAGACCCGGTCGATGCTCGTTCAGATCGTCTGCGTTGGTTCCGTCGGCGACAACTGCCAGGCTGCGCTGTTGCGCCAGCTCGCCGAGCTTGGACCACAGCTCGTGCTTGCAGAAGTAACAGCGATTCTGTGGATTGGCCGCGTAGCGCGGGTCGTTCAACTCATCGGTTGCGACCTCGACCAGTTTGAGATCGAACTGAGCAGCCACGTCGTGCGCCCGGTCGTACTGTTCGCGCGCCAGCGACGGGCTCACCCCGATCGCAGCCAGCGAGCGGTCGGGCCCCAGAATCCGCCGCGCGACGACTGCCACGAGCGTCGAATCGACCCCACCCGAGTAGCCGACCAGCACGGACTCGTAGTCGGCGATGACACGTTCCAACGGTGATGAACCAGGCATCGTGGGATTATAAGCTAATCAGCAGGCAAATGCCGCCAGTTTCCCTGCCAGCTACACCCAACCCTGATGAGGATCCAGGAACCTAGCTCCACTTTTGAGCCTTACCAGAAGAGTATGGAGTCGGACATGAAATCCATCAGAATCGTGGCGATGACCTCCGTGCTGGGGCTTACGTTGTCCGCCGCTTCGGCCTACGCTCAGGAAGACACCTGGTCCACCGATCTCTCCAAGCGCACCGTGCCCATGGAAGAGATCGTGCCCGGGGGTCCACCGAAGGACGGCATTCCCGCCATCGACCACCCGAAATTCGAGCATGTCCAGCGGGCGGACAGATGGCTGGAGGATCGTGAGCCGGTCGCGGTCGTGGAACTGAATGGCGAGCCCAAGGCTTATCCACTTCAGATTCTGGTCTGGCACGAGATTGTTAACGACGTTGTGGGTGGGATCCCAGTCGCGGTGACTTATTGTCCCCTGTGCAATACGACGCTTGCGTTTGATCGGCGATTCGACGGTCGCGTGCTCGATTTCGGGACCACGGGATTTCTGCGGCACTCCGATCTGGTGATGTACGACAGGCAGACCGAGACCTGGTGGCAGCAGGCCACGGGCGAAGGCTTAGTGGGCGACTTTGCTGGAGAGGAGCTTAGGTTCATCGGATCACCGGTGGTGAGCTGGGCCGCATTCAAACAGCAGTACCCCGAAGGCCAAGTTCTGTCACGCGACACAGGACACCCCGAGTACGCTGATGATTACGGACGCACTCCCTATGTGGGATATGATGCGCCCGACAGCTCTCCCTGGTCGATCTTCGGCGGCAAGAGTGATGACCGTTTGACTGCCAAGGACCGAGTCGTTGCCGTCGAGCTCGGCGGTGAGACCCGCGCTTACCCGTTCTCCCGGTTGCGCGAGATCCGAGTCAAGAACGATCGAATCCGAGACCGGAAGATCGTGGTCTTGTGGGCTCCGGGAACGGCAAGCGCTGTGGACTCCGCTTCGATTGCTTCAGGTCGGGACATTGGGGCTACCGGTGTCTTCGACCGAACTGTGGGCAACCGTACTCTGAACTTTGAGCCCAAAGGAGAAGACCTGTTTCGGGACAAGCAGACCGGAACCACCTGGAACTTGCTGGGCTACGCAATCAGTGGACCCTTGGCAGGTCAGCGGCTCGTGCCGATCCAACATGGCAATCACTTCTGGTTTGCCTGGGCGGCGTTCCAACCGGACACCAAGGTGATCCGATAGACCGCGTTGGTTCCCTCCGGGTGTCATCGAACCTCACAGCGCATCTAACCGCGGTGCGCGAGTTAGAGTGGCCGCTCCGTGAAACGGTGGTGGGACCGGCCGACCCAATGCTGGGTTGGCTGATCCACGATGTCACTGCGGTGTCAGGAAGCCTGTCTGCGCTGCTTCGCGCTGCTCTTCTTCTTGGTGGCGGTTTCGGCCGCTTCCGCTTCCTCGCCGGCGGAATCGCCGGCAACGAGGCTTGCCTTGAGTGCGGCCATCAGATCGATTATCTGGGTCTTGGGCTCTTCCGTGGGAGCATGCGTTATCTCCTCGCCGTCCACCTTCTGCTGGATCAACGCCAACACACGTTCCCGCACCTCGTCTCTGTAAGCCTCCGGCTTGAACTCCTCGCTGGCGGCTTGATCGATGAGTTGCACGGCGAGTTCCAGCTCCTGATCCTTCACGTCGCCCTCACCCAGAGGGACTTCGGAGAACGCGCGGATTTCTTCGGGATAGAGAAGCTGCTCCAGAATGAGTCCCTCGTCCATGGGACGTACCATGACGAGGTACTGCTTGCCGCGCGCCGAGTATTTAGCGATGGCCGCGCGACCGGTCTTCTGCAGCGCAGCGGAGAGCAACCGATAAGCGCGCTCACCGCCCTTGTCAGGTCCCAGGTAGTAGGGCTTGTCGAGGTAGATCCGCTCTACCTGGTTGGCTGGGACGAACTCCGTGATGTCGATCGACTGTGAACCCTGCTCCTCCAGGGCCTTGAGCTCTTCAGGCTTGAAGGTCACGTACTGTTCTTTGGCGAACTCGTAACCTTTGATCATCTCGTCGCGTTCAACCGACTCGCCGTCTTTGGGACAGTAGTAACGCTGCTTCAAGCGTGTGCCGCACTTCTCGTGCAGCCAGTTGAAGGAGATCTTTCTCCCCGGCTCTCCGGTAGAGTACAACTTGACCGGCACAGAGACCAGCCCGAACGAGAGTGTGGCGGTCGCAATGGGACGTGCGCTCATGGGGGCTGACTATATAGACTTACGCCGATGCCCGCAAGAAAAGAACCGACCACTGACAGGCTAACTGCTTACCGCACAAAGAGATCGGCGGATCGGACCCCCGAGCCGTTCGCCGCGGGTTCCAGTGCAGGCGGGCAGATGTTCGTGGTTCAACAGCATGCTGCGCGCCGGGTCCACTACGATTTCCGACTCGAGATGGACGGCGTGCTGGTTTCCTGGGCAGTACCCAAGGGTCCATCGCCCAATCCGACCGACAAGAGATTGGCGGTCCACACCGAAGACCATCCGGTCGAGTACGGTGATTTCGAGGGAGTGATTCCCGAAGGCAACTACGGAGCCGGGGCGGTCATCGTGTGGGATCAGGGTATTTGGATTCCACTGGAGGATCCAGCGGCCGGGTTCGAGAAGGGCAAGCTGCTGTTCGAGTTGCGCGGCTACAAATTGCGCGGCAGATGGACACTGGTCAAAACCAAGCAGGACTGGCTGTTCATCAAAGAACGCGACGGGTACGTGTCAGAGGAAGGCACGGAGTCATATCCGGCAGACTCGGTGTTCTCCGGACTCACAGTCGGTGAGCTACGCGATGGGGTCGACCGCGGCGAACACGTAGAGCAACGATTGACTGCGCTCGACGCGCCACGCTTGAGCGTGACTCCCTCGCGCGCCAAGGTCATGCTGGCGGAGACGTCACGGGAGCCGTTCTCCAGGCCTGGTTGGCTGTTCGAGCTCAAGTACGACGGATACCGACTCGTCGCCGGCTGCGAAACCGGCGCGGCCGTGTTGCGCTCGAGAGCCGGGAACGACCTGACCGCCACATTTCCCGAGATCGCCAAAGCCGTGGAGCGTCTGCCATTCGATGACTTCGTGCTAGACGGTGAAGTGGTCGTTCACGATGAGAACGGATTGCCGAGCTTCCAGCGGTTGCAGAAGCGGGGTCGACTCAGTCGGCGGCTGGAGATACAACGGGCCGCCGCAGAACATCCCGCCACCCTGTATGCGTTCGACCTGATCGCGTTCTCGAAATATGACCTGCGTCCACTCCCGCTCGAGACCAGGAAATCGCTGCTCCACGAGATACTCCCGACGGTCGGCCCGTTGCGCTACTCGGAACACATCGCCGAGCAGGGTGACGCGATGTTCGAACAGGTGCAGCGGTTGCGCCTCGAGGGAATAGTGGCGAAGAAGGCGGATTCGCCGTACCGAGCCGGCAGGTCTTCGGATTGGTTGAAGATCCGCGCCGACCGAACCGACGACTTCGTCGTGGTCGGATTCACCGATCGGAAAGGATCGCGTGGCGGTTTCGGAGCGCTGCACGTGGCACAATACAGCAATGGAGAGTTGGTGTACACCGGTCGAGTCGGCACGGGATTCACTGAGGCGCAGCTCGACGAGGTGCGGGGGCAGCTGGACGAACGCCGACGTGACAAGCCTTCCTGTTCCGGTCCGGTACCGAGCGGCAAGGAAAACCACTGGGTCGAGCCGGATCTGGTATGCGAGATTCGATTCCGCGAACTCACAAAAGACGGATTACTCAGGCATCCGACCTTCCTGCGGTTTCGTGACGACAAGGCTCCCGATGAGTGTCTCTTGGAGGCCCAACCTCCGGACATGCCGGAGCCCGTTGCAGTAGCCGAATCTCCGACTGACGAACGGACCGTTCCGTTCACGAATCTCGACAAGGTATTCTGGCCTGAGGAGCGGCACACCAAGGGCGATCTGATCGAGTACTACCGCTCGGTGTCCCAATGGCTACTGCCCTATCTGAAGAACCGGCCGGTCGTCATGACCCGCTACCCCGATGGGATCGATGGCAAGTCGTTCTTTCAGAAGGACGCGCCCAAGTTCGCGCCCGATTGGATCAAGAGGCTCCAGCTGTGGAGTGAGGGTTCCGAACGGGAATTGGACTATTTCGTAGCCGACGATTTAGAGTCGTTGCTCTATATCATAAACCTCGGCACGATACCGCTACACATATGGTCCAGCCATGTCGCGGCACTCGAGACACCGGATTGGTGCATCCTGGACTTGGATCCCAAGCAGGCGCCATTTTCAGACGTCGTGAAGATCGCCCGCGCCCTGCACAGCCTGTGCGGAGAGATAGAGTTGCCATCATTCATCAAGACCAGCGGCTCTTCCGGCCTGCACGTGTTAATTCCGTTGGGCCACCAGTGCACCTACGAGCAATCCCGCACTCTGGGACAGCTCCTTGCGCGCGTGATCGTCGCCGAGCTGCCCGAAATCGCGACCGTGACGCGAATCCCCTCGAAACGTGAGGGCAAGGTCTACATCGATTACGTACAGAACGGCCACGGCAGGCTGTTGGTGTCTCCGTTCTGCGTTCGACCGTTGCCCGGTGCTCCGGTCAGCACGCCGCTCAAATGGAGTGAAGTGAACGCACGATTGGAAATCGGGAAGCATACGATCGAGACAGTACCGGCACGGATGAAACGCCTCAAGCGTGACCCACTCGTCGAGGTTCTCAGTCTGAAGCCGGATTTGAATCACGCGCTCAATTTGTTGACCAGGAAGTTCGAGTGAACGGTGTGGTGATCTGGGTCGGCCCTAAATGGCCGATGGGGATGCGAAAGCTCGGCACAAGCAGATAGTGAGATGTAACGGGTCGCATGGACCAGGTACGGATAGCAGAATCCGGGCACAGGGGGACGGAGACTTGAATACGACGCGGCAGGAATCAGCACTGGCCGGACTCGCTTGGGGAGTCGTGGGTGTACTGGTCGCGGTGAAGCTGGCGCTCCATTTCGGCGTCAACCTGTTCGGACCCTACGAGTTCCACCGCGACGAGTTCCTCTACATGGCCATGGGGCGGCATCTGCAACTCTGGCGCATGGACTTCCCGCCGTTCATAGCACTGGTGTCCGAGCTGACGCGCGGCGTCTTCGGTGACTCGCTGTTTGCCGTGAGGCTATTTCCCGCGCTGTTCAGTGCCACTTTGCTCGTGCTCGCGGCCGTGATCGCCTGGGAGCTGGGTGGCGGTCGGTTCGCACAGGTCTTCGCGGCGCAGTGCATCCTGGCCAATATCTTGTTCCTGCGCGCGGGCAACCTGTTCCAGCCGGTCGTGTTCGACCAGATCTGGTGGACCATAGCGTTGCTCGCGCTCGTGAAGCTCTGCAAGACCAACGATCCGGGATGGTGGCTCCTATTCGGGATTGCTTGCGGACTCGGCCTGCTCTCGAAGTTCAGCATCCTGATCTTCGGGCTCGCCGCACTCGTCGGGCTGGTGCTCTCGGCAAGACGCCGGGAGTTGCTCACTCCATGGCCGTGGTACGCGGCGCTATTGGCATTCCTGATCGGAAGCCCGAGCCTAGTCGGTCAGATCCAATTGGGGTTTCCGGTATTGGATCAGATGGGCGACCTGCGAAGTGCCCAGCTGGCACGTGTGACGCCGCTCGATTTCCTGGTCGGCCAATGGGATTGGGGACCCCAGGCCTTGATCGCATTGGCAGGCCTGATCGCACTCGTGGCCCAGCGCAGTCTGAGACGGTTTCGCCTGGTAGGGTGGACCTGCCTGGCCGCATTGGTGCTACTGATCCTGCTGCGCGGCAAGTCCTACTATGCTGGTCCCGTCCATCCTACACTGCTGGCCGCAGGGGCGGTGCTCATCGAGCGATTCACGGTGCCGCGCTGGTCTACTCTGCTGCGCTGGACCGCCGTTATGGTCGTGCTAGGGTACTCGGCCGTGACCCTGCCAATCGGTCTGCCGATATTGGCACCTCCAACCATGGTTCGATACCTCGATTGGCTGGGTTCGGAGGATGCAGTCACTACGAATGTCGGCAACATCGAGCGCCTGCCGCAGGATTTCGCCGACATGTTGGGCTGGGAGGCGCAGGTCGACGCGGTTGCTCAGGTGTTCCACGGCCTCGATCCCGCGGAGCAAGAACGGGTGGTGCTGATGGGCTCCAACTACGGTGAGGCTGGAGCCATCGATTTCTACGGGCCACGCCGGGGTTTGCCCGGGGCGATTGCTTACGTTGGCACGTATTGGTACTTCGGGCCGGGAGACAAGCCGGGCGACGTCATGATCTCGATCGGATTCTCGTACGATGACATGACGGACTTCTTCGATACGGTTGCGACGGCTGCACACGTCATGAACCACTACGCCGTTGCCGAGCAGCGTGACCTATTCGTCTACGTGTGTCATGGGCCCCGCGAGACGCTGCAGGAGGTGTGGCCGAGTCTAGCAGGAGAGCAGTAGGACGGTCGGCACCACTATGCGAATGCGATCTCACTTCGACCAAAGACGGCCGCGGATCACCACGTGGACTCCGAAGCCTGCCGAACGGCGTCAATGATCGATCGAATTGCCCGAGCGGCTCGGTGCCACTGGATTGAGCAATGAAGCCGAAAGAGGCCCAATTCACAGTCGAGTCTCGCGGCCTCGTCTCGGCTCTACTACTGAAGCCCGCCAACGCGCGCCTGCTCTACGTAATGGGGCACGGCGCCGGTGCTGGCATGAAGCACCCGTTCATGGAGCGGGTCGCGGCCGACCTGGCCGAACGGGGCATCGCCACGTTTCGATATCAATTCCCGTACATGGAGACTGGCCGCAGGTCTCCCGACCAGCCAAAGGTGTTGCAGGAGACGGTGCGCGCTGCGATCGCAGCGGCGCATGGTGAGGCACCGGACTTGCCGCTCGTAGCCGGCGGGAAGTCGATGGGTGGCCGGATCAGCTCCCATGTCGCGGCGGAGAACCGGCCGTCTGAACTCAAGGGACTCGTGTTTCTGGGGTACCCATTGCACCCTCCCAAGAGGCCCGCCGTCAAGCGCGCCGAGCACTTGGGCCACATCGGCATACCTATGTTGTTCCTGCAGGGGACGCGTGATGATCTAGCGGATCTTGCGCTGCTCACCCCGATAGTGCAGCAGCTCGGGCTTAACGCGGCACTGCACGTTGTCGAGGGCGGCGATCACTCGTTCAACGTGCTGAAGCGGTCGGGGCGAGAGCAGGTTGAGGTGATGGCGGAGATCGCTGATGTCATCGACGCCTGGGCGAAGCGCATTATCGGATGGTAGGCAAGTCGCGGTCGTCATGCGCTTGCAGTACTGCCTACCGCTGGTCAGATTGCTTGCTTCGGAACAGCACACACGAAAGGTGCCGGGACGTGGCGAACCGGCGAGGAGGAAGATAATGAGAAAGTCGAGCTTCTGGCTCCTGGCGCTGGCGCTATCGAGCCAGGTCGCTAGCGCACAGAGCGACCAGGCAAATCGCTTCCAGCTGGCGGATGTATTCCAACTGGAGATGGCATCGGATCCGCAGATCTCGCCCGATGGGAGCAAGATCGTCTACGTCCGCAATTTCATGGACATCATGACGGACCGGCAGCGCTCCAATCTCTGGATCATCAACTACGACGGAAGCGACCATCGACCGCTGACCACCGGTAATTCAAACTACTCATCGCCTCGCTGGTCGCGGGACGGAAGTCGACTGCTGTACGTGTCGAGCGCCGACGGCTCATCGCAGATCTACGTGCGGTTCATGGACGATGGCCAGACCGCCAAGCTCACGAACTTGACGATGTCGCCCGGCAACATTACGTGGTCACCCGACGGAAACTGGATTGCCTTCCAGATGATGGTCCCCGCACAGGCACCGCCAATGGTCAAGCTGCCGCCCAAACCACCGGGCGCGGAGTGGGCCAAACCCGCGGTCTACATAGACAAGACGATCTACCGTAGGGACGGGGCCGGGTATGTGCCGGACGGTAACACACAGCTCTTCGTGCTCCCAGCCGAGGGCGGCACGCCACGCCAAATAACTAGTGGCGAGTCCAACTACGGCGGTCCCCTCAACTGGTCGCCTGACGGCAGCTCCATAATCTTCTCAGCCAACCTGCAGGAAGATTGGGAGTACAATCTCAACAACTCCGAGGTATACGAGATCTCGGTGGCCGACGGTTCGATGACGGCGTTGACCGATAGAATCGGTCCCGACGCAAGTCCTGCCCTGTCTCCCGACGGCTCTCGAATCGCCTATGCCGGCTTCGATGATCGCAAGCAGGGCTATCAGGTGACACACCTGTACGTCATGAATCGGGACGGCAGCGGTAAGCGCATGCTGGCCCAGGAGCTGGACCGCTCGGTTCAGGGTCCGGTATGGAGCACCGACGGGCGTGGCGTCTACTTCCAATACACCGATCGCGGCAACACCAAACTCGCCTATGCATCATTGGACGGAGCTGTGCGAACGTTTGTCGGTGATGTAGGCGGGCTGTCGCTCGGCCGGCCATACTCGGGCGGCCAGTTTTCGGTGTCGGACGACGGGCGCTTCGCCTATACGCATTCCCGTCCGGACCATCCCGCGGACGTCGCCGTAGCACGCGTTGGATCGTCCGATGGCACCCGCATCACGGCGCTCAACGAGGACCTGCTCGGTCACAAGCGGCTCGGTACCGTCGAGGAGATCTGGTTCGAGTCTTCTCACGACGACCGCCAGATCCAGGGCTGGATCGCAAAGCCGCCTGATTTCGATCCGAGCCGGAAGTATCCCTTGATACTCGAGATTCACGGGGGGCCCTTTGCCAACTACGGCGATCGCTTCGCCGCCGAGATCCAACTCTATGCGGCGGCCGGCTATGTGGTGCTCTACACCAACCCGAGAGGAAGCACCAGTTACGGAGAAGAGTTCGGAAACTTGATACATCACGCCTACCCCGGCGACGACTACTACGACCTCATGTCGGGAGTGGATGCGGTCATTGCTGAGGGTTATGTGGACGAAGACAACTTGTTCGTCACCGGCGGCAGTGGGGGTGGCGTCTTGTCGAGCTGGACCGTCGGTCACACCGATCGGTTCGCTGCGGCAGTCGTTCAGAAGCCCGTCATAAACTGGTACAGCTTCGTATTGACGTCGGACTTCTACACTAACTTCGCCCAGTACTGGTTCCCCGGTAACCCGTGGGATCACCTGGAGCACTACATGGAACGCTCGCCGATATCATACGTTGGCAACGTCACGACTCCGACTATGTTGCTCACGGGTGAGGCCGACCATCGCACCCCCATCTCGGAATCGGAGCAGTTTTACCAAGCATTGAAGCTGCAGCAAGTGGACGCGGCACTGGTACGGATCCCGGATGCCCCACATGGTATAGCCAACAGACCGAGCAATCTGATATCGAAGGTGGCCTACATTCTTGCGTGGTTCGAGAAGTACCGTACGAAAGACACCCCGACATCGTGAATTGGAGGGAGGGTCAACTCTTGAGACATGTGATTGGGGAAATCGCGATGTACCGGCAGGCGATGTACTCGGTGATCGTTGCAGCAGTTTGCCTGCTCGCCGTCTCATGTGCCCGGGACGCGCTGGAGGTGACGCCCGAAGAGGAACAATGGGTGTCCACCGTGGGGCATGAGGCGGCAAACTCGCTCACTCAGGGTCTGGTGGCACGCCTCCTGGCGGCGATAGAGGAGGGAGACCCATCAGGCGCAGTGGATGTCTGCTCCAATGAAGCGATGCAGCTCACGGCCGATATCGAGCAGCAGATAGCAGCAGGTGTGGAGTTGAAGCGGGCCTCGTTCAAGTACAGAAATCCAGCAAACGCGCCTGACAGTCTGGAGGCGGCCGCGATTCGCCACTTCGAGGAGTCGCTGGCCTACCAGGGAGAGCTGCCGCCGTACCAGGTACAGCAAGTGTCCGAAGACAGATTCCGCTACTACCAGCCGCTCCTGATCAACGATCTGTGCCTCCAATGCCATGGGGATAGAGAGACGATTTCGCCTGAAGTCCAGACGCAACTCGCGGTCCGCTACCCCGACGACCTGGCAGTGGGGTACTCACTGGGTGAGCTGCGCGGAGTCATAAGGGTCTCGCTTCCGGCGAGCCTGCTGGAGGGACAATAGAGACTCCTGACGAGATTTGAAGCAACAAGGCGCCTGATACACGAGATTGGGACCAAGGAGAACGGGTATGCCTGTTGAAACGGGAAAGATCGCTCCAGATTTCACACTGCGAGACGAGAATGGAACCCGGGTTGCGCTCAAGGACTACCGCGGCAAGGACGTGATCGTCTACTTCTACCCGAGGGACGACACTCCCGGCTGCACCAAAGAGGCGCAGGGGTTTCGGGACTTGTGGAAGCAGATCCAGGAAAAGGGTGCCGTGGTAGTCGGAATCTCACCGGATGACCAGGCATCGCACGAGAAGTTCAAGGCGAAGTACGACCTACCGTTTCCGCTCCTCTCTGACCCGGATAAAAAGGTGATGCAGAAGTACGGTGCCTTCGGCGAAAAGATGATGTACGGCAAGAAGACCCAGGGCGTGATCCGCTCAACGGTATGGATCGGACCGGACGGCAAGGTCAAGCGTCATTGGGCCAGGGTAGCGAAGGCGGCGGACCACCCTGCCAAAGTGCTCGACGCGTTGCGGGATCAGGGATGACACACTGCTGCAGATCCTCCCCTTCTTCCCTGCATTAGCTTGGGAAGAAGGGGCAGGATATCATCAGTTTCCACCACCACTTCTGCGAGACAGTTCCCTATAGTATTGCTCCACCAGCTCGCGGTACCTTTCCGGCACATCGTCCGAGCCGGCCAGGTAGAGCCGTTCGGCGGCCGCGTCGCCCAGCAATTCCTTGCGCAGGTTGAACTCGAAGTCCTTGAGACCTTGGATGACTTCCAACTCCAGCTGATCGAGACCCAGCGGCTCGCCCAACTCCCGCCCAAAGTCGCGCAGCCCGGCAATGGCTCGGTCCAACTCGCCGACATCGACACCCTCTTGACGCAGCTGGTCACGCAACTCGGAAAGCTCGTTCTGGCGCTGCCGCAATTCGCGCTGGAACTGCCGAACGTCGCCGGGTAGCAGCCGGGCTTGTCCCCCGCCTCCTCCGCGCATGGAGGGTGGCATTGCGGTGCGCTGGTCACCACCGCCTCCCTGCTGCCCCCGCTGGCCTTGTTGCCCCTGCTGGCCTTGTTGCCCCTGCTGGCCTTGCTGACCCGGTTGCCCTTGCTGACCTTGTTGATCCTGTTGACCTTGTTGGCCCTGCTGACCCTGTTGCCCTTCCTGCTGCTCGCTACCCTGCTCAGCACTCGTGCGGATGCGATCGTTCAGCGATTCCAGGGCGTTGACCGCATCCCTGGTGCGGTCGAGCGACCGTGCCAGGCGCTGTTCGCGGGACTCTCCGATGGCGTCGAGGCCCTCCGCGATGCGCTCGGTGAGCTCATCGATATTGTTGCCTATCTGGTCCTCCAGGTTGCGAGCGTAGTCGGGCGATCCCTGTTCGATGACGCCGCGAGAGTAGAGGATCTTCTCGCGCAGCTTGTTGTCGCGAATCGACGCGGCGGCCTCTTTGAGCTCGCGCGCCGCTTCCTGCTGTTCACCCTGAGATTCGCGACCCAGTTGTTCCAGCTGAGCCTCCAGTCCGGCAACCTCTTGGGCCATGCCCTCCTTGCGCTGCCGCAAGCGGTTGATCTGTTCCGCTCGGGTCCGCGGGTCCGCGCTCAGATCGGTCACGTCCTGCTGCATCTCCCGTTGCTCTTGGGCCAAGCGCTGCGCACGCCGCAAGGCATCCTGAACGTCTCGTTGGAGGCGCCCGGTTCTGTTCTGATCCATGAGCCGGCGCGCCTCCCGCAGCTGATCGAGTGCTTCGACCCCTTGAGCCACACCGCTGTTGCGGGAGTTGGCGGCGGCTCGCCGCATCGCCTCGGCTGCCTCCTGCAGATTGCGCAGCGTCTCTTCCAGCTCGGGACGCCCCTGTTCCCGGGACAGTCGTTCCAGCTGACGTGCCAGTTCCTCGGCCTGCTCCGCCAGACGGCGTTGTGATTGCCCACCACCGCCGCCTGCCTGGTTCTGGAGATTCTGCTGCGCCGCCCTCATGCGCTCGTTCTCCTGCTGCTGCCGACGGGCCAGCTCCCTCAGCTTCTGGGTTATCTCATCCAACTCCTGGTCGACCTGTTCCTGCTGGCCTCGCTGGATCTGTTCGTACTGGTTGCGCATGCGGTCGAGCTCGAGATCGAACAGGTCGGCCAGGTCCTCCATATCCGACTCCTGGCCGCCGCCACCGCCGCCACCACCACCTTGACTCACCTGCACCTCGCGATAGGCGGCTTCGGCGCGCTGGAGATGTTGCAGAGCACGCTGTTCGGGCGGGAGGGCTTCGGTAGCATCGCGCTCGCCCAACTCTTCTTCGGCCGCTCCCATCGCCTCGATTGCCTGTGCCAACTCCCGTGCAATAGTTTGAAACGTCGAATCGAGCTGTACGATCCCGCGAGTATCGATGCGCTGGACTAGAACTGCGACTTCCTCGCGCAACCGGCCTTGGGCCAGGGCCAGCGTGACGAGGTTCTCGTTGTACTCCGGGTCGCTGTAGTCGTCGCGGTCACGAACCATCCTGAAGGTGCCGGCAATGATGTCCCGCTGCCGGCGCGACAGGTCACCGTTCATCTCGCCACCGCCTCCGCCACCCATCCCCTGCTGTTGCTCTCCCTGGCGGTACTCGCGTTCGAACGGCCTCACTTCCATGAAGTAGATGTCGGTCATCGCCTCCTGCGTATCGCGGCCACGATCGGCCTCCGAAACGCGGGCATAGTAGGAAATCAGGTCGCCCGGCTCGAGCTCGAACTCCTCGAGGAACATCGTGTGGCTCGCCGTGACCTGCGTGCGCAGGTTGCCCCCTCCGAACAGCAGCACCGTGTCTTGCGCGCCGCCGTTGACCGAGTAGATCAACTCCAGATCGGCCAGACCATAGTCATCTTCGGCCTCCACTTCCGTGAAGATCTCCTCCACAGAAGTGACCGTTATATCGCGCCCCGGTTTGGAGAACGAGACCACTGGAGACTGATCCCGCAGCACGTCGATGACGTAGTCGGGAGACGCGACGACCAAATCGCCTTCGAAGCCTTGCAGCAGAATGCGGTACAGCCCCGGATCGCGGACATCGACCGTACCGGTCAGCGCGCCTTCCTCTCCGATCTGCAAGGGAATCGTATCGCGGTCATCCAACACCAGCGCACCGCTGGTGACCGGCATGGTCGCTGTCACCCGCAGCTCGACTCTGGTACCGCGCAGCGCGGCGATGTCGCCCGCGTTCTCCTGTCGCCGGGGCGACAGCCCCGTATAAGCCGGGAAATGGTATTCCAGGTCGATCTGGTCGACGTACGGAAGATCGGCCACCTCGATCCGGAACGTCGGCGAACGCACGCCGCTGGCTTCGACATAGTATTCGGTCTGCTCGGAGACTTCGAACAGCAGCAACACGAATTCGCCGGTCTCCTCGTCGACGGTCATGGGCCAGCGGTCCCACTGCGACTCAGCGGTCCGCCGCACCGCCAGGTCGACCTCATTGGAATTGAAGTTCTGTAACAGAGCAGTCACTCGCAGATCAGCGCCGCGGGGCACTGTTACGTCTCCAGGAGCAACGGCAATGGAGTACGGGTTGGTCGTAGCAGCTTCGTTCCAGGGGGTCAGCAAGAACGGAGCGCTGTGCTTGAGAAAGCCCGGACTCAGCAAAACGAAGGCCATACCCGCCACCGTGGCGCCGGCCAGGAAGCCGGACGATGTCACGAGGCCCTTGTGTTCCACACGGCGGCCCTCATCCACCGCCACGCAACGCTCGATGGCCTGCCGCAGCAGGTGCCGCACCAACTCCCGTGAATGCCCCGTGCGAGCCAGTTGCTCAGCGTTGTCGTCGAACTGCACACCGCTCAATACGTAGCCGTGCAACGAGGGTTCGTGCTCTTCCAGATAGAGCGCGACTCGCTCGTCCGACACCTTCCGCGAGAGCGGTATTATGAGGAATCTTATGAGTAAGGCCATCAGAGTCGCGTACGTCAGTACCTGGAACACGGCCACAGCAGCCGGCGTGAAGCGGAAGTAGTCCATGCCGTAGGCCGAGATCAAGAAGGAGACGATCCCCGCACCCAACAGGATGCTGAGCCCTCGCAGCACGACGCGAAGGCGCCAACGATTCCTGACCGATCGGATGATCCCAATCAGATCGTCGTGGCTGGACGCTGCAAACAGCATTCGCATCTGCTTCTCCTGTTCCAGATTGTCACGCAGTCTTGTGTGAGACCCGATTCGATATGGCCGATTCGGCCACCAGCACCAGCAGGACGGCCACCAACAGATACCACCAGAGCCCCTGCCTTCGTTCCTTTTCACCGGGCGTGAGCGTCGCTGCGAGGTCGGCTGCGGACTGACCGGCACCCCGATAGGTGACCGAACTGGCCCACTCCTCCGGTTCGAGTCGCGTGAGATCCGACTCCGTCACATCCACGTTTACGGCGATCGTCCCAATCACGTCGATGTCTTCCATGCGTCGGACCTCATAGAAGCCCTGTTCCGCGAGTGCCAGGTACTCTGCCGCAACCCCTATTTGTCGCACCTCGCGGCTGCCCGTCGGCGACTCGACTATGACCGATACCTGCGCCCCTCGATCGGTGCCGGACGCATCCTCCACACCGCCCGTCAAATACTGCGCCAGATCCACTACCTGTCCCACGGTGAGCCATGGCTGCTGGGGCGTGTATCGGGCCAAGTATCGTACGACCTGATGCATGGTGGGCAGGAACACCGGTTGCACTGGCAAGTCGTTCCACGAATTGGTGAGCCCGGACGCCCACACAAGCACCTTGCCACTGCCGGCTCTGGTCTCGGCCAGCGCGATGTTGCCGTCATCGAATCTGGCGAGCACCGCGGCACGCCCGTCGTCCTGTATGCGACGGTATCTGAAATACCGCGCCTGGGAAAAATCGCCGCTCCTCGGAGCACTGAACACATCGAACACCGGGTGATCGTAGTCCATTATGCTGAGCGTGCCTCCGCGGTCGGCCAACCTATCGATGGGGACTCCGATCGCACCGGGCAGCAGGTCCGCGACATCCTGCGGCCACGAGCCCGCCCCTGATCGCGGTCCCAATATCACCATCAGCCCGCCGCCATCGTTCAAAAACCGTCGCAGCCGCGTACCGTTGTTCCCGGTCGGGAATGGCGCATCGTTCAATATCACGACCGACCGCCCGTCCAGATCAGACTGACGCAACACGCTGATTCGCTTGACGTCGACGGCGTGCGGCGGCTCGCTGCCGATACCCAGGGCCCGGCTCAGATAGAGGCTCTCGTCACGGCCCGCGCCGGGATGTTCCAGAATGAGGACCGAGATACTCTGGCTGGGTGACAGCACGAAGCGGAACACATCGTCAAACGGCAGGGCGTCAGCCACCAGCTGCACCGATCCGCGCACCTCACGCTGCGGCAGGGCAAACGGGGGAAACCGCACCGTCGCCGAGCCGCTGGGATCGACATTGACCGCCTGGCTGGCCGTCTGCTCGCCGTCTAGCAGCAGCGCGATCTGAGCATTGCTCACGGTGTCCCGCCCCTGGTTCACCACCCGTGCCAGCACGGCGACCCGCTCGCGGCCGTCGCGGTAGCTGCGGTCGAGCGTCAGACCCGCGACTGCGAGGTTCGCAGGATCGGGTGAGGCCACGTCGATCCTACGGAGCACGGTGCCCAGCGGGAGTTGGACATCCGTATCCTCCTCCCAACCGACCTTCTGGAAATCCGTTATCACGATCGCCTCGCGATTGGGCAACTGGCTTTCCAGCAGGACTTGCTCCGCCAATTGGAGCGGGGCGGCGTAGCGTGTCACTCCATTGCTCAACT
>Ga0209536_100004043_pt1 | contig 23315 bp, 16 predicted proteins | sample DeeMarSeWOR28_12_FD_187461 | JGI IMG/M metagenome (GOLD analysis project Ga0209536, IMG submission 187461) | Marine sediment microbial communities from White Oak River estuary, North Carolina - WOR-2-8_12 (SPAdes) (version 2) | ecosystem: Environmental > Aquatic > Marine > Intertidal zone >...
CGATGATCCGGTTGATAAATATGTCGTCATCTATACCGAGCAGCGCTTTCGGTTTCCCCATTCGGCTGGATGAGCCCGCTGATAGAATAACGGCTGAAAATTGCGGAAATTTATTCTGCATAAGAAAAAAGCGCCCGTTAGGACGCTTTATTTGCGTGTTACATTTTTTTTCAGGTTTTCCTGTTCCGTCTGGGCATTCTGCAGGATATACCCATCCACCCCATTACCTTTTTCATCAACGTCTTCAACAAGGTAGAAAAATTTCTCCCGAAAATCCTTTAATGACATGTTTGAGGTAGCCGCATATTTAGCCAGTTCATGGGGATCATCAAAATCTTCCTTGCGCAGTCTGATCATGTACCGGTTCGCGATATAATAGCTTTCGGATTCCGTATCCACCATCCGTACTTTCATTTTCTTTGTTTTGGGATCGAGGATATCCTTAAAATACATTGGTACAAACCGTCCATCCTGGATCGAAACGAGGGCCCCGCTGCCTCCATCAAATAAAAATTTCGCTCCCATAAATCCAAGATCACGGCAATATTCCATATCGAACGGAATGGGATCGGCGCAGCGTAATTCATAGCCGATATTTTTACTGACGATGGTCATTTTCATGCCAAATTCCTGCAGACGCTTCTGCACTTTATACTTTAACAGTTCACCAAAATTAATTTCAGCGATCCGGATATTGTCATGTTCGTCACGTTCCACTTCAACCAGTTCACGCAGGTCTTTCTCATCAAGATGCTCGACCAGACCTTCCGCCATTACAGCCACACCATCCGGCCGGCCATAACTGATGCGTTTGATAATAGCGCCAACGAGAATATCGATAATTTTCTGCAGCGGGATCTTCTTTTCTTTGAATTCCTCAGGGATCATGGTCAGCGTCGCTCCCGCGGCTTTACCAATTCCCAGGGCGAGATGACCGGCTTTACGTCCCATTGTGATCACTAAATACCATCGCGTGGTGGTCTTGGCGTCGACCATCAGATTTTTTACGATGTCCACCCCGATATGCCGGGCCGTCTGGAATCCGAATGTGCAAATGCCATGGGGCAGATCCAGATCATTATCAATGGTTTTGGGGATATGGACAACACTGATCCTTCCTTCACCGATTTGCTGGACCCGATAAGCCGAGTAGGCTGTATCATCACCTCCGATCGTTACCAGCTTGTCTACATTGAGACGCAGCAGGGATGTAACGGTGTTCTCGAGATGCGCTTTGTCTTTGGTGGGATTATCCCTTGCGATGCCGATATATGATCCTCCGCGAAAATGGATCCGGCTGATCCGGTCAATCGTTAGAGGTGTAACATTATCTATATTTCCACGCATTATCCATTTGAATCCATCGCGGATACCGATTACATCCGCACCTGATAAAATCCCCCTGATCGTAGCCGCACCGATAACACTATTGATGCCGGGGGCCGGCCCGCCACCAACAAGGATCGCCATGCGTTTTGCACTGTATGACATACGCTGCCTCCGATACTAAAAATATGGTTAAGCAAAATATTATAATGCTAAATCCGTTATGAAGCAATAGGGGATTTAGCGCACGTTATAACCGCGCGCTTTTGAATCGTGGAAGTGCAGAATTGTTGAACCTTTCAGGGGATCAAAAAATAACCGGGCGTCTTGCTTTGCCACTTTATTGCCCGGTTGCCTGGCTGTCTCCTTCGGGGTTAAGGCATCGCTCTTCCCATGCTTGATCATTGCGCCTTTAGTTTCACCCTTTAAAAATCCACTTGATCATTTTCGAGAGTTTTGGGGTCGAACCCTGGATGAGAATGCCGACCCGGAAAATTCGCCCCGACGCCCAGACGGACAAGATCGTAAACAGGATGACACCAACCAGCCCCACCCATGGCTGCCACATCGGGATACCCTGAGGTGTACCCATGCGGACCATCATCAGCATGGGGGTAAACAATGGCACGAGGGACATCCAGGTGGAAAAATCACTCAGTGGTTCCTTTAGAACCGGTGTCAGAATGAACATCGGGATCAATACCGGTATCATAGCCGGGAAGGTCATTGACTGGGCATCTTTCACATCACTTGCGGTAGAACCCAGAGCGGCAAAGATTGAACCGAGCATGAAGATTGCCAGGATCAGGTAGACAAAAAACCAGGGTATTATGTACACCGGAATGATGTCGTAGATGCCCAGCTGCATGGTAGCGAATATGGCTGCCAGGATATAAACGCCGGCACCGGTCAGCGTAACCATGGTGCCGCCGAGCAGTTTGCCCAGCATCAGTTGGAACGGCTGAATCGATCCAAGCAGGACTTCGGCGATGCGCTGCAGTTTCTCCTCCATAACGGCATTCAGCAACGGAGACGCCCCCATCAGTATCAGGATGAACATAAGCATCAGCATGATGATCGGAACCACAATCGCATGCCATTCCTCACTCTTCTGCGAATCCTGAACATGACCGGTTTCAGCATCTTTTTCAATCAGATTACGTCCTTCTACCGAAAGCCATGCAAACAACTCATCCTGATCAATATCCTGAACACCAAGTTGCTTCAGACGTTCGGAGCGCAGTTTGACATTGATCGGCCCGATCAGCCAGCGACGAATATCGTCAAGGGCGGCGTTTTTTGCATAATAGGCAATATGTGTATCATCCCAGTTTTGACTCGGGTGTAAAGCCTCCTGAAATATTTCAACAAAACCGTGCAGTTCATCGGCTCTCACCTGGTCGGACAGCTCCAGTTTCTGTTGGTTGAGATTTAAACTGTCAATCTCCACTGTTTCGATCAGGTACACCGGCTTAACCTTATTTCCTGTTTTCTTTTCATACACCGCACTGGCATTTCTTTCCTCCGCCGCTTCAATGACAGCAGCTGCGACAAAACCAGTATGATCAAGAACAGCAATTTTTTTATCCGTTGTATCCACCTGATCACCTAATAATATCATGGCGATCACTGAACCGCTCATTACCACAGGCACCACTGCCAAACCAATGATAAAACCCTTGGTTTTAACGGCGGCAATATAATCGCGGACGGCTACTTTCCACACTTTATGCATGATTTTCCTCCATAGATTCGGGTGCGGCAATACGCACAAAAATGTCATGCAGGGATGGCCGCGTGATCTCAAAACTGCGTACGGGGGTCAGATTCAGGATCTCACGAAGAATATTTTGCGGATCTGCGGTTTCAGACGTACGGATCTCCTGGATCTGACCAAAATTATTAATTTTGGTTATTCCGGCAATACGGTTCAGATCTACCTGCGGATTTGTAAGTCTGACCCTTATGGTGTCATCACCAAATCGATCCTGGATGGCCTCCAGTGTATCGTCAAGTACCTTTTTCCCCTTGTAAATCATAAAAATATAGTCACACATTCTCTCCGCCACATTCATATCGTGGGTGGAAAAAATAATCGTCCTGCCTTCTTTCTGGAGATCCAGGATGGCCTCACGGATCGTATCCATATTCACAGGATCCAGACCGCTGAATGGTTCATCAAGGATGATCATCTCCGGTTGAGAAATGATTGTCGCAATAAACTGTACCTTTTGACTCATTCCTTTGCTTAAGGTCTCAATTTTTTTATCCTTCCATTCTATGAGATCAAACCGGTTAAGCCATCGATCCACCTCACTTGCCAGGTCTTTGCCATTTTTCAAGCCTCCGTAAAACAGGAGCAGGTCTCCGACTTTCATTTTTTTATACAGGCCCCGTTCCTCAGGCATATATCCGATACGGTCACTTACCGCTCCACGCAGTGGTTCACCGAATATTTTTATTTCACCGTCGTCCGGGAAATAAATATTCATGATCATCCGTAAAGTGGTAGTCTTCCCCGATCCGTTTGGACCGATAAATCCATACACCCGTCCCTCTGGCACCTTGAGATCAAGTGTATCGACAGCAGTTAGGGTGCCAAATGTCTTGGTCACACCTGATAATTCCACAGCATTCATATGATTATCCATTAAAATAAGTTTTATGATTGGCCTAACCTAATATTTCTACGGAAAAAAAACCAGCGGGTTACCAATTTCTTTTAATATATCTGTCGATTGGTTCTTGATCTTTCATTTCATTAACACTAAGCTAGTGAACCAATGCCTGATATCAGCGTTTATGAAAAGCATGGGAAAGATGAAGTTAATTCTCTTCTTTATAATTTCAGGTTTACACGTATCAGCCGTTCTGTCACAGGATTCTGTTTCAGAAAAACGTGTGATCAGGACTTTTGAAAAGCAACGTTTGATTCAGCATTCAGCTTTGCCCTACAAATTTGTGACGCCCAACCAGCTTCTCTTTGATATTTCTTATTATCGGATCCAAATGGAACTGGAACCATCGGTCAAACAAATAAAAGGAGCGGTCACATTTAATGGTCAGGTCATCGAAGGCCCGTTAAATTATCTTGAAATCGATCTCGGACGACATATGACCGTCGACCGTATTCTTCAGGGAACAGATCCGGTAATTTTCTCCCATTTGACCGACCTGATACGCATTGAACTTCCGGAGGCGCTGGCCACGAATTCTTCTTTCAGCCTGACGATATACTATCACGGTAATCCGGAACTGGGACCCTATGGTGCCTTCAACTGGGATACGCATGGTCTGGCAAATGCCCCCGTCATCTGGGCACTAAGTGAACCTTATGGGTCACCATCGTGGTGGCCGTGCAAGGACGATCCTTCTGACAAAGCTGATTCTGTGCGTCTGGAGATAACCGTACCCGGAAATCTTGTGGTCGCTTCTAACGGGATACTCTCAGATGTCACATCGGATACCGATGGGAAAAATATCTTTTCATGGATCACCCGCTATCCGATCAGCACGTATCTCGTATCACTTGCCGTTTCAGATTATGTACAATTTGAAGATTTCTACGAGTCCGCTGACCACCGGATGCCGCTGACTTATTTTGTCTACCCGGAACTTTATCAAAACGCATTAGAAGATTTTGCCGTGACTAAAGAAATGATGGTATTTTTCAGCAGCGTTTTTGGTGAATATCCATTTATCAATGAAAAATACGGAATGGCGGTGTTTCACTGGGGCGGGGCCATGGAGCATCAGACGCTGACTTCTTACGGCGCAGGGCTTGTTCGGGGAGATCACCGCTATGATTATATCAATGCCCATGAACTTGCCCATCAGTGGTTCGGGGATCTGATCACCATGCGCTTCTGGTCGCATATCTGGCTCAATGAGGGATTTGCATCATATGCTGAAGCACTGTGGTTTGAAAATCTCGGGGGGACGGCGGCTTATCATAATTATATGCGTATGCAATACCGCAGTTATTTTCCGGGTAGTTTATTCATCGACGATACGACCAACATCTCAGCATTGTTCAGCTCAACGGTCTATGATAAAGGGTCCTGGGTATTACATATGTTGCGTGGTGTACTTGGCGATCAGGTGTTTTTCGATTGTCTCCGCACCTATGCCGAAAGTCCGGATCTGAGCTATGGCAATGCCACAACCGAGGATTTTCAGGCTATTTGTGAACAGTTATCGGGGACCGACCTGACCTGGTTTTTCGACCAATGGGTATACCGTGAGGGCCGACCGAGCTATTCATGGAGCTGGTATACGACCGGGGAAGGTCCATACCTGACGAAATTGAGCATTTTACAAAACACAAATACGCCATATACCATGCCCATACAGGTAAATCTGCAGAGCCCGGAACTGAACAAGACCTTTACTGTATGGAACAGTCAACGTTTACAAAATTACACATTCGATACAGACATCGAACCGACTGCGCTTTACTTTGATCCTGATAATTGGATACTCAAATACACTGAGGTGATATCCGGGGATCAGATCATTGCCACCCAAAATTATCCCAATCCTTTTAATGCAGAAACTCAGATCGATCTGTATCTTCCGCAATCCTCAGACCTCGACTACACAATTTTTAATACTCTTGGACAGCTGGTTTATCGTTCACAAATCGAGCTGGGATCCGGATACCATGCGATCAAATGGGATGGAACGAATTTAAAGATGGCTCCTGTCGCGTCGGGAATCTATTTTGCCCGTCTGCGGGTTTCCGATCAGGTTTTTACCCGGAAATTGGTCTTGATCCGCTAGATCATGGTGATGAATTAATGGTCAGGATGATTTTGATCGATAGAGGTTTTCCTGTTAATCCATGACAATATTTATATTTTTAAGGACTACCCCTGATATATTCAAGTATTAGAAAAAATGATCTTACGGTACTAATTATATGCTCAAAATAATTTCTTTGCCGTAATCGTTTCTTAAAAGAAGTCATAAGACGGGAAAATGAACGATTAATTTTTACACGATTATTCCGGCTGCTCCATTTCAGGAAATCACCAATATTCTCCTTCCTTAGGAGTGAAAAAATACGCCACTAAATTTTCAAGATTTTATTTGGATAAAATGGTCTATTCCATAAATTAACCGCATACCAATCTTACTTCGCGGTCAAGGACTTTTAATGTTTAATTCAACCGACCCAACGCTCAAATCATTTATCGATGTACCAGAAACATCACATTTCCCGATCCAGAATCTGCCTTATTGTGTCTTCAAACCCAACACAGAAAGTAGCCCGCGTGTCGGTGTGCGGATCGGAGATTACATACTTGATTTGTCCGTTCTCGAATCGGAAAACTTTTTTAAGGAAATTCCCGGTATCCCGTCTTCCATTTTTTCAGAACCCCTGCTCAATCCCTTTATGCGGTTGGGACCTGATATCTGGCACAAAGTACGATCCGTCATCAGCAATCTGTTGCGTTTTGAAGAACCGGGATTGCGGGATGATGAGGATCTGCGATCCCGGGCGCTGATAAAAGTGACAGAGATACAATTATTAATGCCGGTTTCGATCGGCGACTATACGGATTTTTACGCTTCCCGTGAGCACGCGAGCAATCTGGGAAAACTGTTCCGCGGGCCGGACAAACCGCTTTTGCCAAACTGGCATCACCTGCCGGTAGCTTATCATGGCCGCGGAAGCTCCATTGTCCTGAGTCCTGCCCCGGTCCGTCGCCCAAAGGGCCAGTTTCTGGATCAAAAGACCAACCGCCCGGTTTTTGGTCCCACGCAGCAGCTGGATTTTGAACTTGAACTGGGCTCTTTTATCGGCCCCGAAAACCCTCTTGGCAATCCTGTCCGCATTGGACAAGCCCCAGAATATATTTTTGGATTTGTTCTGGTAAATGACTGGAGTGCCCGTGATATCCAAAAATGGGAGTATCAACCGCTTGGTCCGTTTCTCGGAAAAAATTTTGCCACCTCCGTGTCTCCCTGGGTGGTCCCCCTGGAAGCATTACAGCCTTTCCGCTGCAAAGGACCGTTACAGCATCCTGAACCACTTCCCTATTTAAAAAGTAATAATAACTGGGCCCTGGATATACATCTGGAGATTTACCTGAGAACATCGGTCTATGCTGAAACACAGCAGATCAGTTCAACCAACGCCAGAATGCTCTACTGGAATATCTGTCAGCAGGTAGCCCATCATACCTCAAATGGATGCAATCTGAAAACCGGCGATCTGCTTGCATCGGGCACCATCAGCGGTGCAAAATCCGGTAGTTTTGGAAGTATGATCGAAATTACCGCCGGAGGTAAAAACCCACTCCGGCTGGCGCAGGATGAACGGCGCATATTCCTGAAAGACGGGGACACAGTTATTATGACCGGTTTTGCCCAGGGTAAAGGATACCGTGTTGGGTTTGGTGAGGTTACCGGCACCATTTTGGCGTCATCCGACGATCCCCCTGCTAAATAAGGACCAATGATCTTGAGACAGTCGGTCATTTTTGAGATCCTATTCATACTCATTTTGAGCGTGATATCGGCCATTATCTATAATACAAGCTCGGCAAACGGGATTCCCTTATTTTATCATGAAATCACAGTCGCCCCTGATCAACAGCTGTCACTGAGCCAGACCGAATTAGTGATCTGGGAAAAACGCGCATTGATTATTGATGCCCGGGCCCCTGAAGAATATTCCACCGGCCACTTACCCGGGGCTATTAACGTTCCCGGTTACGCAGCCGTCGATCAGATCCTGGAGGCGGTCAAAACCATCCCGAAGGACAGAATGATCGTCACCTATTGTTCAGGAGTTTCATGCCCTTATGCTGACAGACTTTCCGGTTTTCTGCGTTTTCAGGGATATCGTGCTGTCTATGTCTTTCCGGGCGGCATTGATGCGTGGAAGGCAGCCGGAAATCAACTAAACGGAGAAAAATGAAGACATTGTTATCCGGATCTGGACCGATTTCTATATTGTCACTCGTTTTCAGGTTCTGTCTGGCGATGGTGTTTTTCCAGGCAAGTCTTGATAAAATTTCAGCACCGGCTGAATTTGCCATTGCTGTTGAAAATTACCGTCTCGTTCCCGCAATGTTTTCCAACACCATCGCTATTTTATTACCATGGATTGAGTTCTGGTGCGGGATCGCGCTGCTAGCAGGTATCTGGCAACGTGGCAGCGCAGTACTTCTATCAATCATGTGTATTATATTTATCGGCGCAATGCTTTCTGTAATGATACGTGGACTCGAAATTGATTGTGGATGTTTTGGGGCAGGATCCGAAGTCAACGCTTACCGTATTGTGGAGGATATTGTACTCCTCCTGATGTCTGTATATCTTGCAAAACACCCTTCGGATAAATTCACTCTACCAACGCTATTCATCAAAAAAAATAAAAAGCCTATGCAAATGCCTGGCGCATGATTAATTCCTGCTCAGCAAGATGAAGCTGATATACGCCCGCAGCCGGGCTGGCACTTGGCAGGCGGCCGACAAAATGCAACTTATGACCTGATGACAACACCTCCTGCAACCTTGGCAACACAAATGTCCATCCACCCATATTACGCGGTTCTTCCTGTACCCAGCGGATATCCTTTAGCTTATTGTGTTTTTTAAGCAGGTTTTTAAGCTGATCAAACGGAAACGGATACAATTGTTCAATTCTGACAATCATTGTATCCCTGATGTTGTTCTTTTTTCGGTAGTCAAATAAGTCGTAAACCACTTTACCAGTGCAGACGATGAGTTTATCAGGATTTGACGGGGGATCCGGATCTTCAAGAACGACGTTAAAATTGCCGTCCAGAATATCGGCCCGGGAACATTTGGCTACATCCGCCCGCAGCAGGCTTTTCGGGGTCAGAACGATCAGCGGATTACGCCGTTCACGTTTGGCCTGATTACGGAGAAGGTGAAAAAATTGCGCCGCATTGGAAGGAAAAGTTACACGCATATTATCTTCTGCACAGAGTGTCAGGAATCTTTCCAGCCGCGCACTGCTGTGCTCCGGTCCCTGCCCTTCAAACCCGTGCGGCAACAGAAGTACCACGCCGCTTTTCTGATCCCATTTATCCTCGGCTGAAGAAATGAACTGATCAATGATTATCTGAGCCCCGTTAATAAAATCCCCGAACTGGGCTTCCCAAATCACTAATGATTCTTTATTTAATACTGAATATCCATATTCGAAGCCGAGTGCTGCGTATTCACTCAGCAAACTGTCGTATATCATCAGGCTTGCCTGTTCCTGATGAATATTATTCAGCGGCGTGTATTCTTCTCCGGTCTGGTAATCAATAAGAACCGCATGCCGGTGGCTGAATGTGCCCCGGCGTGAATCCTGTCCGCTCAGTCTGATCGGAATGCCTTCATCCAGCAGCGACCCGAATGCCAGTGCCTCGGCAAGTCCGAAATCAATGGCATCCTTTTCGACAAAAGTACCCCTGATCCGGATTTGCTTATCGAGCTTGGGGTGAATGTTAAAGTTCTCAGGTATATCGGTCAGTGCCTTGACGATGGCATTCAACCGCTGAATATCGATCCCCGTTCCAAGAGGCTTTTCCGGCTTTACAAGGGTCACTTTTTCAGGAATTTCCACAGTGGGTGGGGCACTGTCCTTGGTCTCCTCAAAAGCTACATCCATCATCCTGCGGTAGTTTTCAAGGGCTTCCTCGGCTTCCTTTAACGTCAGGTCTTTGCGATTGACCAGCTTTTCTGTATATAACTTCCGGATCGAACGCTTTTCTTTGATCTGGGCATACATCTGAGGCTGTGTATAGCTGGGTTCATCCCCTTCATTATGACCGTGCCGCCGGTAGCAGATCATATCGATGACCACATCCTTCTTGAAGTTTTTGCGAAATTCCAGCGCCAGTTCAGTCACATGCACACAGGCCTCCGGATCCTCCCCGTTCACATGAAAGATCGGCGCCTGGATCATTCTGGCAACATCCGTGGCATAGGTGCTTGATCTTGCAGATGTAGGTGAAGTTGTAAAACCGATACCATTATTAACTACGATATGGATCGTTCCACCGGTCCGGTATCCATGCAGCTGGCTGAGGTTCAGGGTTTCGGCAACAACTCCCTGGCCTGCAAAAGCCGCATCACCATGGATCAGAACCGGCAGAACCCTGTTCCTGCCTACGTCTCCGATAATATCCTGACGGGCCCTTGACATGCCTTCAACCACCGGATCGACCGCCTCCAGATGACTGGGATTTGAAGCAAGTGTGACTTTTAATTTCCGCCCGTTGGCATGGATATGTAAACCTTCCGCACCAAGATGGTATTTGACATCACCCGAGCCGTGCTGGGTATTGGGATCAAGATCGCCTTCAAATTCCCTGAATATACGTTTATAGCTTTTTTGAAGAATATTTGCCAGGACATTTAACCGCCCCCTGTGGGACATCCCGATGATAGCTTCCTGTGCATTCTGTTCTATCGCCTTATCAAGCAGATGATTAAGCATCGGAATCAGGGTTTCTGATCCCTCCAGGCTGAAACGTTTATGTCCGACATATTTCGTGTGGAGAAAGTTCTCAAAGGCTTCAGCCGCATTGAGCATGATTAAAATATTTCGCATGTCATTATTATTCAGCCAGCGTGAACGACTGACACCTTCAATCCGGTGTTGGAGCCATTGTTTCTGATCCGGCTCCTGAATATGCATGTATTCTACTCCGATGGTACGACAATAGGCATCCCTGAGGATCTCTATTATTTCCCGTAACTTCAGACGCGATTTCCCCGCCACACCCAGCGTATTAAATTCCCGGTCAAGGTCCCATAGCGTAAGACCATAATTTTCAGGATCAAGTTCCGGGTGACTGCGCACCCCTGAAGAAAGCGGATTGATGTCAGCCACCAGGTGACCTCTTACACGGAACATATTGATCAACTGCAGCACACGGGCCTGTTTTTCAAACATCGCACTGGAATCAGTTCCGGCACTCTGCACCGGATTGATATCCTGGCGCAGTTTGATCACCTGATAGGGTACATTCAGACCGGCATAGATCTCTTCGTAAAAATCTTCGTCTCCTGCCAGCAGCAGGTGGACCTGGCGAAGGAATTCACCGCTTTCCGCCCCCTGGATCACACGGTGATCATAGGTACAGGTCATCGTCATAACCTTGCTGATCCCCAGCCGGGCAATGATGTCAGGATCGGCACTTTGATATTCCGCGGGATAATCGATGGCACCGGTTGCCAGAATACAACTCTGTCCGGACATCAGTCTTGGTACGCTGTGCACCGTCCCGATCATACCCGGATTAGTAAGTGAGATATTGGTCCCGATAAAATCATCCGGTTCGATCTTATTTGATTTTACTTTGCGGAGCATTTCGTTATAAGCGGAAAAGAAACCGTTGAATCCAAGATCATCAGCCTGTTTGATATTCGGTACCAGTAATGAACGACCACCATCTTTGCGGGTCACATCAACGGCAAGACCAAAATTAACATGCTCATTCCACGCTTTATTTGGCTTTCCGTCGATTTCCATATAGCTGTTTTTCATCGCCGGGACTTTCTCCGTCGCTTTCAGGATTGCCCAGGCAATAAGGTGCGTAAAGCTGATTTTACCCCCTACCGTATTGATCAGGTGGGTATTAATAATCCGACGGTTTTCCTCGAGTGCTTTCACCGGAATGATACGCGTTGAGGTGGCTGTTGGCATGGAAAGACTTTCTTCCATGTTTTCGACGATCCTTGCCGCAAAGCCACGCAGTTCCTCAAGGTTTAAACCACTTTCCTCTTTTTTACTGACTTTGACCGGTTGTCCCGCTTTTTCCGGTTCATCTTTTTTGGCGACCAGATTTGTAACTTCGGTATTCATTGGTGAGGGCTTATAATCAGCAAAAAAATCGCGCCAGCTCTCCGCCACGGAATCCGGGCTGTCAAGATATTGCCGGTACATTTCGTCGATCAACCAGACATTTGGCCCAAAAACTTCTTCAGACATGATTCTTCTCTAGATTTTATTTAATATGCTCAATTACCCTAAATATAAACCACCGGACACACAGAGTAAATTTTATAAATATCAAACAGTTACAGTTATTGAATGAAATTATAAATGATCCGTAATACCGGGTTGATATTTTTTAATAATTATGATCATCAGCGGTTTCTGCGTGCTCTTTGGTTTAAACTTGATCAGGTTATGCAAAACTAATGCAATCAAATACTTATTCCACAAATGTATCGCTATAAATTAATGCAGAACCGTAATCAATCCAACATTTTTGGCATAAGTTTTGAGGCATTTTCCGATAATTATAAACCCGGAGACCACAAAATCGCCGGATCCAGGGGAAATATCATACCGGTTGGATTATTTCTTCGTAGGAAGTATATTAACAGGACAAGGGAACAAGGGCTTTCTTCCGTATGGGCAAGTTACTCGAACAACCGCGTCTGATCGTTATTATTTTTCTTGCCCTGGCCGCCATTATGATTGCCAGTGCACTGGTGGAATTGTATCAAAGCAGGATTGAACTGATAGAATTAATGGAAGGCCAGTCACATTCCCTGCTGGAATCCCTGATCATTTCCTCGGGTAATGTGCTCACCGTTCAGCAACGACTGGAAGAAACCTATCGTGACCGCCTGCTCAATAATGCAAATCTGATCCGCACATTATATGAGCGGGGGGAAGTGTCTGATTTACTTCTGGAGAAAATTGCGAGTGATAACAAAATTTTCCGGATCAATATATTTAATAACAAAGGCAGGAAACTCTATAGCAGTTTCGCTTCTGATCCGGCACATGGTGTTGCGGATGCGCCGGAAATTTTGAGACCGATCTTCAATGGCACGGCCGACACACTCGTTCTTGGCATCAAACGCGCCCGGTATCAGCAGGGATTCAGGTACGCAGTAGCCTTAGCCGCAAAAAACCGCACAGCAATTGTAGTCAACATCGATGCGGAATCAATGATCAGTTTACGCCGACAGACCGGCTTCGGCGTTTTGCTGCGCAAGGTGATCGATAATCCCGGGATCGTGTTCGTTGCACTCCAGGATACCACCGCGATCCTGGCAGCTTCCGGAAACGTGAGCGAGATGGAATCCATCAATGATTCCCCGTTCCTTACACACGCCTTGCAGGATTCTGTCTTCCTGACCAGAATATCGACGTTCGATTCCCTGGAGGTCCTTGAGGCCGTGCATCCATTTGTATATCAGGGGAATGTGATCGGACTTTTCCGGCTGGGGCTTTCCCTCGATCCGATCCATGATATCAATCAGCGCATATATCGGCGCCTCATGATCATCACCATCGTACTGATCATGGTGGGTACGATTGTTTTCACACTTATTTTTATCCGGCAACGCTATGATTTACTGGAAAAACAGTATCATCTGGTGGAAACCTACACCGGCGACATTATCCGCTATGTCAGTGATGCGATCATTGTGTATGATGACCAGAAAGGTATAAAGATTTATAACCAGGCGGCTGCAGAAATATTCAATAAAGCGGAAAGTGATGTATTCGGAAAATCGCTATCGGTTATTGCAGGACCGACCGAGTGTCGCAAAATGATGGAACAATTACCCGGAACAGAATCTATTGAATGTATGATTGGCCGCGAAAAAAAATATCTCCTTGTTTCAAAGTCTGAATTTGAGGATGATGAGGGTGTGCAAAACACGATTCTGGTTATCCGGGATCTCACCCGGCAACGAAAACTGGAAGCGCAGGTTCAACGCAAGGAGCGGTTATCAGCCATGGGTGAACTGGCGTCCGGCGTGGCACATGAAATACGCAATCCGCTGAACACGATCGGGACTATTATTCAGCAACTTGATAAAGATTTTGAACCGGTGTCAGATACAGAAGAATTTCATGATCTTGCCCGTCTGGTGCATGGGGAGGTAAAAAGGATCAATAAAACGGTTTCAGACTTTTTAAAATTTTCCCGTCCGGATCCGATTCATCCGGAAAAATTTCAACTCCGGATCCTGTTTGAGCAAATTGCCCAGCAATATAATTCACTGCTTCAGGAAAATAATATCAAACTTGAAAATCATATCAACTGGAACGGGGAAGTATACTGGGACCAGTCCCAGATCCGTCAGGTGCTGATGAACCTGATCCAGAATGCCATCGATGCCATGGAAAAGGGCGGAAAAATCATTTTATCGGTAAATCTGGAGAAAGCAAAAGAAGTCGTGATCTCGGTAAAGGATAATGGCCCGGGTATTCCAGATGATATCAGGAACCGGATATTCAATCTGTATTTTACGACAAAGGCAAAAGGTACCGGTATCGGTCTCAGTATTGTACAGCGTATCATATATGAACATGAGGGTTTGATCTCCGTGGATAGCAAGGTGGGATTTGGGACAACATTTCATATTACCCTCCCGTTGAATGTAACTGCCATAAAGGATGCTTAAAATGAAACCAATGTCGATATTACTGATTGATGATGAACCTGCGCAATTAAAATCGATGGAAAGTTTCCTGAAACGGAGAGACTTTAATATCTTTACCGCCGGTTCAGGCCCGGATGGGTATGATATCACTAAAAACAACCTCATCGATCTGGTGCTTACGGATTTCCGCATGCCCGAATGGAACGGGCTGGAAGTTGTTCAGAAAATGAAGGAACTCAATCCCGAGATCGATGTTGTGGTAATGACCGCTTACGGTAACATCGAAGATGCCGTCGAGATCATGAAAGCCGGTGCCTATGACTACCTGAACAAACCCATAGACCTGGATGAACTGGAGAATCTTCTTCATCGTGTCGGTGAAAAACGAAACATGATCCATGAGAACCGCATTTTAAGGAACCAGTTGCGTGAAAAATTTGAATTTGAAACGATAACTTCCAAAAGCGAAGAAATGGAAGAGGTATTGAACACCGCAGGTCGGGTGGCCGCCAGTAAGGCGACGGTCCTTATCCGGGGTGACAGCGGTACGGGGAAGGAGATAATTGCCCGGGCAATCCATTTTGCCAGCGAAAGACGCAACCGGCCTTTCGTTGTCGTCAATGTGGCCGCTCTTTCGGAAACACTGATCGAAAGCGAACTCTTCGGGCATGAAAAAGGCGCCTTTACCGGAGCCACGCAGCAGCGCTTAGGCCGATTTGAACAGGCTGATAAAGGTACCCTCTTTATTGATGAAGTCGGAGAAATTCCGCTTTCTGTTCAGGTGAAGTTGTTGCGTGCCATTCAGTTTGGCCAGTTTGAACGGCTCGGAGGCACCAAAACACTGTCCGTGGATGCCCGTATTCTTGCCGCCACCCACCGAAATCTCGAAGAAATGATCAAAAAAGGTGACTTTCGCGATGATCTTTATTATCGTCTGAATGTCATTTCTATTCATATCCCGCCTCTGCACCGGCGAAAAGCCGATATTCCCATACTGATCAATCATTTTATCGAAAAATTCGCCCGCGAAAATCATAAAGAGATTGAAGGTATCAGCAAAGAAGCACTCGACCAGCTGCTGAAATATGATTTTCCCGGAAATGTACGGGAACTGGAAAACATTATCGAACACGCCGTAGTTCTATGCCGTGACCGGTATATCGCTGTACCCGATCTGCCGGGTCAGCTGCATACAGTGGGCAAAGGTTCTGTTCTGGATCCCTATCACCTGGAAGCCGGATATGATTCCAAAATGCGGGAATTTGAGACCGAAATGATCAGGGAAGCCCTGAAGAGAACCGAAGGCAATCAGAGCGCCGCTGCCCGGCTTCTGCAGATCACTGAGCGGCATCTGCGCTCCCGTCTCGAAAAACTGGGCCTGAAAAAATAAGCTTCAGAATGCTTATACTGTCCGATTTACACATTGACCATCCCGGATGATCGTGAAGACCTCCATCCAGGTATTGATTTTTTACACATTAGATCCATCGGATGCCAACCACCTGCTTCCTGCTGCTGATCGATTCGCCCTTTCCGGCTATCCCATCGACCTGCCAGTCGAATTTTGACTTGGTTTCAAAGTTATTATATTTTTCATAACCTCTTAGTATATATAATGTTAGTCTACGCATGGCACAGTTTGGCATGATTGTTGAGATATTTGTTGGTGAAGAACAAAACCATATACCAACAAAAGGAGAAACACCATGAAGATTTTCAAGCTGATTACGACTGCCATCGGTGCGGCGCTGATCTTAACCCTTAACACAACGGCTTTCGCTCAGGACACGGATACCGATCCCGAACAAAAACAATCCAAAGCAATGGAGCAAAACAAATATCAGAACGGTGCCGCAGGGCAGGATGCCGAAAAGGAGCCGCAAAAGAATCAGGCCAAATCGCAGGAAAAAAATACCTACCAGTATGGCAAACAGGTCAAAAGCCAGCATGGCAATCGTTTTCAGGATGCCAACGGCGATGGAGTCAATGATAATGCCCCGGATCATGATGGTGACGGCATTCCAAACGGAAAAGATGCCGACTATGACGGTGCAAAAAACAGATCCGGCAATGGAAAAGGCGGCTTCGTTGATGTCAATGGCGACGGTATAAACGACAATGCCGAGGATTGGGATAGTGATGGTGTGCCTAACGGTCAGGATCCTGACTTTGAGCGCCCGATGGATGGTTCCAGTGCCCAGCATCAGTACGGAAAACAGGCCCGTAATCAATCAGGACGGGGAGGTTTTGGCCCTGCTGACGGCAGCGGCAATGCCGGAGTCGGTCCTCAGGATGGCAGCGGCAACGGACCCAGAACCGGTGATTGTGACGGTACAGGTCCCAAAGGAACCAGCAAGGGCAGTAAAAGTGGCGGCAAGAACTAATACCCCATAGACCCTACCTTACCCCTGCAGAAACCCCTCGAAAGAGGGGTTTTTTTATTTCCTTCCGACCAGATAGTCTAACGATCCGACCGAATGGTCGAATCAGTCAGTTGCAACTGCAATAAAAAGAATAAACCACCGTGAGCATTGATTTTTAGTAATTCCAGTTTTTATAATAGTTTACATACTTTAATTAATTCTATCAATCGGTCATTTTGAAATCTGCAACAATAAACGATAAGTGTTATAATATCAACAACATATAATGACTTTTTCACACTATATAAAGGGGCATATTTCCTAATCCTGTCTGTAAGTTCGGCTATAACCAATTGATTTTATATTAGTTGAGCATAAATAACATTCGTGTCCTACATGGGTAAAAATACTTTAATATCTGGCATAATAATTGTAGATATTAAATACGGATTGGATTGAGGGAGATCAGATCATGATTAAGGCAATCAACATATTGGTTTTCATCTTCCTGGCTTTCACAAGCGTCATTGGTCAGGACAGCCTGAAAACTGAAAAAAGTGAACAACCGGAAGATAAAACAATCAAGCACGGCCCGCGGTTTATTGACGAAAACGGCGATGGTTTTAATGACAATGCACCCGACCACGACGGGGATGGCATCCCAAACGGTCTTGATCCTGATTATCAGGGACAGAAGAACCGCCACCGTCACGGTTTCAGAGATCTTGACGGGGACGGTATTGATGACAATCTGATATCACCGGAACAGAACCGGGAGCGACAGCATCTCGGACCCGAAATATCTGGTGGAGGTAATCAGACCCCAGCCGAAGAAGGTGCCCGTGATAAGCATCAGCGACGTAAAGGGAAAAATGAGCAATGAGATTGATCAGTATATTGATTTTACTAATTGTATCTGTTCAGAGCGGCCGGGCGCAATGGCAGGCAGATTTTTACTTCAACCAGGCTTATGAAAGTAATCCCTTTCGTCTGCCCGAGAATGAACCCAGCTGGATCTCGACACTGGATATGGGTCTTCAGTATAATTTCGGTGACTTTGCCGTCAGCTACAGAGGTGATTATACGTATTTCACCAATTTCCTCGACCGCAATCACTACTGGCATCAGGCGGCATTTTTTGGTGAAATCGGTCCAACCAACATGGGTCTTTACTATACCCAGCGTTTCAATAAAAATGATTTCACCATATATAACTATTACACCGGTGTTGCTTATCTCAACCACTCCGCCGAACTCGCAGGCTTCAATGTTTTTATTTCCGGCAATGCGATTCTGACAAGATATGCAGAACTTGCTGATCTGGATAATATCGAAATGAACGGCCTCCTCCGGATCAACAAAGGATTCGAAACACGAACCACTTTTATCTCAGGTTTGGGGATATATTATAAAGACTATACCCAATCCTATACGATAATCGATACGGTTGCAAACAGCAGCAGTGGACAAATGGGTGAAGGCATGGGATCGGGATCGGGATCAACCGGTTATTATTATACCGAACTTGAGGCCCCCTCTGTATCGCAATGGCAGGCCTGGATTCGTGTGGCACAGTCAATTTTTGAACGAACCGGTCTTTCCGCGCAGTATCAGGTCCGAAAATCACTCACCGGGTCGGCACGTTTTGTATCAGGGCCTACGCTCGGCTATAATGAGGAATCTGAGATCTTTGATGATCCGCTTGGTTATGAACTTCAATCCTTCGGTTCCGAACTCACCAGTATACTTCCTGGCCAGGTCATTTTGAAAGCATCCTATTACCAGGGACAAAAGGATTATATCACCCAGGGGATCTATCTTTCCGAAGACATATATGATGAGAAGGTTCTGCGTCACGACCGATACAATACCGTTGCGGTCAATTTACGTAAAGTATTCCCGGCAGGCAGCGTGAATTATGAGATCAGATTTTGGTATCAGTGGTATCGGAATACTTCAAACAGCTACTGGTATAACTATCAGAATCATTACAGCAGCATTTCACTGGGAATAAATTTTTAGGAGAATCACGGAATATCACTGATAAACTGTATGTGGCGATACACCGGTTTTTACATATTTCCAATTGTCGTGTTGTATCTTCCATAGCTCACGCGACTTTCGGTGTAACGCCGTGTTTTCTGTGGTTATTTTAGCATGGCTGAATAAGAAGGAATCTGTACATATGACAAAAAAATTCAACTGGCGCGCATTTACCAGCCTCTATATCGTAATTTCATTCCTGATAATGGCCCTCAGTGGGCTGATTCTCTTTATCGCACCTCCCGGCCGGATCGCCAACTGGACGAACCTCACGATCCTGGGTCTGACCAAATCGCAATGGCAGGCACTCCATACGGTTTTCACATTTTTATTTATACTGGCAGCTGCATTTCATATCTATTTCAACTGGCGCCCCTTGATCGCCTATCTGCGTACACGTGTTCAGCAAACCACGCATATCCGTAAAGAACTGGTCGGATCCGGCATTCTGGTCACTTTTCTGGTCTTTCTGACCCTCATGGATATCCCCCCCGTCAGTAACTTCATGGAATTCAGCGAGGATCTGTCTTATGCCTGGTCCGCCGGGGATACAGAACCGCCTATTCCTCACGCAGAGCTCCTGACCATTGAACAACTGGCGGAACAGACCGGTAAATCCCTGGACCTGATAAAAAGCAATTTTACAGAAGCAGGAATCGAGTTGAAGTCAACCACCATAACATTGGGTGAAATGGCCTCAGCGCAACATATATCTCCCCAGGAACTCTACAATATGATCACCAGATCAAAAGCTCCCGTTAACTTGACAGGCGGCGGCTATGGACGCATGACCATCCGGACGCTGGCAACAAAATTCGATATCCCCCTGGAGCAATGTCTTTACCGGTTAAATCTGAAAGGTATTGAAGCTTCGCCAGATGATATCCTGCGCGACCTGGCAGATCAGGCTGATATGAATCCCCATGATCTGTTGACGATCCTCAAGGATTCCTGATTGCCCGAATTGAGAATCAGTATTCTTAGTTATAAGAAACTACAGCGGTTTATTCTTTATAATATTAATCATATTTATACTATTTAAAACATTATTAATCTGGCATAAACTTTGAATACTAGATATCACATGTTGTGTATTTAAATCTGCCCGGAGGACCTTCCTATGTCAAAACAATCTGCAAAATTACCATCATCAATTTTATTGATCAGCGCAATTCTGATTTTCAATGGCCTATCCTATGGCCAACCTGCCGGCGATGCCTTGCTTGGGACAGGATCCTATGATCAATTTGAAAAACCTCAGGCTTGCGGAACCTGTCATGTTGATTTCTATATGCAATGGCAGCAGGCCATGATGTCTCAATCCTATACCCATCACTGGGATGAGATTGAATATTTTAAACTGGCTGTCCCACATGCTGAAAAGGATCCGGTTGTCGCCGGGGTTAAGGCCGGCTGTAATGGCTGTCATGCACCCACGGCTTTTATTGCGGGTGATGTACCCCCACCCTTGCCGGAAAAAAATTCACGCGCCAATGAAGGGGTATCCTGCGATGTATGCCATACGATTACCGGATTTGAGGGTGACACGCCTTACAATTTCAATTTCACCATCTCACCGGGTAAAGAAAAGTACGGAAACCGTGAAGGTGTCGAATCTCCCCATCACAACACAAAACTCAGCGCACATACCCAATCCCCTGAATTGTGCGGCAGCTGTCATAATGAAAAAAGCCCCTATGGGATTTGGGTAAAGTCCACACATCTTGAATGGCAAGCCGGCCCCTATGCAAAAGAGGGTGTTCGCTGCCAGGATTGTCACATGCCGAAGGGAGAGAGCCGGAATTCAAAAATGTCTTCCGTCTATCCTGATGTTTCGCAGCATTTATTTCACGGTGCTCATTCCCAGAGCAAGCTGCGCGGTTCGGTAGAACTGCGTATGCATCCGGACACCCGTGAAATTGAACCCGGCCAGCCAATTGTTCTTACCGTTCAGGCTTTTAATCACAAGGTGGGTCATAAAATACCTTCAGGTTCCGCTGAAGAACGGCAACTCTGGCTCACCGTTATGGCGTATGACGCCGATGGAAAGTCCTATCATCTTCCTGTTGATCATAAAGGATTCGCAGGCGAAGAGTATACGATTTCATCAAATGAACTTGCCTACCAGGATATCGGCATGATGATGGATCTCCCTGATTTCAAAGGCCTCCCTCGGGATGCCCTGCCTTATGAAGGAGACAGGGTGTTTCGTCTGCCATACTTTGATCCGCAGGGGAGACTGACCATCGCGCAATGGAACACCAAATCGCAGGGTACTGATTACCGTATCGGTCCGCGGGAAACCAAAATTGAGACCTATACCTGGACCTTGCCGGACGATATTCCCGAAGGACGGGTGCGGTGCGTCGCTGAAATTTATTACAGCAAGCTGGTCAGATCTGTAGGTGAGTTCCTGGAAGTACCGGCAGAAGAGATGGAGCCTTTGATGGTAAACCGTACCGAAACATGGTTTGAAGTTTACTATTAAAACTTACGACTTCGGAAACCACGGAAATACAAAGAAGAAGACCAAAGTAAAAAATACGCCTTCACAGGTGTCAGATGTTTCATGAGCAGGCTCTGTGTCAATCTGGGGTAAATATAAAATTAAGACAGCATATTGATATAAAAACAATAAATTTCGGAGGCAACATGTTCAAAAAATCACTAATACTGACCTTTGTACTGGCGCTGATGGTTTCAATGCTGACCACGGATGCTCAGGCGATCCCGGCATTTGCCCGAAAATATAAGATCTCATGTTCAACCTGCCATGTTGCAATACCAAAGTTGAAGGCATATGGTGATGAATTCGCCGGTAATGGTTTCCTGCTCCCAGATGGTGAGGAGCCCAAACGTGCTTACATAGATACGGGTGACGATATGCTTCTGTTGAACAGCGATTTTCCGATTGCCGTCAGACTGGATGCTTATGCCCAACTCGCCAACCGCGACAATGTCAATACCGATCTCGGCGTACCATTCGGCATCAAATTGATGAGCGGGGGTCCAATAACCAAAAAAGTCTCCTATTATTTTTATTTTTATCTTTCGGAGGGGGGAGAGGTCGCCGGGGTCGAAGATGCTTTTCTATACTTCAATGATATCGGGAACATTCCGCTGGATCTCACCGTTGGCCAGTTCCAGGTTTCTGATCCCCTATACAAACGCGAACTCCGTCTGACTTTTGAAGATTACCAGATCTTCAGGATCAGGCCTGGTAACTCAAAGGCCAATCTCACTTACGACCGCGGTGTGGTATTAAATTACGGATTTGATTTCGGGTTCGACATAACCGCCATGCTCATCAACGGAAACGGTATAAAACCGGCTGAGGAAAAGATCTTTGACAGTGATAACAGTAAGAGTTATGTATTAAGGCTTACCCAGGGAATTGGCCCGGTAAGCATTGGTGCATTTGCTTATTCCGGTAAGGAGACCATGTCAGACTCAGCCGATGTCAATAATAATATCCTTTATCTGGGCCCCGATTTGAACATTGGTACAGAAAACTGGGAACTTGTCTTACAGTATCTCCACCGCGAGGATGACAATGTATATTTTTCCCCGACTGATCCGGTCAAATCAAAAGTTGATGGCGGATTCGCCGAGTTTTCCCTGTTTCCACAGGGCGATCAGTCCCGGTTTGTGTACACACTACTGTATAATTTTGTTGATTCAGATATTGAAGAATACAAGTATCACACCGCCACCCTGAGTGTCAGCCATCTGGCAGCACGAAATCTGAGGCTGCTGGCTGAAGCAACCTATAATATCGACACCGAAAAACCGAAGTTTACGATCGGCGCAATGGCAGCATTTTAGTCCTCCCCCTGCAGGGTACCGGATCATTTGCAGCCGGTACCTTGCTTTTTTATTGACCCCGCTTTATTTTTTACCCAAGAATCATCCGGACCGGCATTTTATAATGTTTTCCTTCTGCCTGATTATGTTTGGCCTGCCATTGTTGATCCTTATCACAGTGATCTGGCTCTCTTTAAAGAACAGGCCGTAGTATATGTATGAATCCGTGAATACCGGCATGGAAACAGGATGGGTATCGGTAGCGGCTTTCGCGGGATATCTTGTTCTGGTGATCATCATCGGTGTCTATGCCACACGCTTTTCATCTTCCGGTATTAGTGCCTATTTTATCGGCGGCCGAAAAATGGGCCGGTTCGTCGTTGCACTCTC
>Ga0209536_100004044_pt1 | contig 23314 bp, 19 predicted proteins | sample DeeMarSeWOR28_12_FD_187461 | JGI IMG/M metagenome (GOLD analysis project Ga0209536, IMG submission 187461) | Marine sediment microbial communities from White Oak River estuary, North Carolina - WOR-2-8_12 (SPAdes) (version 2) | ecosystem: Environmental > Aquatic > Marine > Intertidal zone >...
CCCCGCCATGACCGTCTTGCGGATGATCCGTTTCTGGTGACGGGGCACTTCGCCGAACGGCAGTTCGACACCGAGATCGCCGCGCGCCACCATGACGCCGTCGGCCGCCGCGATGATGTCGTCCAGGTTATCGATGCCCGCGCGGTTCTCGATCTTGGCGATGATGGGCGTGTCGATCCCGAATTCCACAAGGATCTCCCGCATGCGCGCGATGTCGTCCCGGCTCTGGATGAACGAGGCCGCGATGTAGTCCACGTCGTGATTCGCAGCAAACTCGATCTCGCGCACGAAGCCGGCCCGGTTTTCCGGCCCGACGGCGGTCATCGACAGCCTGGTGCCAGGAAGATTGACGCCCTTGGTGTTGCCCAGCATGCCGCCGTGTACCACGCGGCAGCGAATCTCGTTGTCCGTGGTCGAGAGGACCTCGAGTTCGATGGCGCCGTCGTCCAGCAGGATGACGTCACCCGACTTAACCTCCTGCGGCAGCTTGGTGTAGGAGAGCGAAACACCGGTCTCGTCACCCGGCTGACCGTCTGTGCGCAGGACGAAATCAGTACCCCGGTGCAGGTCCGCATAGTTGTTGCCCAGCCGCCCGGTGCGAATTTCGATACCGCGGGTATCGATCATGATCGCCACGCGGCTGCCCGCGGCGCCGGCGGCCTCGCGAATCCGCTGTACCCGGGCCCCGTGTTCCTCGAAGGTGCCGTGGGACAGGTTCAGGCGCGCGACGTTCATGCCGCTCTGGATCATGCGTGTCAGGATCTCGACGTCATCGCAGGCCGGGCCGACCGTTGCAATGATTTTTGTCTTGCGGAACGTGGTATTGGCGGACATCGGGCTGAACTTCGCTGCGGACGGAATGCTCCAGTTTACGCCGGAAGCGGGGGGCGGGGCCATCCGCCTGCCGCTACTGACTCGAACCGCAAATCTACATACCGCCGGCCGTGGCCTCGATCCAGCGGTCGATGCGTGCTTCGAGCACGCCGAGCGGCAACTCGCCGGCTTCCAGCACCTGGGCATGGAATTCGCGGATATCGAACTTCTCTCCCAAAGCGGCTTCTGTGCGGTGGCGCAGTTCCTGGATTTTCAGTTCGCCGATCTTGTAGGCCAGCGCCTGGCTGGGTATGGCCATGAAGCGCTCGGTTTCGGAGACCGCCCGGGCTTCGGCCACCGCCGAGTTGGCGTACATGTACTCGAGCACTTGCTCGCGGGTCCAGCCGTAGTAATGGATGCCGGTATCTACCACCAGGCGGATGGCGCGCCACAACTCGGCATTCAGTTTGCCGAAATACTGGTAGGGATCGGTGTAGGCGCCGAGGTCCCGGCCCAGTGATTCCGCGTAGAGACCCCAGCCCTCGCCGTAGGCGGTGTAGCCGCCGAATTGTCTGAACCGCGGCAGCTCATCCAGTTCCAGCGTCAAGGCGCCCTGGAAATGGTGCCCCGGCACGGCTTCGTGCAGGAACAGGGATTCCATCGCCCACTTGGGCCGGGCCGAGAGGTCATAGGCGTTGGCGAAGAACACGCCGGGCCGCGAGCCGTCCGGCGAGGCTCCTCGGTATTGGCCGCCCGAGGCGGATTTTTCGCGGAACGGCTCGACCAGGCGAATTTCGTAACCCGCCTTCGGAATGGTTTTGAAAAGTCGGGGGGCGTTCGGTTCGATCACGTCGCGCAGGGCCTTGTAGCCGTCGAGAAGGTCCTGTCGCTCGGTGAAATAGAACTGCGGATCGGTGTTCAGGAATTCGAAGAAATCATGCAGGTCCCCCTTGAACTCGACCTGGTTCATGACCCCCTGCATTTCCCCGTGAATCCGGCTGACCTCGGCCAGGCCGATCGCGTGAATCTGCTCGGGCGTGAGATCTGTGGTCGTGGTCTCACGAACCAGGAAGGCGTAGCGTTCGGGGCCGCCGGGCAGGGCATTGATGCCATGCGTCTCGCGGGCCGCCGGAATGTACTCATCGCGCACAAAATCCCGCAGTTTGCGGTAGGCCGGTATCAGTTTCGTTTCGATTGCCGCGATGTAGGCGGTGGTCAATCTCTCCCGATCCTCGGCGCTGAACGACTCCGGCATGTTGCTTATCGGCTTGTAAAAGGCGCTTTGTTCAACCGTCGAAACGAGTTGGGACTCGAGCTGCGGCACCACCCGCTCCATCAGGATGCGCGGTTGCGTGAGGCCCTGCGATATGCCCTCGCGCATATTGGCCTGGGCTTGCTCCGCCCAGATGACGAAGCCATCTATCCGGCTCAGAAAGTTCTCGTAGTCCTCGACCGTGTCGAAGGGCTGAACTCCGGTTCCGGAGCCCAGCTGAACGAAACTGTTGGGGGTGCTGTAAAACTGATTGATCGGCATCAAATGTGAAGGAAAATCATAATCTTCCAGTGCAATCTTACGGTCTGACTTAAAGATTTCGTAACTCAACAATTCCTGACCTTTCAGCGAAGTGGGATCGATTGCGTTGATCCTGGCCAGGGCATCCTGCTCCAGCGCGCGGGCAGCCTCTCGCCAGGCCGGGCTGATGTTGTTCACATAGCGATCGTTGTAGCGGTTGTCACCGATGTAGGTGGCAAACGTGGGGTTCAGCACCAGCTTGCCCTCGAAGTATTCTTCGAACAGCTGCTTGAGTTCCTGGCTGGCCTTGGCGCTCGATTGCGCGGGTGCCGGTGGGGTCGCTGTCACCGGCGGGGTCTCACCCTGGCCAGTCGGCTCACAGCCGAGCAGAACGAGCGGCGCCAGCACCGCGATCAGTCGTATGGCGATCATTGATAGCTCCGAAAATGCAAGGGGTCGTGTTGAAGGGTACCTCACTTGAGGCAGGCTGTAACCCGGCAACCCGGATGCTGTCAGGCAGTCCGAGCTTCCGCCGAAATTCGCGCGAGCCGATGTGTCCCGGGGTTGTCACCAGGGCGCTTATAATAAAAGAATGCGCCGGGCCGTTCCGGCCCGGTGGGCTATTACCGGAGTGCTCGCCATGAAAAGAGCAAAACCCAGCATGCGGTTCCGCAGATTCCTCGTGGACGTCGTCGCGCACACGCCGCTCACGAAAATGGTCTTGCTGTTGATGGTGCTGTGGATGTGCTTTTCCGCCGGCATCTACCTGGCGGAGCGGGGCGCCGAGGGCGCGGCGATTGATTCCTACGGAGCGGCCCTGTACTGGGGCGTGGCTGCCTTCTCCACAGCCGGCATCGCGAATACGCCTGTCTCGGGCGCCGCGCAGTTGATCGGTGGGCTGTGGATCGTGATCGGCTCGGTGTTGTTTTTCGGCACCATCGTGGCGACCATCACGACGTACTTCATGCGGCCGATGCAACGCCCGCACAAGATGATCATCGACACCATCGAGTACAACCTCGAACAGTTGGACGACCTGACGCTCGAGGAGATCGACCTGGTCAAGGAAACGGTCGACGTCCTGATCAGGCACGTCGAAGATCTCAAGGAACGGCAGGCTGGCGAGCCGGGCTCCTGATGTTCGGAGCGCCCGGGTCCCTCCGGCCGTGCCATATACTTTACGGTGCTTCCCGCGCCGCCTCGAGGTGAAACGATGATCCGCGCTGCAACAGCCATTGCACTCTACCTGCTTTCCGCCCTGCCGGCCCTCGGAGCCCAGGAAGAGACGTTCGACTATCTCGAAGCCAATCGCCGGATGATCCGCAACGGCGTGCAGGCCGTGCTGATGTGCAACGGCCTGTTCACCTCGCAGCGCTCGCTGGAGCAGGTCTTTGGGCAGGAACTGGCCTATCTTGTCGGGTTTGGCGGAATCGTGGGGACGCCGGCCGGCGGTGAGTACTTCGTCGACCGGGAGCGCAAGGTGGTGGGCGTCGGTGGCGGCAGTTCGGGCATCCGCATTCATGCTGCGTTTCGGGAAGGAATCGGTTGCGTTGTGATGGCGCCCGACCAAAGCCCGGACGATGTTGATTCCCTGCCGGCGGCGCAATTGCCGGCCCCCTCGGGCGATCCGGCGGAGATTCCATGGCCCGACGGCGACCTGGTCAGTTCCGCCTCCCTGCCGGCCAACGTCGATCCCGTGGCGCTGCAGGCAGCCTCCGACTGGGCCTTCAACCGCGAGTCGGCGGAACAGGTCACGCTGAGCCTGATCGTGGTGCATGACGGTGAAATCATCCACGAGCGGTACGCTCCGGGCATCGACATGGCCACGCGTACGCGCACCTGGTCCACGGCCAAGAGCATCGCGGTCACCCTGATCGGCATGCTGGTGGAGCAGGGCAGGATGGACCTGGATGCCCCGCTGGATATCGACTGGCTGCCAGAGGTTGCGGAGGAGGATGCAGACCCCCGCAGGGCCATTACCTTGCGCCACGTGCTGAACATGTCGAGCGGGCTGTACCCCGTGGACAGCTTCGGCATGGAATACGTGAACGGCTCGGGCCTCGCCTACTGGGCCGGCGCCAGTTCGGCCAGGGAAGCCCGCAAGCGTGGATTGATTCGTGAGCCAGGGATGTTCTGGGACTATGAAAACTACGATACCCTGCTCGCGGTTTACGCGATGAAACGCGCCCTCGGCGACGAAAGGACGTACCGGGAGTTTCCGCGCAAGGCGCTGCTGGAACGCATCGGCATGCGCAGCACTTTGGTCAGCGTGGATCGCTTTGGTGACTTCATTTTGAGCAGCCAGGTCTACACCAATGCCAGGGACCTGGCTCGCTTCGGCCTGCTCTACCTCCGCAATGGCGCCTGGAACGGGCAGCGGCTGATCTCGGAAGAGTGGATTCGCTTCGTTCGCACGCCGGCGCCGGCCACTTCGCAGAACGGCAACTTTTACGGTGGCCAGTGGTGGTTGGTCCCCGATGACCGCAGTGACGTGCCAAAGGATGCCTACGCGACGTCCGGAAATCGTGGTCAGTACGTGATCGTGGCGCCCTCGCACGATGTCGTCATTGTGCGTCGTGGCCTTGACTACGGTCGGCAGGGGTTCAATCGCTGGGACCTGACGAGGGAAGTTCTGGGCGCCATTTCAATCGCGGACTAGAGCGCAGGGCGAAGCGGCAATTCGCGCCGGTTTACGCGTATACTTCCGCGCTGGCTTGGAGAAATACATGAACAGGAATCGGAACGACCGGCGCGCATTCCTGGCGCAAGCCGGAGGCTTGGCCAGTGGCGGCTGGCTGGCGCTCAACACCCCGATGCTGCTGGCGGCGGGCCAGGCGGCCGGCGAGCAGCGCGCGGCCGGCAAGCACTGGACAAACTTGACGCCGCAGGAAGCCTCTGGCTTTGCGGCCGTGGTCGACCAGATCATCCCGCCCGATGACCTGCCGGGAGCCGCCGATGCCGGGGTGGTCCATTTCATCGACCAGGCGCTTGGCGGTTTTGCGGCCGGCACGGCCGGTCTGCTGAAGGAAGGCCTGGCCGACCTGGATACGCGCGCCCGGTCGGCGCTTCCGGATGGCGGAGGCTTTGCCGACCTGGCGTTCGAGCAGCAAACTGCCATTCTGAAAAAGATCGACACCACGCCCTTCTTCAACCAGATGATCTTCCTCACCCATTGCGGCATGTTCGCCATGCCCTCCCGCGGAGGCAACCGGAACCGCTCGGGCTGGGCCTTGCTGGGTTTCGACGACCGGCACGCTTGGCAGCCCCCTTATGGATTCTATGACGCGCAGGCCATGGCGGAGGAGGGCGGTCGTGCCCAGCAATCCTGATCCGGTGGTTTTCGACACCCGCAAAGAAGTGGATTTCGTCATCATCGGTTCCGGCGCCTCCGGGGGCGTGCTGGCGCGCGAGTTGTCGACCGCGGGTTTCGATGTCGTGGTTCTCGAGCAGGGCCCCTATCGCAAGGCGGGCGATTTCAGCCACGACGAACTCGGCGTGCAGTTCCTGGGCGAGATGACCGATCATCCGCTCTGGAGCGATCCACAGACGTTCCGGCGGAACGCATCCGAATTGGCCGCGGTGCAGGCGCGTGCCTTGCCGACGGCGGTATATTCGCGCGGAGTAGGCGGTAGCAGCGTGCACTTCACCGCCAATTTCTGGCGCATGCGCCCGGTCGATTTCAAGGAGCGCAGCCTGCTGGGCGAGATCAGCGGCAGCGGTTTTGCCGATTGGCCGATCAGCTACGAAGAACTGGAGCCTTACTACACGAGGGTCGATTGGGAGATCGGCGTGTCCGGCGCGCCCGGCCCCTTCGATCCGCCCCGCTCGAAGCCATACCCGGTGCCCCCGCTGCCGGTCAAATCTTCCGGCATCCTGCTGGAGAAAGGCGCCCGCAAACTGGGGCTGCATGCGCAGCCTGCGCCGATGGCGATCCTGTCGCAGCCGCACAACAACCGTCCCGCCTGCATGCACTGCGGTTTTTGCCAGGGCTTCGGTTGCGAGGCCAACGCGAAGTCTTCGACCCTGGCATCGATGATCCCGCTGGCCGAAGCGACAGGCCGTTGCGAGATCCGCCCGCTGTCCACGGTGTTCCGCATCGAGACGAACCAACAGGGCCGGGTGCGCGAGGTGGCCTATGTCGACGCGGGCGGCATCCAGCAGGCGCAGAAGGCCAAGGCTGTCATCGTCGCCGCCAATGGTGGCGAAACGCCGCGCCTGCTGTTGATGTCGGAGTCGCCAGGCTTCCCGGATGGGCTGGCCAACAGTTCCGGCCTGGTGGGCAAATACCTCATGCCGAACAGCCATTCGCTGTCGCGGGCGCTGTTCGACGAGCCACTGAACGAATACAAGAGCGTCCAGGTTACGCGCATCATCCATGACTTCTACGACAGCGATCCCCGGCGTGGATTCTATGGCGGCGGTGGCATTGACGCCCGTTCTGGCGGGGGTTCGCCCATCCTGTTTGCCGAATTCGGCCTGCCACCCGGCTCCGCCCGCTGGGGCAAGGCGCACAAGGACCTGCTGCGACACCTGTACACGCGGGGGATGGCACTGCTGACCAGCTCCACCTCGCTGGCGTTCGAATCCAACAACGTCACGCTGGACCCGGAATTGAAGGACCGTGCCGGGCGCCCGGCGATGCGGATCACTTACCAGGACAGTGAGAACGACATGGCCCTGATGCGCTTCATGCAAGACCGGGCAGTGGAGATACTGGAAGCGGCTGAGGCGAAGACCATCTGGCGCGAGCCGGTGGCATCCGAAACCGCGTTTTACCACCTGCTCGGCACCTGCCGCATGGGCGCGGATCCGGCTACCTCGGTGGTCGATCCATTTCACCGCAGCCACGATGTGCCGAACCTGTTCATCTGCGACGGCTCAAGCCTGGTTACGTCGGGCCGTGGTCAGCCCACCATGACCATCCAGGCGCTGGCTTTCCGGGCAGCGGAACACATTGCCAACTTCGCCCGGCGCGGCGAAATCTAGTTTGATTCGGAGGAAAAAGAAATGAAATCAGTAATCGCCATAATGACACTCGTCGGTTTTTTGCTGTCAGGCACCGTTCTCGCGGGTGACCTCGAAGTCGAGCACTACAGCTCCAATCCGGACATGCAATTGCCGTTCTCGGACGCGGTGAAAGTGGGCAACATGCTCTACCTGTCCGGCAAGATCGGTAACGTGCCCGGCACCTCGCAGCTGGCCGAGGGCGGCATCCAGGGTGAAACCCGACAAACGATGGAAAACATCAAGGCGGCCCTCGAGAAGTACGGCTCCTCGCTGGACGAGGTGGTCAAGTGCACGGTGTTCCTGGCGGATATCGCCGAGTGGGGCGCGATGAACGAAGTCTACAAGACCTACTTCCCGACCGATCCACCGGCAAGAAGTGCCCTGGGGACCAGTGGCCTGGCGCTCGGCGCGCGCGTGGAGATCGAGTGCTTCGCGGCGATGCGCTGATGTGCCTCAGAAACGCCTGGGTACTTCGTTAGCGGGTGTCCATGCCGGCAATCCGCTCCTGGATTATGGCCAGGTTCCGATCGACCGACTTCATGTAAGGATTGTCCCCGGTGACCGGATGTTCGAGATGCGCCCAGATGCCGGCGCACTCGTTGTCCAGTTTTTGCTTGACGAAATGGTTCCAGAAATCCGGAGTGCTGTGGAGCAAGGCCTCGTAGCTGGCGAACGGCCACTCCTCGAGGGGAATCTGCTGAAAGCGGTAGCTCTCGGCGAACTCGTTGAAAAGGATTTCCAGGCGGTCCGGATAGTTCGGGTCGCTCATCTGGCCGATGTAATCCGCGGTGCAAACTGCCTGACCCAACATGCGCTCGACCTCGCTGCGGTATTCGATGTGCGCGAGGTCGACGCGTGGACCCGTGGAGCTGATCAGGTTCTCGATGAAACGAATATCGTCTTCCGCCCAGTCGCGCTGCTCCAGGAAGGCGCGCGCGAATTCACAGGAACGTTGTTCGTGCAGGTGCGTGTACTTGGCGCCGCTGCCCTCCAGGTCGCCGGCTTTCTTCAGATAGCCGATGTCGTGAAACAGCACCGCGACGAGTGCGCGCCGAAAGTCGTGCTCGGTGATGCGTGGCGCAGAGTCTGTATGGTGCCGGTTATGGATCAGTTCGACGAGGCAGAGGGTGGCCTGAAGCGTATGTGTGATGTCATGGTACGCAGTGTCGATCGGTTGGTATTCGGGGTAACGCCCGGTGAACAGGTCTTCGACGGCGTCCATGTATTCGTCGATATAGCTGTCATCGGCCATGTTGAACAGGTGCCGACAGCGTTCCCGGACGAGGCCGCGCACGTCCGTGGTTGATGAAAAATCAATCTCTGAAAGTTTGGGCAATAACAGAAAATTGACGGCATCTCGCATGTTGAAATCCCCTTGCACGCTTGAATGGTTTCCCCGTTGATCGCAGTCCAAGCCCCGGCTGTTTTTCGGAGAGGCGTACCGATTATACCAAATGAGCATCGAAACGGTTTGTTTTCCCACGGAATCACCCCCAATTTTGATACACATCCCAGCGAGTCGTGACCATGACCTGTTTACAGGAACGCATCGAGGTACCTCGCGCCATCGAGGGCGTGTTTCGTTACACCAGTGACTTCTCGCATATCGAGCAGTGGGATCCGGGCGTCAGCAAGTCGAAAAAGCTGACCGACGGACCGATCGGTGAGGGTACCGAATTCCAGGTAGTGGTCAGGTCGGGACTGTCCAGTACGGCAATGCGTTACAGGATCACGCATTTTGAACCGCCATACCGGGTGGTGCTGGAGGGGCAGGGTGGTGCCATTCACGCCACGGACGACATTCGCTTCACGGAAATCGAAGGCGGCACGCAGATTGATTACACGGCCGATATCTCCCTGTCCGGCTTCGGGGGCCTGCTGCAACCCTTGCTGGGTGGATTGCTGGAGCGGATTGGAAAGCAAGCCATGGCCGGGCTTCAGCAGGCCCTGTCGGCGGAACCGCCGGCGCCCGGTGACTCGCTGTTGCGCGATCTGCTCGATCGAATGGTGCTGCCCGGCGCGCTGGGTTTCACGCGTTTTGGCTATGAGCGTCGCAAGGCGTCCTGGCAGCCGCTGGCCGTTTCGCTGGAGGGCCGCACCGTGATCATCACCGGGGCCACGTCGGGCTTGGGCCGGATTGCCGCCGAGCGCCTGGCCGGCCTCGGTGCGCGTGTTGTCCTGGTTGGCCGCAGCCGGACCAAGCTGAAGCAGGCGCGCGGCGAGATTGTCTCGGCGACCGGTAACGATCGAGTCGCCTCCGAATGCGCGGACCTGAGCCTCATGTCGGAGGTCCGGGCATTGTCCCGACGTCTGCTCGAGCGAGAGCCCGAGATCCACGTGCTGATCAATAATGCCGCAGTGCTGCCGGTGGCGCGCACGGAGACCGCCGAGGGGCTGGAAACTGCGTTTGCCACCGACTTGCTCGGGCCATTCCTGCTGACGCAGTTGTTAATACCGCGACTACAGGCATCGGCGCCGTCACGTGTCATCAATGTGTCTTCCGGGGGTATGTACCTGAGCGGTATCGACCTGGGTGATCTGGAGAGCGAGCAAGGCGACTATGATGGGAGCCGGGCTTATGCCCAGGCCAAGCGCGGCCTGATGCTGCTGACCCAGCACTGGGCCAGGCAGCTGGAGGGCGCTGGCGTGGTGGTCAATGCCATGCACCCGGGTTGGGCCGATACGCCAGGCGTGCAGAATTCCCTGCCGGGATTCTATCGGCTGATGCGGCCTTTGCTGCGGACCGCTGAGCAGGGCGCTGACACGATTGTCTGGCTGGCCGCCGCGCCGGAGGCGGGCAAAGTGAGTGGCAAGTTCTGGCTGGACCGGCAACCCCACCTGGCCGCCATCCTGCCCGGCACCGCGGGCAATCGCCAACAGCGCGAACGGTTGGTTGCGGAGCTGACCAGAAGAGCTGCGGCGTGAGGGTCTTGATATATTGTACAAATACTATACAATATTCCCACAAACTTGGGAGGATTGTATGAAAACCGTGCTCGCCGTTGTGATCGGTCTGCTCAGCTTCCCTGCCCTGGCCTGTGATAGCGCGTTGCTGGATCAGGACTTCCGGCGGTTGGCTACCACTGAAGATGTGAACCTGTGCGAAGCCTATGCCGGCGAAGTAGTGCTGGTGGTGAATACCGCCTCCAAGTGCGGCAACACGCCGCAGTACGACGGCCTGGAGAAGCTCTACGAAGAGTATGGCCCGGAGGGTCTGGTAGTGCTCGGCTTTCCGTCCAACGACTTCATGGGTCAGGAGCCGGGCACGGAGGCGCAGATCGAAGAGTTCTGCCGCCTGACCTACGGCGTGCAGTTCCCGATGTTCGAAAAAACCACGGTGAAGGGTGATGGCGCTCATCCCTTTTACGCGGCACTCGCCGAAGCATCCGGTACCTATCCAACGTGGAACTTCCACAAGTACCTGATCGGACGCGATGGCAAACTAATCGCTGACTTCAGCCCGCGCACCAAACCCTATGATGAAGAGTTGGTGGCCGCGGTGAAACAGGCGCTGGGGACCAACGCACCCTAGTCCGGGTCCAGGTCGGCGAGATAGTTTGCGAGGTAACCAATGCCTGCACGCTTCGCCTCGGCCAGCATGGTTGACGTGATTTCACCGTGCTCGATCACTGAGAGCGTGAACAGCAGGTCGGTAATTTCAATGAAGTAGTAGAAGGCCGCGCGCATTTCGTCGCTGTCCGGTACATCGAAATAATGCGCGAACACCCGGTGCATGACGTCGCCCACCACGCGGTCGTTGATCCGATCTGCATTCTTGACCTCGGGCGGTGTCTTGCCGCCGATCAACAGTTGCCGCGCAGGCGGGTTCTCCGCGTAGATGCGCGCGCCGACCTCGACCATATACGCCGCCAGGTCCCGCCAACTGCGCCGCAGCCGTGCCGGGACTCTGCGCTGGTGCGCGGCAACGAACCGCTCGCTCAGCTCTTTGGCCAGGGCCGCGAACAGGTCATAGCGGTTGGCGTAAAAGTGGTAAGCCGAGCCCTCAGGGACGCCGGCCCGGGCCGCGATATCGCGAAAGGTAATCTCCTCTATATCCCGCTCGCACAGCAACTCGTAGGCCGCCTCGAGCAGCAGATGGCGGCGCTCGCGTCCCCGCTGTTGCGTGCCTGTGTGCGCTTTGCGCAAGCCGACCTGTTGTCGCGGGCACATATGGGTCAGACCGCCGCAGGTTGCTGCTGCGTGATGCAGTGGATGCCGCCGCCGCCCAGTGCGATGTGGCCGATCTGCACCTGCACGACGACGCGCTCCGGATAAAGTCTCTGATAGGTCTCCACGGCAGCGGCGTCTCGCTCGTCGTTATAGCCCGGTACGATGACAGCGCCGTTGGCCAGGTAGGAATTCACATAGGACTTGCATTCCCTGTCCCACAGGTCGGGGTGATAGTGGCCTTCGTGGATTATCTCGATTTCCAGCCGGCGGCCGCGGGCATCGGTCTGGCCGCGAAGAGCTTCGAGATTGCGTTGGCTCACGTCGTAGTGCGAAAGGTTCCGGTCAGGACAGATTTCGACCAGAACCCGACCGGGTTCGATAAAGGCGGCGATACCATCGATGTGACCGTCCGTTTCGGTTTCCTCCGGGTCACCAGGCAGCCAAATGACTTTCTCTGCGCCCAGCGTGCGGCACAATTCCGACTCGATTTCCGGGCGGGCCAAGCCCGGGTTGCGGTTGCTGTTGGGAAAGCAGGACTCGGTCGTGATGACGGTCCCTTCGCCATCAACCGTTATTCCACCGCCTTCAGCCACCAGGGTCGAGGTGAATTCGCGCGCGCCGGCCAGTCGCAATATCCGTGAGCCCATGCGGGCGTCCTGGTCGAAGGGCTGATATTTGCCGCCCCAGGCGTTGAAGGTCCAGGTGGAGCCAGCCAACTCACCCTCCGCGTTGACCAGGAAGTTGGGGCCCGAATCCCGCGCCCAGGAGTCGTCGATGGGCATGTCGATCACCGTAACGTTGTCTGCCAGCAAGGCGCGCGCTTCGTCCCGTTTACCGGGGGGGGTCAGCATCTTCACCGGCTCGAAACGCGCGATCGCATTGGCCACGTTGGCATACTCACGAGCGACTGCGGCTTCTTCGGCCCAGAGCCCGTCGCGGCACGGCCAGGCCATCCAGCAGCAGGTGTGCGGTGCAAACTCGGCGGGCATGTAGAAACCCAGGCTGCGGGGGTCTTGCTTGTCGTATCTATCGTTCACGACCTTGGTTACCTTGTGAAGTGTTAATCCATGACTGCCCGGCGACTGGCGAGCCAGAAACTCGCCAGCGCGGCCAGCAGCAGGCCGATGGACAGCCCCAGGACCCGCGTATAGGAACCGGCCCCCACTGCCAGCGCGGCCAGTCCGGGGCCGATGGAGCCGCCGATAGTGGAGGAGGCCGAGCCGGCGGCAACGGCGCTGCCATACGGGTCGAGCTTGGCCAGCAGGCCCTGGATGTAAGGCAGGCAGAATGCCCACGAAAAGCCCATCAGCGACGCGCCAAGCAGGTAGCTCAAAAAAGAGTCGGCCATGATCAATGCAAGCAGTCCGCAGATACTCAGCGCTATCCCCAGGGTCAGTGGTGCGACCCGTCCAAAGCGGCTGCCCAGCAGGACGATGGCGAACGCTCCCGGGATGCCGGCCAGGGATGCAATCAGCAGTGAGGTTCCGATCTGCTGGCCGGTCAGCGATAGGGACACGCCGAGCCGCTCCACGTAGGTGAACTGCGCGGTGTTGGCGGCTTCAAAGATGGCAAAACCGAGCGCGCCCAGCAAGGTGGCCCATGCCAGCAGCACATGCAACTCTGTCCTGCGGCCGCTGAAGCCCTGGGTGTCGACGGCGCGGCCGGGAAGAAAGCGCGTCATTACAAGGCCGGCGACATCCAGCGCGGCGATCGACAGGAACATGCCTTCGAAGCCCAGCACCTCCGAATAGACGGGCAGGGTATACAGCCCGAGGCCGCTGACGATGAACTGCAGGGTCACGAACAGCCCGTAGCCGCGGTCCACTTCAGGAAGGCGGGCGAACGCAGCAACGACCACGGTGTAGGCGGCACCGGCGCCGATTCCAGCAACCAGGCGGATCGGCAGGAAAACCGTGGCATGGTTTCCCGTGAACGCCGAAGCGAGGTCGCCCATGGCAGCCACCGCAAACGCCAGCATCGCCACCTGCCGCAGGTCCAGGCGATGCATGCGCAAGGCCATGGCCAGCGCGGCCGCCGCTCCACCGAAGAAATTGAGCGACGCCGACCAGCCCGCCTGTGCTTCGCTGAGCACTGTTTCGTCTATCAGCGTGCCGATCATGGCCGGCAGCAGCAGCAGCGGCATCAGGCTGATAGTGCCGATGGCCGAGTAGATGCCGAAGCGCTGCAGCAGGGTCATCGGTTGTTACCGGGCCCGTCCATTCGTCCGCTGTGTGCCGTCGATCGTCAGCAGCGATCCATACAGGTCCGGGCGGCGGTCGCGGAATACGCCCCAGGAGCGTCGGTATTCTCGAATGGCCTCCAGATCGAAGGTCACGGTGAGTACGGATTCGGAGTCGCGATCAGCGACTGCCTGCGGGTTGCCCAGGTGATCGGTGATAAACGACGATCCGTAAAACGTCATTTCGGTATCGCCGCTATGCTCCGTGCCGATTCGGTTGGATGCAACCACCGGAACGATGTTGGCCGCTGCGTGACCACGCATCACGTTCTGCCAATGGTCCCGGCTGTCGAGATCGGGCTGGAACACCTCGCTGCCGATGGCCGTCGGGTAGAACAGGATCTCAGCGCCGGCCAGCGCCATGGCCCTGGCCGCCTCGGGAAACCACTGGTCCCAGCAGATGGCCACGCCGATCCGCCCGTAGCGCGTATCGGTAGCCAGGAAACCGGTGTCGCCCGGGCTGAAATAGTATTTCTCCTCGTAGGCGGGAAATTGGGGGATGTGGCTCTTGCGGTAGTGCCCGGCAACGCTGCCGTCCGCGTCGATGATGGCCACCGCGTTGTAATAGGCCGGCCCGGCACGCTCAAAAAACGAGATGGGCAGGACCAGCTCATGTGTCTGCGCCAATTTCTGAAAGTGTTCGATCAGGGAGTTCCCCTGCAGCGGCAACGCCAGGTCGAAATGCCGTTCCTGCACGTCGATGCAGAAGTAGGGAGTGGCGAACAGTTCCTGCAGCAGGACGATCTGAGCGCCCTGGTCTGCAGCCTGCAGCGCCAGGCGTTCGGCGCGCTCGAGGTTGTCCGCAAGATCCCAACTGCAGGCCATCTGCGTGCAGGCAACGGTGACGTTCATGGCGGACTCCGATGTGTGTTTGAAAACTGAACTCAAGTTAACTTGAGTTTATCGAAGTGTCAACAGCCGGGCATTCTCCGCTGCATCATCTATGCTCAGTAGAATCGGCAGCGAGAGGGAGAGTGGTGAATGCGTAAGTTGAACTTGTCGGAATGGGCGCACGTGGCGGAAATCGCCGGAACCATCGGTGTGGTGGTGTCCTTGCTGATGGTGGTCTACAGCCTCGAGCGGAACACGGTTGCCATCAGCGGATCCGGAGCCAATGAAATCTTTGACGGTCTGCGGGAGATTCAGGTTGCAGTCCTCAGCAACCGCGAATTGGTGGAGATCACGGCGCGAGGCAGTGCAGACCCAGGATCCCTATCCGCCGTGGAAATGGACACCTACGAGATGTGGGCCGCGATGCACCTGGATCTATGGGACCGGATGTCCATCCGTGAGAGAGAAGGCTTGATCGACCCTGCGGCCTCGGCGCCGTGGCATGAATTTTTTCGCGAATGGACCCGGCGTAATGTCACCCGCGAACAATGGGTGCTGTGGAAGTGGGGATGGCCGAGCAGAACATTCCAGGCCCAGGTAGAGGCGGTGCTGGATCACTAGGCAGGGCATGGGTTCGTCGCCGTTGTTGATTTGCGCGATGAACTCATTAGGCGCTACAGTGGTGGCGCAAGATAACAACACAATCAGGCGCCTGCCGATACTCACGTGGCTCGCATTTGATCCTTCCAAAGCCAAGGAAGATCGCGGCGCCACACAGCACAGGAGAGTCGATAATGAGCAGAGCGCTATGGTTTTCTCTGTCTACGAGTATGGTGCTGGCAAGCATCTCATGGATGCCGTCGGCTACCGCGCAGGAAGAAGAAATACTTGAAGAAGTAACGGTCACGGGCAGTCGTGCCTCATTCTCTACGGCCAACGACGCGCCGGTGCCGGTTTCGATCCTCACCAACGAAATGCTGACCAACACGGGCGCAACCGAACTCGGGCGAGCCATTCAGGCAGCCGCACCATCCTTCAATTTCTCCAGTTCGTCGATCAGCGACGGCACCGACGCCTTGCGCCCCGCGACGTTGCGGGGTCTGGGCCCGGACCAGACCCTGGTCCTGATCAACGGCAAGCGCCGACACACGAGTGCGCTGGTCCACGTCAACACTTCGGTCGGACGCGGCACCGCCGGCACCGACATGAACGCGATCCCCATCTCCGCGGTCAAGCGGGTCGAGGTCCTGCGGGATGGCGCGGCAGCCCAGTACGGATCGGATGCGATCGCCGGCGTGATTAATATCATCCTCAAGGATTCTGCAACCGATGGAGTCGCCAGCCTGGAATACGGCGAGACCTTCGAAGGGGACGGTGACACGCTGGTCGCCAACGTCAACTCGGGTTTTGCCTTGGGAACCGAGGGCTTTGTCAATCTGACCTACCAGTACCGGGATCGTGGCGCGACTAACCGTGCCGGCCTGGATGGGACTCGACAGTACCCCTGCACCGACGGCACGAATATCGATTTTTCTTGCTCCACCATTACCGCGCTCGATCCGCGCGAGGCTACATTTGACCGCAACAGCTTTCGCATCGGCGCCGTTTGGATTCAATGGCGGTTACTGGTATCTGAAGGCGATTTACCGCTTCTGATGGTTTAATGGCCGGTGAGCCAGGCAGCCCGAACGGGTTGCCTGGCGCATTTCTGGATTGGAAAATCAATGCGGCACTGGACGCTACTGGGCGATGCGCCCATCCCGGGTACTGACAAGTCGCTTTCCCTGTACCAGGGCAAGGATGACTTTTTCATCAAGCTGGCCGGTGGCCAGGAGCTCATGAACACCCGCAAGCACGGCTCCGAGGACGCCCTCGGCGCGCTGCCCTGCAGGAGGCTGAAGAATCCCGATGAGGCGCGGGTGCTGATTGGTGGTCTCGGCATGGGTTTCACACTGGCGGCCGCTCTCGACGCGCTCGGGCCGCGTGCCGAAGTAACCGTGGCGGAGCTGATTCCCGAAGTAGTGGAGTGGAATCGCGGCCCGCTGGGCGAGCGGAGCGGCCGGCCGTTGGACGATCCGCGGACCCGCATCTACGTGGGCGATGTCGGCAAACTGTTGCGCCGCAGCCCGGCCAGCTTTGACGTGATCGCGCTGGATGTCGACAACGGCCCGGAGGGCCTGACGCGCGACAGCAATGACTGGCTTTACTCATTCGCCGGCATCGCCGCCGCGCAGAGAGCGTCGCGCCCTGGCGGCATCATTGCCTATTGGTCGGCGGGTCCGGACCGTGACTTCGAGGACAGCCTGCGGCGCTGCGGCTTGCAGGTCGAAGAGGTGAGGGTATACGCCCACGGCAACAAGGGCGCGCGGCACACCATCTGGCTGGCTAGTGGGTCCGGGTGACCAAAATGATGCCGTTTTCGACTTGAATTTTCCGTGTTTTCAGCTATGTTTAAGAGGTCTCGACAAAGCGCAGAGGCGGTTCGCCAGTCGGTGCCCCATCGGCTGGCGATTTCGTTATGAGCGATGGGGCTTCACGAGGCTGGCAACAGCATGAAGCTTTGGTTGCAGGGAGCATAAGGCGCAGCAGGACTTAATTTGGCCGAATCACGTTTCGTAGCCCGGACAACCGAACTCAAGCGACTGCGGGAGACCCTCGATCTGTCGCTGGCAGGCAAGGGCCAGCTTTGCTTTCTCACGGGCGAGGCGGGTGCGGGCAAGTCTACCCTGGCGCTGGAGTTTTCCAGGCAGGCGCAGGCGGCGCACGCGGACCTGCTCATGGCGGTCGGCAACTGCAACGCCCAGACCGGCATCGGCGATCCGTATCTGCCGTTTCGCGAGATCCTCGGCCAGTTGACCGGTGACGTCGAGAGCAAACTGACCCAGGGTGCGATCAGCCCGGAAAATGCGAGTCGCCTGCAAAGCTTTCTGAGCGTGTCGGGGCGGGCGGTGGTCGAACTGGGTCCCGACCTGATCGACATTTTCCTGCCCGGTGCCGGCCTGGTAGCCCGGGCCAGTGCGCTGGTGACAGGTGACGGCGGCTGGAGAAAAAAGCTGGATCGTCTGAGGGAAGAGCGAACCAGTCGTCCCTTGATGGACGAGAGTCCACGGGGCAATCTGCAGAGTGGCCAACAGAGTCATATTTTCGAGCAATTCACCCGCCTGATCATCGAGTTGGCCGCCCAGCGGCCCTTGATCATCGTGCTGGACGATCTGCACTGGGCCGACGAGTCTTCCACCAGCTTGCTGTTTCACCTGGCGCGCCGGATCACCGACAGCCGCATCCTGGTGCTCGGCACCTACCGGCCGGAGGACGTGGCCTATGGGCGAGGCGAACGACGGCATCCGCTGGAAAGTGTCGTCAATGAAATCAAACGGCTATACGGCGAGGTCCAGTTACCGCTGGCGGAGGATGACGAGGCCAAGGGCCGCCGTTTCATCGACGCTTTGCTCGATACGCGCCCGAACCGCCTCGAAGCAGCGTTTCGGGAAAAATTGCTGCGCCACACCCGCGGCCAGGCGCTGTTCACCACCGAGTTGCTCAACGGCATGGTGACCCGGGGCGACCTGGTGGAGGACGTCGACGGACAGCTGGTCGAGGCATCAACGCTGGATTGGGAAGCCCTGCCGGCACGGATTGAAGGCGTGATCGAAGCGCGCATCAACCGCGTTTCGCCGGAACTGCAGGAGCTTTTGAGCGTGGCCAGCGTGGAGGGGGAAGTCTTCACTGCCCAGGTCGCTGGGCAAGTCCAGGGGCTCGGCGAACGCGAGGTACTTCGCAGCTTGGACAAGGAGCTTGGCCAGCTGCACCGCCTGGTGCAGGAGGTCGGCGTGAAACGCGTCGGCGGTCAGCGTCTCAGCCAGTATCGGTTTCGGCACAGCCTGCTGCAGCGTTACCTCTACAACCTGATCAGCCAGTCCGAGCGGGAGATTCTCCACGAGCAGGTCGCGGAATTGCTCGAAGAGGTGTACAGCGGGCAGGACGAGGAAGTCGCCGGACAGCTGGCACGGCATTACGAGCGGGCCCGGATCGCCGACAAGGCGGCCAACTATTATCTTGTCGCTGCGAACCGGGCGATGCGGCTGTTCGCCAACGAGGAGGCGGCCGACCTGTTGCAGCGCGGCCTCGAAGTGTTGGGCGATCTTGCGGATGCCGCGGAGCACGTCGAGCTCGTCGCAAGGCTGCGGCTGGCGCTGGGACGGGCGCAGTGGAAGCTCGGGCTGGCGCCTGAGTCGATGGCGACTTACCAACGCGCGGCCAGGAACGCCAGGGCGCTGCAGTCGGCTGAGCTCCTGGCCCAGGCGGCGCTCGGATACGACGACCCGCGCTTTCGCTTCAATTTCCCTGCTGAGCCGGCAGTCGAACTGCTCGAAGAGGCCCTGCAAGCGCTGGGCGACGAGAATTCACGGCTGCGCGTGCGCGTCATCTGCGCCCTGCTGCGGGCCCAGGGGCATCGCATGCACGAGGTGGTCCGGCGGTCCCTGGTCGACCATGCCGTGGCGATGGCGCGCGGGCTGGCGGACCCAGTGGCGATCTATGACGCGTTGGTGGCCAAGGCGCAGTCTTCCCCACAGGCTGACAGGCTGGAAGAGCGGCTCGCTACGCGGGATGAGGTCGTCCAGTGGGCCGAGCGGATCGGAGACCAGGCGCCTCTGCTGGATGCCTACATGTACCGCATCGACGATCTGCTTGCGCTGGGCGACATTGCGCGAGTCGATGCCGACATCGGCGCCATGGAATCCATCGCAGGTGAACTTGGCGAGCCTTTCTACGATTACTGCCTGACCACCAAGCGGACCATGCGCGAGCTGCTCGAAGGCCGTTTCGAGGATGCCGAGCGCCACGCCCACCTGGGTATGGAATGCAGCCAGCAGATGGAGGTGAGCAATGCGGAAGGCGTTTATGGCATGCAGATGTTCTCGATCCGGCGACTGCAGGGGCGCCTGCAGGGGTTGGCGCCGATCATCAGTCACTTCGTCACCGAACGTCCGGATGCGTCCTGCTGGTCGCCGGGTCTGGCCCTTGTATATGCCGAACTGGGTGACGAAACCGCGGCTCGCAACGAATTCGAGAAACTCGCCTACGGAGATTTTGCAGGCATCCCACATGACTCATTGTGGCAGACCTGCTTATCCTTCCTGAGCGACGTCTGTGCATTCCTGGGCGACCCGGAACGGGCTGCCGCCCTGTACGACCTGGTGCTGCCCTATGCAGCGCAGACCATCGTGGTCGGCAATTCAGTCGCCTGTAACGGAGCCGCCTCGCGCCACCTGGGGCAACTGGCGACAGTGTTGGAACAGTGGGATACGGCGGAACAACATTTCCAGCACGCGATCGAGTTCAACACGAAACTCAGGGCGCTGCCCTGGCTCGCCTGTACCCGCCATCAATACGCGAGGATGTTGCTGGCACGGGGTGGCCCCGGTGACTTGGAGCAGGCGAGCAGCCTGCTGACCGACGCATTGGCCATGGCCCGGTTGCTGGACATGCGCAGTCTGGTGAAAAATGTCGAAACAGATAAAAAGGACAACGCAATCAACTGAAATTTAGACTATCCTGTTGCTGAATTGTGATTTGAGGCTGCAATAGAAAGCCGTGTCACAATCCGGTATGACTTGGAGGAAAGTGAGAAAATGACAGTGTTTCTGATTGAACGTAATTTCGCCGATCAGCTATCGGTGAGCCCCGAGGCGGCGGAAAATATCGCTCGCATCAACGGCGAAGTCGGTGTGCAGTGGCTGATCTCCTTCCTGAGCGCTGACAAGAAGAAAACCTATTGTCTGTATGAGGCCAGCGACCCGGAGGCTATCCGCGAAGCGGCAAAGCGGGTTGGTATTCCCGCAGACGAAATTATCGAGGTGGGTGAATTGCGAAATTCCGGCGAAACCGGCGACGTGGTGCGCCAGCGATTCGTATGATCTGGAGCAGCTAGTATTAAATCAGTCCCCGCTTTCGAGTTGATCCCAGCGCCCGAAGGATTCCTCTAGCTGCGCAATCACGTCCACAAGTTCCTGCGTGACCCGTTGCACCTCTTCTGGCGCGGACTGGTAAAAACCAGGGGACGACAGGGTCTGTTCGAGAGCTGATTTTTTCTGTTCCAGCGACTCGATCTCTCGGGGCAGGCGCTCCAGCTCTCTTTGTTCCTTGTAGGACAGTTTACGCTTTTGCTTCGCCTCAGTTTCTTGCTCAAGTGCCGCGATCGGCTTTGCCGGCCGGTCGGCGGTCGATATCGGGCGGGACTGTCCCTCGGACAACTTGCCCCCGCGTGCTTCCCAATCGCTGTAGCCACCCACGTGTTCGCTGATATTGCCGCGCCCGTCGAGCACCAGCAGGCTGGTGACCACGTTGTCCATGAAGTCGCGATCGTGACTGACCAGCAGCACGGTACCTTCGAAGCTCAGCAGGATTTCCTCGAGCAACTCCAGGGTTTCGATATCCAGGTCGTTGGTGGGTTCGTCCAAAACGAGCAGGTTGGCCGGTTTGCTGAACAGCTTGGCCAGCACCGCGCGGTTCTGCTCCCCGCCGGACAAAGCCTTGACCGGCATTCGCACGCGGTTCGGGGCGAACAGAAAGTCGCCCAGGTAGGAAATGGCGTGACGGCGCCGGCCGCCAATGTCGATGAAGTCCTGTCCCTCGCACACGTTGTCGATCAGGTCCCTGTCGGGGTCCAGATGGCCGCGCAGCTGGTCTGAATAGGCGACCTCCAGCTTGGTGCCCAGGCGCACCTGGCCCTGCTTTGGTTGCAGTTCGCCCAGCAGGATCCTCACCAGCGTGGACTTCCCGGCGCCGTTGGCGCCGACGATGCCGATGCGGTCGCCGCGGCGAATCTGCATGGAAAAATCACGGATGACTTGTTTGCCGTCGAAACTGTGGCTGACGTGCTCCAGTTCGGCGACGATCTTGCCGGAGCGCCCGGCGTCATCCACGGCAAAGTCCGCCGTGCCGCTGCGTTCCCGCCGCTGGCTGCGCTCCCGGCGCATCTCCTCGAGTGCGCGTACCCGGCCCTCATTGCGGGTACGTCGGGCCTTGATGCCCTGGCGGATCCAAACTTCTTCCTGCGCAAGCTTCTTGTCGAACAGTTCGTTGGCGCGTTCCTCGGCTTCCAGCTGTTGCTCGCGGTGGCGCAGAAAACCCTGGTAGTCTCCCTGCCACAACGTCAGGTGTCCGCGGTCCAGCTCGGCCATCCAGTTGGCCACGTTCTGCAGGAAACGGCGATCGTGTGTGATCAGCACCAGTGCGCCCTGGAAGCTGCGCAGCTGCTCCTCCAGCCAGTGAATGGCGGGAATGTCGAGGTGGTTGGTGGGCTCGTCGAGCAACAGGATGTCCGGCTCGCTGACCAGAGCCTGCCCCAGGGCCACGCGCCGCCGCCAGCCCCCGGACAGCTCGGACATCAGGGCGTCTCCGGGAAGCTCCAGCTGGCTGATGGTCGTCTCCACCCGCTGTTGTAGCTGCCAGCCGTCCAGCGCCTCGAGCTTTTCCTGGACGCGCGCCAGCGCGGCCATGTTTACCTGGTCACCGGCCTGCACCAGGTGGTGATAGTCGGCCAGCAAGCGGCCGGTTTCGGCCAGGCCGGAAGCGACCACGTCGTAAACCGACTGTTCATCCGCCTCCGGCAGGGACTGCTGCAACCAGGCGATTCGCGTGCCCGGCCGCAGCCAGCGCTCGCCGCTGTCCAACGCGATGTCGCCAGCCAGCACCTTCAGCAAGGTCGTCTTGCCCGCGCCATTGCGGCCGAGCAAGCCGATTTTGCGGCCGCGGGAAATGGTCAGGTCGATGGCGTCCAACAGGACGAGGGGCCCGTAGTGCAGGGATGCATTGTCTAGGCGGAGCAGGGGCATTGCGGCTGGTTGTAATAGCGGGGCGGGTGGCGAATTCTACGCCTTCGGATCCGGTCTGACCAGTGCGCTACTGCCGGACCAACCCCGGATGGCAGGGGTGCATGAAGAAACTTCGTCTTATAATTGGCACTTTCGCCCAGCCCCGTTTCGCGGGCCAGGCAATTGCCGGGAGACACAACGTTGAAAAAGCCGCTTGCGATCGTTCTGGCCGCCTCGTTGCTCGGCAATTTATCACTTGCGCAGGAACAGACGAAGTCCGAACTGGTCAAGTCCGACCCGAACGTCTCGGCTTCGGCAAACGAGGGGAGGTCTTACGAACTGGACTATGAAGGCGCCTTCCTGCCCGAGCAGGGCATGGTGCGGATGGCCGTGAGCATCCGCCAGACAACCGACCTGGTGCGCCAGGTGCGCTTCCGTTTCGATCCATCGCGCTACCGCGATTTCGAAGGCGACGGCGAGGTTGCGGTAAACGACGGCAAGCTGACGTGGCGTCCGGCGGCCTCGGGCGGCCGCCTGCGGTTTTCGGTCTTGCTCGATCATCAGCGCCGGAACGGTGGTTTCGACAGTCTGCTCGAACCCGACTGGGCGGTATTTCGAGGTGATGACCTGCTGCCGCCGGCTGCAGTCACGGCTCTGAAAGGCGCCCAATCACGAGCGCGCCTGCGTCTGACCGGGCCCGACGGCTGGTCCTTCATCAGCGCCTATCCGAGAGCCGAGGACGATCCCGACTGGTTTGTCGTGGAGTGGGCCGACCGCAAGTTCGATCGCCCCGTGGGTTGGATGGCCGCTGGCCGCCTGGGTGTGCGCTGGAGCAGGATCAGTTCGGTCCGCGTCGCCATCAGCAGCAGCCGGTGGCCCGGCACGTCCTCTTCGGGGATGATGCCGCCCGCGATCACCAGCACG
>Ga0209536_100004045_pt1 | contig 23306 bp, 23 predicted proteins | sample DeeMarSeWOR28_12_FD_187461 | JGI IMG/M metagenome (GOLD analysis project Ga0209536, IMG submission 187461) | Marine sediment microbial communities from White Oak River estuary, North Carolina - WOR-2-8_12 (SPAdes) (version 2) | ecosystem: Environmental > Aquatic > Marine > Intertidal zone >...
TTCGTTGCTTTTGTTATCAATGGTTTGAAGGCGGGAGCAAGCTCCCGCACTCCAAGGGATCTCCGTTTTGCGATATCGGCATACTAGCGATGTGCCGGTATCAATACAATTTCGAAAAGGTTCGGCCACCACTTGCCGGTTATGAATAGCCGGTCATTGTCGAGATCATAGGCAATGCCGTTGAGCACATCGATCGGTTGGCTGAGGTCCATACGGGTCGAAAGCCCTGAAAGATCAATCCATCCGGTTACTGTTCCCGTATCGGAATCAATCTGTGCGATCCTATCCGTGTTCCATACGTTTGCAAGTACCTTCCCTTTCACGTATTCGAGTTCGTTCAGGTTGCTGACCGGCCTGTCCCGGTCGAACACCCGAACGCGACCGGTCTCAATCAAGGTTTGAGAATCCCGGAAGAAAAGGGTATCGCTGCCGTCGCTCATGATCCACTGTTGTCCATCGTGCGTGATCCCCCAACCCTCTGTCGTATAGCGGAATTCATGAATCTGATTGAAACTCTCCTGTTCGTAAACAAATCCCAATCTCGATCGCCAGGTCAACTGTACAATCCTGGCGTCAAATAAAGCGATACCTTCTCCAAAATACCTTTCGGGAAGATGGTGTATCCGGAGAATCTTCCCGGTTTCCAGGTTCACTTCGCGCAGGCTGGACTGCCCATGCCGGCCGGTTCCCTCATAAAGCCGCCCCTTGTGGTATATCAATCCCTGTGTGAATGCCTGGCGGTCATGAGGATACGTGTGAACAACCCGGTAGGTATATTCGACGGGCTCCGCCCGGGCTAGAGCCGGTGGTTTTAAAGACGCTTCGGGAACCGAACCCGGATCGGAGGATACGTTGTTCGCACATGCAGTGAAACAAAGAGGAATCAGAGACAGTAACCGTACTGTATACCGCTGCAACCGGCAGATTCTTAAGTGCAAATGCATTCCCCCCCTGAAGCGTGATGACGTATTGTCAGTGATTCGAGGCTTTCGTATGCAGGCTCCGAATTTCTCTCCTGTCCCCGTCCCGTATCGCAATTGGGGATGGATCATGCTATCTCTCTGTCAGATAATACAATTTAAAGGGCATGAAAACGACCTTAGATGGAACTATTACTCCCTTTTTCAGCTTCTAAGATCCCGGCACAACCTGATAAGGACCGGATGAAAGTGAACACTCCACCCGCAGAGCGGGTGGCATCATGAAGCCCCCTGGAAGCAGGGGCAGTAGACTTACCAGGGGCGGTGGTTTACCATAATAAGAATTATCGTGGTCCGTCCTCAAGCCATATTCTGACGTCGTTTAAGTTGTCAACAATTGTATGTCCCAATTCGATCAGGGATCGCGATGGGGACACCAGATCGGGTATCTGTATGACAGTCATACCCGCCGCCACTGCCGATCGCACTCCATTTTCCGAATCTTCCAGAGCGAGACATTTTCCGGGATCCACAGCCATGAGTTCAGCCGCCTTGAGGAAGGTATCGGGAGATGGTTTGCTTTTTTGCACCTGATCGCCTCCCACAACAACGTTAAAGAAGTGAAGTATGCCGGCATTCCGAAGTTTTTCAACAGCCCTTTCCGTTTTCGAGGATGTAGCTACAGCAATCGACAAGTGTCTCAAAGAGAGATATTCGAGAAGATCGAGCGCACCATCCTTCAAAGGAACGGGCTTATTCCGGATCCGCGCTCGGTAGTTCTCATACCATGTGCTGCTGAAGGATGAAAAGTCAATATGCGACGGAAGTCCCTCCATCATTATTTTTTCGCCCAGGGCCTGATTGGTTCCGACGCATTTCAGGAAAAGCCCATTCTGGTCTTCGATATCGAAATGTCTGCATGTTTCATTAAAAGCGTCGAGAGCGATACGTTCCGTGTCGAGAAGCAACCCGTCCAGATCGAATATAACTGCCTGAAATGAAATCACACTCTACCTGCTTTCTTCCAAAGGTGAGACAGGTTTAAAAATTTATTGCTGCATGGCATCCAGTTCCGTATTCAGGTTTTCCCATTGAACCATGAGAAGGGTCAATTCCGCCTGCAGATGGTCATGTTCCCGCATGGTGGACCGGAAAAGCTGGTGGTCGCGGTAGAGCTCCTCGGAAGCCAGCATCTGATTCAGAACGGCAACCCTGGTTTCATGCAGGTGAATCTGTTCCTCAAGTTTCCCTATCCTCGCTTTCATTTGCCGGATCTTAATGGGATTCACCTTTTTCTTTCGGACTTCGGAATGTTCAACAACGCCGTTTTGACCGGACAATGAAGAGACGGCATCCGCCTTTTCAGGAAGGTCCGCCTGCTTCAGTTCCATTTCAGCTTTCTTGCGGACGTAATCTTCATAATTTCCCAGATATGGAACAGCTGCACGATTTCCTATTTCCAGAACGCCCGTAGCAAGACCGTCAAGGAAATACCGATCGTGACTCACAAAAACAATCGTTCCCTGATACTGCAGGAGCGCATCCATCAAAATATCCTTCGACCGGATATCGAGGTGATTGGTCGGCTCGTCCAGAAGCAGGCAATTCGCAGGGGACAGCAGAAGTCTGCATAGAACAAGACGGCTCCGCTCACCGCCACTTAAAACCGATACAGGCTTTTCAATCTCGTCTCCGGAAAACAGGAAGCAACCCAGCAGAGTACGCAGTTGCGGAACGATACGGTTCGGGGCAACCGAATAGACTTCATCCCAGACTGTTTTTTCGGAAGAGAGAAGGTCATCCTGATCCTGGGAAAAATAAGAAACAACAACGTTGTGTCCTTCCTTACGCAACCCTTCAGCAAGAGGCAGCCTGCCCGCCATGATCTTCATAAATGTCGACTTCCCCGCTCCATTTGGACCGACAAGGGCAATGCGCTCGCCTTTTTCCAGAATATAATGCAGGTCCTCGAAAACGGGAACCTCGCCGTAGCCCGCAGTAACACCGGACAATTCGATGACGGTGCGCCCTGTTCGAGGCCCTTCCGGAAACCGGATTCGTATCGGTTTGGCATCCGGCGGAATCTCGATACGCTCCATGCGCTCCAGGTCTTTCAACCGGCTCTGAACCTGCGCCGCCTTGGTCGCCTTATAGCGGAATTTGTCGGCAAAAGCCTTGATCCGGGCTATTTCAGCCTGTTGCGCGTCATACGCAGCCTTAAGCTGCTTTATACGCTCCTCCCGCTGGTAGAGGAAATCCGTGTAATTCCCTTTATAAAAATGTATGGAACGATTTCTGATCTCCAGGATTCGTTCCGTACAGGAATCCAGAAAGTAGCGATCGTGGGAAACGAGAATCAGGGCATGAGGATAAGCCTTAAGGAAATCTTCCAACCAGTTGCGTGCTTCCAGATCCAGGTGATTGGTCGGTTCATCCAGGAGAAGCAAACTCGGTTTTTGCAGAAGAAGCTTCGCAAGTGCAAGCCGCATCTGCCATCCGCCGCTGAATTCCTCACAGGGTCGATTCAGGTCATCTCGGGTAAATCCCAATCCGAGCAGTACGGATCCTGCCCTGGCCTCGATCGAGTAGCCTTCCTCCAGTCGGAACTTATGCGTGATCAGCGAGTAGCGCTCCAGCTTCTTCTCATACTCCGATCCCGAGTGCTGCATATCGGCCAACTCATATTCCAGCTGCCGGATCTCTTTCTCGAGAATTTTCAGCGATTCGAAAACCGACAGCACCTCTTCCAGAAGCGTTCTTCCCCGTGCAAAAAGGCCATCCTGTGGCAGGTATCCGAAAGTCAGGTCCCGGGCGCCGATCACTTCCCCTTCATCTGCAGGCATGAATCCCGCAATCATTTTCATCAGCGTGGACTTCCCTGTCCCGTTATCCCCGACGAGACCAATCCTATCCCGCTCGTTGATCTGAGAATCCAACGAGCGAAAAAGCCATTCGCCGCGAAATGCTTTCCCAAGGCCCTTGATTTGAATCATTGTTTCTCCAAAAACGGATTATTCTAACATCCGCAAGCCATCGCGCACAGGCCAATACCGGACAATTTCGCGCAAACAACGAATATTTTCAGCCTCCTGTTGTTGTGAATGTGCCAGTAATGGATAATGCTGAAGGATGAATTGATGAGGAGAGTTTTACGTGACACACGTGAAACATGCAGTCGCCCTCGCCAGCGGAGGGGTGGACTCCAGCACGGCAATGGCGATTGCAATAAAACAGGGTTTCGAGGTTCACGCGTTGAGCTTCGATTACGGCCAACGCCATCATTGCGAATTGAGGGCCTCCAGAAATGTCGTACAGTCCTTAGGCATCAAGGATCATGTCATTGCCAAAATCGATCTCAGAATATTCGGCGGATCCGCCCTAACAGCCGATATCGAGGTGCCTAAAAACAGGGAACTCGAAAGTATTTCCAACGGCATTCCGATCACGTACGTGCCCGCGCGCAACACCATTTTTCTCAGTTTCGCTCTCGGGTGGTGCGAGGTCCTCGACGCCCAGGATATTTTTATAGGGGTGAATTCGATCGACTACTCCGGATATCCCGATTGCCGGCCCGAATTTCTGGCCAGTTACGAACGGTTGGCCAACCTAGCAACAAAAGCGGGAGTTGAAGGATCTTCCCGTTACAGGATCCACGCTCCGCTGCTGCATATGAGCAAATCCGAAATCATACGAACCGGGAGTGAAGTCGGCGTGAATTTCTCCCTGACTCACAGCTGCTATGATCCTTCCTTAGAAGGTCTTGCCTGTGGTGTATGCGACTCCTGTATTCTCCGCCGCAAAGGATTCGAGGAAGCGCATATTCCCGATCCGACCCGGTATCTGAGGTAAGCGGTTATGGGCGCTGTTACATCTCCTCCTCCGGCCAAACTTTTCATTGGAGTGCTCACGTCTATTGCAGACATTCTTCCTGCGGTTGAAGAGAAGCTGTCATCCGTCTACGGCGCAATAGATTCACGGAGCGTAAAATTCCCGTTTGAATGGACCCGCTATTACAATGAAACGATGGGGCATCCCATCTACCGTTACTTCCTGGGTTTTGAGAAATTGATCGAACCGCCTTCCATCGCTGATATAAAGATAGTTACCAACGAGATGGAATCCCAATTCGCAACAGAGTGTACGCAGGTACCCCGCCCCGTCAACCTGGATCCGGGATATATCGAGGAATCGAAACTGGTACTGGCTTCAACCAAGAATTTCTATCACAGGATCCTCATCGCGCGGAACATCTACGCGGAAGTGACGCTTCATTACGAAAGGGGCACATGGCGGACGCTTCCCTGGACTTTTCCAGACTATGCTTCGAAGAGCTACCATTCCTACTTCATGTCGCTGAGAAAATTGTACCGCCAACAGTTGAAGAGTTTGAAGTAGGGGCGAACCTTGTGTTCGCCCATTTGATCTCACCATGTAATAGTCCGAAGTTTGAAGTTACCAGTTAACCGTTAATAGTGAACAGTTAACCGTTGATGGTTGATGGGGGGCTGGGGAGAAGTTCGTCAGCTACGGACAGAAATGGGCTGTAGCCGACGGAGAAGCGAACAGATTCGGGAGTAATCAACCACGTATAGAAGACGTGGCTTTGGATTGGCCAAGAGATAAAGATTCGCGGCCACTCCGGACAAACTGACAGGCAAAAATCCCAAAGAGCCAGGAGGAAATTTCAGGAATCAACCTTCATTATCCTGTAGTCTTAGTTCCCTCAGTTTCCGCCTTTGCCTTCTGAGCAGCAGCTTCGGCCTTTCGCTTCTTCCAAACTTCCTTCATCTTCAGACTTAAGGCTTTTTTCTCCGCGGCGGTTTTTAGCCTTACCTTTACTCCAGCCTTTGTTTTTGCGGGCTTCCCAGTAGCGGCCTTTGTTTTTGCTTTTTTGGATTTCTTTGCAGCCCAAACTTTCTTCATTTTTTCGCTCTGGGCCTTGCGCTTTGCTACGGATATTCCCCGTTTCTTTGGAGGCTTTGCAGAAATTTTTTTCTTGATTGGGGTAGTTTTGAGACCTTTTATCTCGGATCTAAGGGTTTCAATTTCAGTATCAATTTCCGCTTTTTGTTTTTCAAGAGCCTCAATAGCGAGTTCAAAAATACGATTCTTATCCATGTTTTTCCTTTCTCGAAATCAACATACTTTCAAGTCACAGACATCATAAAGTCATATAATGGCAACAATCATAACATGAGAGACCTAAATCAAAACAAATAAATGACTTGGATTATTGGAAATCCGAGCGGTGAAAAAATTTTGAAGGTTTGACTCAATTGCGGGAATTTGTTTGGCCTGTCACCGATTTCAGCATTGAAAGAGGTCACGGATTTCAACGGATTTTGCGCCGGTATTCTTCGGTTTATGTGGGGAAATTATTTCATCATATCTTCATCGCGTTTTTAATCAAAATCCAGTAATTGCGATTGACAATTAGGCAGGGTGATTACAGATTATTTTTAAGGTTTGTTTGATATGTAATCCACGGGAAAGTGGAGACTACGCCGGTTAGGCCAACAACACCGATTCAGAACCTTTATTACCACCCTGATGTCCCCCTGGAAAATTTAAGGAGGGGTGTATGGCTAATCAAAATTCGCTGTACCAAAAAGATAATGTTGCCCAATTCCCTTCGAATGGCTTCATATTAGATTACTGCCCTAATTCACCGGATACAAAGCATGCTTTTATACAGCAAGAATATGAACCGGGAGTAAAACAATGCTTCTGGTGCGCACTGTTGGTTCTCCCGGATGATAAATAGGATGTTGCGATTGCTAATAATTCTTGTGGCCTAATCGTTTAAGATCTTTTTTGCTTTTCTTGAAGAATTTGCCGAATTGGCGATCTCTTTTTCTTCTTTCAGATTCAGTCATTTCATAGAATGCAGCTTCCTTTTTAAGACTAAGATAGTTCTCGTATTTGCCTGCATCAAGGTGGCCGGATTTCATTGCTGACAATACAGCGCATCCGGGTTCGTTAACATGCGCACAGTCTGAATATTTACACTCTTTCGCAAGAGAAGATATTTCATCAAATGCTGCCTCAATTCCGGTATCCGCATCAGTCATCCCCAATTCTCGCATTCCCGGGTTATCAATGAGCATAGCTCCGCCTTCCAGAAAATACATTTGCCTGCTGGTGGTTACATGTTTTCCTCTACCCGAGTAAGCACTGATATCTCCGGTCCGGATAGCGGTCCGGCCGAGTAATTTGTTGATAAGCGAGGATTTGCCGACACCGGATGATCCAAGAAAGCAATAGGTGCTGCCTTTCTCCAGATGCATTATGAGATGAAAAGCCCTGGAAGGGCGGGGACAACCAGCCGGGGGCGGTTATGTGTAATACTTCTTGTCGTGGACACAGAAGATGCCTCTCTCGGATATCCACCTTTTGCGCTCTGAAGCGACGAATTTTCTTATTCCGTACTCACGGATAAATTCCAGGTTTTCGATCTCGCTCATACCGTATTTTGTCCGATAGCGTTTGTCCATGTGTCGGAGCCGGTCGCACGGGTATTCCGGACAGTTGCAGCAAAAACGGCCCTTGCGTTTTGTGCAGGTGCGCATCTTGCAGTTGACGCGTGTTTTGGGCATATTCTTTTCGGCGTATTTGCAGCCGTGGCAGGGATTTTTTTCACGCAAGAAGGCCCGGCAGATGCCGCAATTCATCCCACATGGAGCGATCAGATTTTGGGTGATTTGGGATTTCATTTATTTGTTGATGCTCCTTGGAATATTGCCGAAGGATAGGGGAAAGCTAAGATGATTTAATTACAATAAAATGTTTAGAATTTTCTGGCGGAGAGGGGGGGATTCGAACCCCCGGTACCGTTGCCAGTACAACTGCTTAGCAGGCAGCCCTGTTCAGCCACTCCAGCACCTCTCCATGGTTTCCTGTGCGGCTCGGTAAATTCCGAGGCCATAGTAACGAATTTACAATACAAAATCCACACATGATTATTCCGGTTTCTTATCAAGGTCATTCAAACCTGAAGACACGCTGAACAGCCCGGTGTATTCCTGTCTGTGTTGTAAATCATTATATGGGGGAACGGCAAAGAGGGGATTTTCATTCCATTCACTTTTTCGATCCGCTTATACTTGCCGAGTGGGAAGAATATGGCATAATCGGCTGGGTAGTCATAGACAAACATTCACAGGGAACATTCATGCCTCATGAAATGATTCTATCCTGAATTCAATATTTAAACTGGAATTACAGATAAGGAGAAACCAATGATCAGGAGAATGACACCGGTTGTAGTTGTCTTGCTGCTTCTATGCGGTTTCGGCGGTTATTCGAAAACGGGATTTGCATCTCCCATGCCGGACGAATCCTGCGATAGGGAATGCCTTCGCGGGTTCATCACGCAATACCTGGATGCCATGGTCGCACACAAGCCGGATTCTCTGCCGGTCGCCGACGGAGTGAAGTTCACAGAAGACTGCAAGGAAATCAAGCTCGGGGAAGGCATCTGGGAAAATTTTTCGGGCCTGACGGACTACCGAAGGGATATCCTGGACGAACAGGAGGGTACTGCCGTTTCGTTCCTTGTTGTCGAGGAAAACGATTCGCCGATCCTGTTTGTTATGAGGCTCAAGATTGAAGACAAAAATATCACCGAAGTCGAAACAATGGCCGTCAGGAACCGCGAGGAAGGAATGCTTTTCAACCTGGACAATCTGAAAACAGCCAGCGAGACGATGATCACTCCTGCAGACAAGTCGCAGCGGAACTCCCGCGAGGAAGCCGTCAAGATAGCCTTGACCTACCCTGAAGGACTGAGAATCGGCAGTTTTGTCAAGGCGGATTCGCCGATGGTCCCCGACGCCTACCGTTTTGAAAACGGCCAGCTTATGGCCGGCCCCGGATGCACATTTTTCCAGGGTTGCGACAATATGAAGACCCAGAGAATTCCAACATTGTCAGAAATTACCCACCGGGTTGTCGCCTATGACGAGGAGCTCGGAGTTGTCGTGGTGCGCATGAATTTCGGTCGCGGGTCCACTTTCCAGGGGGACGGCGTACTGGATGTCTGGCATTCCTTCAAGATTTATGGCGGCCAGATCCATGCGGCCGAAGCCTACTGCGAAATAGTCCCTGCCGGAATGAAGTCCGGCTGGGAATAGGACTCTGATCCTTCCCCTCTTAACAGATAGATGGGCGTCCGATCGGGCGCCCATTTTACTTTACGCTCTCCGGGTGAACACTCCACCCGCAGAGCGGATGGCATCATGACGCCCCCTGGAAGGGGGCAAGAGACTAGCCAGGGGCGTAAGCCCCTGGTATGTTCCGGTTTTAACCGAGCCCTGGAAGGGCGACAGAGGTTTCTTACTTAATTGCAATCTGTCGCCCCTCCGGGGCTCGATTTTTTCTGTATCATTACCCGGGGGCTTCAGTCTTCGTCTTCGACCTCACCTGACAAGTACGCCCCCGGCTAGTTTTGCTCCCCGCCCTTTCAGGGCTTTTCATCTCTAGTGTGATGTCAATTATGGTGACTGTCACCGTAATTAATGTCACGGCCTATCCTTAATAAAGCCGGGCGAAAAGCTGCGGAACCGTGACAAGAATTCCGAAATGCAACAGTCTGCCTGTGGCAGCAACGGCAATAAAGGATGAGAATTTCAGACGGAAAGTGCCGGCAAGAAATGTGATCACATAAAAGGGTGGAATGCCGGTAACGGCGCTGACAAACACCAGCCACATCGATTTTGACTCTGATCTTGCGAAACGATCTTTCCAGGAATTCAAAGCTTTGTCGACCCGTCCCGAACTGAAAGGAATCACGCCCCGGCCTGCCCAGTAAAGGATACATTTCCCGATCAGCTGCCCTGCACTTGCCAGGAGAACAAGAATCATCAATTGAAACGGCGAGTGCGCCAATGCGGACAGAGACAGCAGCAGTACTTCACAATTTACCCATGGCAGCAGGGCACTCACAATCGACAGGCCGAAGCAGGTTGTATACATCAACAACAGGCTCATCAATGACCACCCGGTCCGTATTCGGAACCAAATATTTTCAACAAAACAGGAACCTATGTATCAGGGTGTCGCCGCAAATCTCCGCAGAGTGCAGAAGTAAAGCAATCCGGCAGCCCATCCATACTTGTCGGCAATACCGCGACAGCGCTCATTCGGAGCTGTAGCCGTTTGCCACCAGATTCTAGCGAGATCCGGCCAGTTGGGTGGCTCAAACAGCTTTTGAGTCAGAAAGTAGCAGGAATAGGTGCACCCGCTGCATTGCTTTCGATAGTCGAAGTCCGCGCAGCGGTGTTTTTCAAGGAAATCAGGATCCAGAACGTTTAACATCGGACGCGATGGCTGGTCCTGGCAGATCCAGAAATCCCCATTGGGTTTGATATCGAATGAGAATGCGCCGGCCAGGCAACCCCAATCATACTTTTCGTTACGGAAATGCTCTTCAACTCCGCGTACATAGCAATCCGCCTTTATCAGTGTCGGGGAATCCACATGCCGCAAATAATCAGGATCGACTGAACTGACACGCTCAGTCCGCAGCTTTCCCTCACCCGTAACAACCGGATTCAACCAGATACGGGCCCTGGGAAATTCACGTGTACAGTGGTCTACAATCTCACTGACCTGATCTTCGTTCCTGTGGGAAACGGTGACATTGAGTATCAGCCTCCTGCCCTTTTGAATGTTGTTGTTCAAATAGCGGATCGTCCGCAGTATTTTCGGACTGACATGACTGTAAGGCAGGTCATCTCCCTTTACTCCATCCAGTGAAAGTGCGATCTCTGTCGCTTTCGACTGCAGGAGTTCCCTGTATCGATCCAATGGAAGAGTCCCGTTGGAGGTGATCTTCGTATATAAGCCCTTGTCTGCGGCATAATTGATAATTGCAGCAAAATCCTTTCGAAGAAGCGGTTCGCCGCCGCCACAAATGCTGAGGACCGCAACTCCCATTCGATCGAGCACATCAATAATACGTTTCATCCCGTCAAGATCGAGTTCCTCAAATCGTTCTTCCCTAATACGGCAAAACCGGCACCGAAGATTACACCGGTGCGTTATGGCAAGATGAACAAAGTACGGACGCTTGCGCAAGATTTCCGTCCGCAAAGTTCGCATGATATATTTCCAGTTCATTACCACCTCCCAATTTGTTTCCATGGACAATCAGCCCGAGATTTTCGCTGAATGAATTGCACATGATCCCTTTCACCTGACAATGCGAATTCGGGAGGTAAACCGGATCAGTTATTAGGTAAATTTAATGTCGGCTCTTTGCCTAACAGGCTCATAGTGGTAACCTGGACTTTTCCGTGAGGTTTGATAGGAATTATGAATAAAGGCGTTCGTGTCCGATTTGCACCCAGTCCCACGGGATACCTGCACGTCGGCGGGGCGCGCACAGCGCTGTTTAACTGGCTGTTCGCCCGCCATCACGGGGGGAAATTTATCCTGCGCATCGAAGACACGGATTTCACACGATCGTCTGAAGACATGGTGGAAGGGATTCTGCAGGGCCTGCAATGGCTGGGCTTGACTTGGGATGAAGGTCCGTACTACCAATCGAAAAGACTGGATCTCTACCGTGAGTTCGCCGCCCTTCTGATCAACAGGGGCAACGCCTACCGCTGCTTTTGCGGAAAAGATGAAGATGGGGATCCTAAAAGCGGATACAGGGATAAGGATCCGTTACATGCCGGCAAACACAGCTGTGCGGAAATGAATACAGAAGAATCGGATCGCCGGGCCGCTTCGGGCGAACCATTCGCCGTACGTTTCAGAGTCCCTCCCGATAGAACTTCGTTTTGCGATCTCGTTTTCGGAAACATCGAAGTCGAAAATAAAATTCTGGAAGATTTTGTTCTGATCAGAACAGACGGGATCCCGACATATCATCTGGTAGTTGTTTCCGATGATATCGACATGGGAATCACCCATGTCATACGCGGCGCCGACCACATATCCAACACCCCCAAACAGGTCCTGCTTTACAGGGCCGCCGGGAAATCACCGCCGGAATTTGCCCACCTTCCTCTCATCATGGGTCCCGACAAACAGCGCCTTTCCAAACGCCACGGAGCGACATCGGTTATGGCCTATGCCGAAATGGGCTATCTTCCCGACGCCTTCTTCAACTTCCTATCCCTGCTGGGATGGTCTCCGGGAGACGATCGCGAGTTGCTTGTTCGCGAAGAACTGGTTGAACTTTTTTCCCTGAAGGGGGTGGGAAAAGCCGACGCCGTGTTCGGCCTCGAAAAACTGGATTGGTTCAACAGCCAGTACCTTCGGAACGCTTCAGCAGACACATTACGAAAACTGGTTTTAAAGGAACTGCAGGCTAAAGGGATCGTAGATCCGCATTCGGAACATTTTCAAATAGATTCCTTTGACCCGAAACTGGAACTCCTGAAAGCAAGGGCGAAAAAATTGAGTGACTTCAGCACTGTTTTTAAAGCCTTTTTCAACGATGATTTCGAGTACGATCCCTCGGCCAGCAAAAAATTCCTGAAAGATCCGAAGCTCAAGGAATTAATAGGGGCGCTGCATGATCGTTATGTTCAAGATACGGAATTCACCCTGCGGTCAACGGAAGAGACATTAAGACAACTCGCGGAAGAAGAAGGTATCAAGGCCGGGCTCCTGATCAACGCCGCCCGCGTTGCTCTGACGGGCCAGGGTGTTGCTCCGGGGTTGTTTGAGGTGATGCTGGCTCTGGGGCGTCGCCGCACAATCGAACGTCTGCGCCGCCTCTGCACCTATTTGAACCGAACATCCGTGGAGTAGTATCGTTCCTGTCGAGCACATATACTTTATGATGCATAGATACATTCATAAATATTTGTAAATCCTGAGGGTTTAAGAAATAGTGTTCACAGCTATATATTGATACAGTAATTGAAGATTGAAGATCAGCGGATCCGGGATTCATCTTCCGGCTCCCGGTTTGTTTGTTTTAGCACCCGCTCTGCGGGTGGAGTATTCACTCATCAGTGAGGCCGAGATGACCAAGCTAGGAGTCAATATTGATCACATCGCAACTATTCGACAGGCCCGGCGGGCCCTGGAACCGGATCCTGTCGCGGCGGCAGTTCTGGCCGAACTTGCGGGCGCCGACGGCATTACGGTCCATCTAAGGCAGGATCGCAGACACATCCATGACGAAGATGTCCGGCGACTGCGCGCGACAGTCACAACAAGGCTGAACCTGGAAATGGCCGCAACGGATGAATTGGTACAGGTCGCAATCGACCTGCATCCGGACCAGGCTACACTGGTCCCCGAGAAAAGGAATGAAATCACGACCGAAGGTGGATTGAACGTAACCGCAAACACGGCTCCCGTTGCCGCTGCCATCAAGGTCTTGACACAAGCCGGCATCCAGGTCAGCCTCTTTATCGATCCCGATATAGAACAGATCGATGCTGCAGCCGATCTGGGGGCTTTGATGGTTGAGTTAAATACCCGTGCTTACTCGGAAGCCGCTCCTAAAAGCCCCGACCTGACCGGAGAAGCGCTGGATAAAGAATTAACCAGGGTAATCCAGGCTTCCGAGCGGGCCCGGCGCAAAGACATCAAAGTTCTGGCAGGGCACGGTCTTACCTATCGCAACGTGCGGCTTATTTCAGACATTCCTGAAATCGAAGAACTCAATATCGGCCATAACATCATTGCCCGAGCTTCGCTGGTTGGACTGGAACGGGCAGTGCGAGAAATGCTGCAAGCCATGGGAAGAGGAATTGAGGCGTAATGGCCCAGGGTACGCTCTACCTTGTCGCAACCCCAATCGGGAATCTGGAGGATATCTCCCAGCGTGCGCTCCGGGTCCTGCAGGAAGCGGACCTGATAGCGTGCGAAGATACCCGTCACACGTCCAGGCTTCTGACGCGTTACGGGATCGACACGCCCCGCAAGAGCTACCACGAGTTTAATGAAGCGAAACGCACGGCGCAGTTCCTGCAGCAATTGCGCAAAGGAATGCAGATCGCCCTTGTCAGCGACTCGGGAACGCCCTTGGTGTCCGACCCGGGATATGAAATTGTATTCGCCTGTCGGAGAGAGGGTATCCGTGTGGTTCCCATCCCCGGCGCCTCCGCCGTGGTTGCGGCGCTGATAGGATCGGGATTGCCAACCGACAGCTTTCTCTTCGCCGGATTCCTTCCGGCGAGGAGCTCCCAGCGAAAGCTCAAGCTGGAAGAACTGGCAACCGTTCCGGCAACACTCATATTCTATGAAGCACCCCACAGGCTTCTTGCTTCCCTCGCCGACATGCTGGCCGTTCTGGGATCACGGCAGGCGGCTATAGCACGCGAACTCACAAAAGTTCACGAGGAGTTTCTTCATGGCAGTCTGCCGGAACTCCTCGAGCTGCTTCAGGCGCGCGAGAATATCAAGGGGGAATTCGTCGTTGTCATCTCCCGCGGTGAAGTTCCCGCAGTACACGTCACCTACCCTGAGTCCATCCGCAAGCACCTTGAGAAAGAGATGCAGGAAAACGACCTGCCCCGCAACGAGGCCCTTAGGAAAGTTGCCCGCCAGAGGGGCATCTCACGCAAACAGGCCTACAGGATGATTCTTGAGGAAAAATAGGCCCGGCAATTCGCCGCCTGAAAATCGCCTCCTAAAAACCGGAATTCTCCTCCTATGAGAAGAAATGCTAGTGTGCCGACTCAGAAATAGCTTCACACTAAAATTCAGATTTTCTTTTAATTTGGGAGTTCCGAGATACTACAAGTTTTTCTTCTTTTATAAAGGAATTTCAATTGAACAACAACGTCCTTGGAGTGCGGGAGCTTGCTCCCGCCGTCCAACCATAGATAATAATAGTAACAAAGGCGGGAGCAAGCTCCCGCACTCCAAGGGATCTCCGGTTTGAGATATAGGATGTTTTGAATTTTGGAACAAATCTTAGTTAGCCGATGGCTATTTCTGAGTCGGCACACTAGGTCAAGGCACAATGCCTTTCCCGTCGAGTTCTCCAGGCAAAAATCCCGCTTTTTTCCCAGAATCGTACACCTCATTTCTTTCTTTCCTCATCAGCTTCAGGTTTACCTCCAGTTCTTCAATCTGTTCCCGTGTACGATTTTGAGATTCCTCATTCCGGCGGCGCTTCGTTAAATCTCCTATCCTGTAGCCTTCCCGTCTTAAATCCTCCAGGCGATTCTGCAGTCTCTTGCGGCGCTCCTCCTCTTTCAGAATGTTCTGATCAAGCTTCTGAATCGTCTTACGATACCGGCTCAGAGAACTCTGGTTTTTTGCGGAAGACGGCGTCGCATATTTCTTTGGAGAGGTTGTTCCAGAAGGCCCGAATACCGACACATTGCCTTCTCCTGAATAGCTTTCCCCGTTCCCTTCAATCACCGTCTCTTCAATCCCAAGCTGTTCGAGCCCCTCCCTCCGCTCCGCTTCCCTACGGGCCGCATCGACCAGCGACTGCGCCGCGGTTGAAAGATCGGACAGTGGAATAAAAACAAGTCCTGCCATGATCAGGCAGAATCGAAAAGTTATAGTCTTCATACACTGTCTAATGGCAATTTCGCGTTTTGAGCGAAATAAATAGTAGGGGCGAACCTTGTGTTCGCCCATGTTTGGAGTTTGAAGTTTTGAGTTTGAAGTTTGAAGTTTTGGGTTGATGGTTTGGGAAACGTTGATGGATTAATAGCGGAGCTGGTGAAGCAACGTGCAACGAAAAATACTACCGTTACACGTTGAACGTTGACACGTTAAACGTTAAAAGAAAAAACCGTCGTTGGAACGTTAAAAGCAGGGTGACTTAAGCTGGAACGTGCAACGTGCTGTTTGTTTTAACATGCAACGTTCCAACGTGCAACGTACAACGATCTGTTTCTCTTAACGTATAACGAAGCTTTATTTTTTGAGGTTTGAAGCTAGGGCTTCCCCTAGAACTTTAATGCCGGCCCTGATAATGGAAATGCCTGGGTATAATATTCGGCCAGACGCAAAAGCATCCCTTCCTGGAACTGATTCGCGAGAATCTGAAGACCGACAGGCAATCCCCCCCTTGTAAATCCGCATGGCAGCGAAAGTGAGGGAATTCCGGCAAGATTAGCCGTAACCGTATATATATCCGACAGGTACATAGCCAGCGGATCGGATATCTTTTCCCCAATTTTGAAAGCCGGTGTCGGGCTTACAGGGCCCAGAAGCGCATCCACCTTTTCGAATGCCCTGTCGTAGTCTCGCTTGATCAGGGTCCGCACTTTCATGGCGCGGCCATAGTAGGCATCGTAGTAACCGGATGACAGCGCGTAAGTTCCGAGCATGATCCGCCGTTTCACTTCCGGTCCGAATCCCTGGCTGCGGCTCTTTTTGTACATATCGATCAGGTCTTCGTAATCCGGGGAACGATAGCCGTATTTGACCCCGTCATAACGGGCGAGGTTCGAGCTTGCTTCCGCTGGAGCTATGATGTAGTAATCGGCGATGGCGTATTTTGTATGCGGCAGAGAAACTTCCTGCAGTTCGCATCCCAGGGATTCCGCGTTGCCGATACCGGCCTCAACGATGGACTTTACCTCAGGATCCAAGCCCTCACCGAAGAACTCCCGCGGCACACCCAGCTTCATTTTGCCCAGAGGTTTTTGCAGTTCAGACACATAATCAGGCACCTGGAAAGGCGCGGATGTCGCGTCATGATCGTCTCTACCGGCAATAACCGAAAGCAGCAGCGCAATGTCCCTCGGATTGTTCGCCACCGGCGCAATGCAGTCGAGGGATGAAGCAAAAGCGACCAGGCCGTACCGGGAAACACGTCCATAGGTCGGCTTCAGGCCCAGAACGCTGCAGAAGGACGCCGGCTGGCGCACCGATCCGCCAGTTTCGGACCCAAGCGCGAGCGGCGTCATTGCAGCCGCTACAGCGACAGCGCTCCCCCCGCTGCTCCCTCCGGGAACGCACTCCGGGTCGTACGGATTTCGTGTCACCTTAAACGCAGAATTTTCGGTTGAGGAACCCATTGCGAATTCATCGCAATTGACCTTACCGATGACAACGGCGCCCGCTTTTTCCAACCGGTCTATCGCTGTTGCATTGTAGGGCGGAATATATTCCTGCAGGATTTTTGAACCGCAGGTGGTTCGAAGATGGCGCGTGCAGATATTGTCCTTGATCGCTATCGGGACTCCCGCCAGCGGCAGGCCCCTTTCCTTTAGGGTACGGTCGACAATGTCTGCCCGCTTCAGAACAGTTTCCGGTTCGACAGTCAAAAAAACTCCCAGTTTGGAATCCACTGCGTCAATTCGTTTCAACGCCGCTTCCGCCCAGTCTTTTGCAGTAACTTCGCCTGAATTTACTGTATCTCGTATCCGGTGCGCATCTTTGAGGTTCATATATCCGGTTCCAATCTCAATAGTGAAAGAGGGAAATTAATAAAGGTCAAATAACTTTGGGCACCCGGAAGTGTCCCGAACCCGGATCCGGTGCGTTTGCAAGGCTCTCTTCAGCCTGCAGTGACGGTTTGACCTCATCTTCACGAAATATGTGTTTGTCGAATTCCTCCGACAAAGATACATGACTGGTGGGTTCGATAGCTTCCACATCCACCTGCTTTAACTGTTCTACATAATCGAGCATTTGTTGGAATTGCTCGATGAATGCGTCCAGCTCCTCTTCGCTGAATTGGAGTTTGGCAAGTTCCGCAATTTTCAGCACTTCGCTTCGTGAGATAGCCACAACGAAATCTCCTGGTCTTTTTCTATCGTAGTCATATGATCTCCGGCAGAGCCGGAGGCTTGATTATTTGAGCCGCTCAATGCGGCACGAACAGCATTATCGGGGTTGGTATCGGAATCGCAGTCGGTTTCGATATCGACCCCGATAGCGATATCGATTCCGATACCGATTCCGAAACGGCTCCACCCGGTAAATTATCTAAAGGTCTTTTACTAGCTCCACTAGGATAATCTTAAGTTAGCGCTTATGGGCGTACGCCCCTGGTATGTTCCGATTTTAAATCGAGCCTCGGTCTTCGCTTTCAGCTTCAGTCTCCGCCCTAGCCGAATCAAAGATTCGGCCAGGCTACGCCTGACAAGTACGCCCCCGGCTAATGTTCTGAACGCCCCTTCGGGGCTCGGCATCCTTTACTTCAAACTTCAAACTCTTCTTCACCTTTTCCGGGGGCTTCAGTCTTCGCCTCCGCCATTCATCCATCAACGTTTCCCAAACAATCAACCCAGAACTTCAAACTTCAAACTCCAAACTCTGTTTCACCTTTTCCAGCCGAATCGAAGATTCAGCCGGGCTACGGTTGATTCACTACATCACCGTATGTTCCAGCCACTGAAAGTATCGTCTGGCTCTCCCTATATCGATCGTTATCTGACGTATCAGTTCCTGCTCCCCGGAAAATCGACGCTCGTCCCTGAGACGAATCAGGAATTCTAGCGTAATTTCCCTGCCGTATATGTCCCGGGAAAAGTCAAGCAGATGCGTTTCAATGCTTAAAGCGGCGTCTTCATTTTTATTCACGGTCGGCCGGTATCCGATATTGGTTACTCCCCTGTGCCGTCGGCCGTCAATAGTCGTCAGCGTCACGTATACGCCCCGGCGAGGAATCAGCTCGTTGGGAGTTTCGAGGTTCGCAGTGGGAAAGTTGAACCTCACACCGATCCCGGTTCCGTGAGAAACCGTTCCCACCAGAGCAAACGGCCGGGCCAGAAGCCGGCGCGCCAGGCCCACATGCCCGGAAATCAATGCCTGACGAACGGCCGTACTCGACACGCGGTTGCCCCGGAACTGCACCTGATGGATTTTTCCGGTCAGGAATCCTTTTTCCTCGCCAATTTCCTTTAACAGGTTAAAACTCCCCTGTCTTCTGTTACCGAAAGCGAAATTGGGCCCAACATAAATCTCCCTGGGACGCAGCCTTTCCCATAAAATTTTCTCGGCGAAATCACGTGCGCTGATTTGAGCCAGCTCCATATTGAAGGGAATCAATACCGCCAGGGGTATTCCGAGCGACTCGATCACGGCAAGCTTCTGATCCAGGGTTTGAATCTGTAAAGGGGCGTTGTTGGGCGCCAGTACCTGCAGCGGATGGGGATCAAACGTATATACAATTGGAGTTCCTCCGATAGCATCCGCCCTTACAACCAGGTCCTTGATCAGTTTCTGATGCCCCAGGTGAACTCCGTCAAAATTCCCGATTGTTATAACCGGAGCCGGATGTTCAGCTGAAATATCCTCCGGTCGATACACTACTTTCATAGAACTCACTAAATTTTAATGAGATTGCTCTTCGCCATAAACTTCATACGAAGTTCATACAGCACATTCTCAAGGAGCTTCTCTTCATCCTGACTGAGATTGCCCTTTGTCTTTTCCTTGAGCATAGCCAGGATGTCGATCGTGTGCTTGGCGGCATCCACATCCTCCTCCTTCTTGCCGGAATACGGATTAGGCACCTCACCCAGCAACACCAATCCCTGGGTGTAATAGGAGAGAATGTACGAAGGAAAATCGATTGGCGGCGGAGGGGGCTTTTTCTGTTCCGAAGTCTCGCTTTTTTCCTCTGAAGAAGGCTGGGCTTGAGTTTTTTCCGCCTCTTCTTCCCGGACATCGGGCGCGCGTTCCTCGCCATCCTTCTGGAAGCTCCTCTTATCCGTTACTCTGAAGCCTTCCTGCTGTTCGCGTTCTTTATTCATAGCAACACCTAAGGGTCGAGATTGTCCTTAAAATGACTCAAATAGATAGCCCCGACATAATTCCGGCTAAAGTGAAATATCCGACTGCCGGACATGATGGCTCAAACCGGATCACGGTCAATTTCTGAGTGAATTCTGAATTCTGTCGGGGAAAATCGCCGATATCGGGAGCAGGAACCGGGAGCTTCATGGATGCGTTCACGTTGCATTGAACTTTTTTCGATTTGGCTCCCGATCTGCTACCCCGTTACTTTAATGTAGGTTACATCTGAACGCTCAGGTAGACCTGCAGGCCCATGTCTTTAATCTGGTCCAGCTGTTCTTCCAAGCTGTCAAGGTGGCCTTCTTCGTCCTGCAGCAGCTTTTTAAACAACTCCACGGTCCCCTGATCATTCTTCTTCGCTGCCAGCGCGATGTACTCGTTATACATGACCACGGCCGAAGCTTCCAGCTTCATGTCATTCTTAAGCATATCAGGAACAGTCGATCCGATGTTCAGCTTCTGGTATACCATCAGCGGCTTGCCTTCAAGGAACAGAATCCTTTCAATGAGTTTTTCCGCATGCTTCATCTCGTCGATGGACTGCTTTTTATTCAGGGACGCCAGTTTTTCGTATCCCCAGTTTTCATACATTTCTGCATGAACGAAATACTGGTTTACTGCGGTTAACTCCTCGCTTAAAGCCCCGTTCAGAGCCTTAATAACGTCTGCGTTTCCTTTCATGAACCGTCTCCTTTTAGAATTCTCTGTTTGAATAGATAAATATGCCTTCGACCAACCACCTAATTCCGGCTGGAATCGACGTGCCGGCCTCCCGGACCGCGCGTCTTGCATTCATTCCCATCCCTCGGTTACGCAACAAAATCGCGGTCATGCTTCAACATACATGTATTTTACATTTTTAGAGCGTGATGTACATGATGAGTCTTATTAATATTTCCACGGAATCTGATACCGGTGCAGATACAGTGCCCGGCAGCGGCACTAATTAGTTTCTGTCGCCCCTCCGGGGCTCGCTTGTTTCTTTATCCATACCGGGGGCTTCAGGCTTCGCCCTAACCGAATCGAAGATTGGGCTCACCTGACATGTACGCCCCCGGCTAATGTTCTGAACGCCCCTCCGGGGCTCGGCATCCTTTACTTCAAACTCCAAACTCTGTTTTACCTTTTCCAGAGGCGGTGGTTTACCATAAAAACAACGATATCCTTTGTGATATTATCTGACCCATGAATCCGGCCAGACGTTTATTGCCTTCGGGAATTTTTTTGCTTTTTATTTTCTGTATCGGAACGGCAGGGTATGTACTGTTGGAGCAATGGACCCTCCTTGAGTCAGCCTACATGGTCGTAGTCACGCTTTTCACGGTAGGCTTTAAAGAAGTCCGCCCCCTGGGTCCGGCCGGTGAAATTTTCACCATGGCAATCATTATCATCGGTGTCGGAACGGCCATATACGCGGGCGGGAAAGCGGTGGAACTCATCGTTGAGGGTGAACTGGCAGGCTATCAAAAGAGAAAAAGAATGGAAAAAAAAATCAGAGAACTGAAGAACCATTACATAATATGCGGTTTCGGCCGTGTGGGGCACCAGGTGGCCGAGACATTCCGGTCATCCGGACTTGCATTCGTCGTAATCGACAGCAAAAAGGAGACTGCCGACGAACTGGAACAGATGGGGGCACCCGGAATTATCGGTGATGCCACTTCCGATAGTATCCTTACCGATGCAGGGATACTGACAGCCAATGGCCTGGTTGCCTGCTCGGATTCGGATGTAATGAATGTATTCATCACCCTGTCCGCACGGGCTCTCAATCCGGAACTTTTCATCGAAGCCCGCGCCGGCTTGAAAGATACGGAAAAGAAACTTCTGATGGCCGGCGCCAACCGGGTCCTGTCGCCCTATTATATTTCAGGCAAACGCATGGCCGCTCTGGCAACCCAGCCGGTGACCAGTGACTTTCTGGATCTTGTAACTCATGGGGGAGAGGTCGATTTCAAACTCTATGAAATCGCGATCCCTGAAAATTCCAAAATCGTCGATAAAACCATCAAGGAATCGGAAATCCGAAACTCTTCCGGGGTGGCCGTACTGGCAATCAAAAAAGCGGACGGATCCTTCAACCTGCAGCCGAAAGCTTCTTCAAGGATCGACAAAAATGACGTGCTGGTCCTGATCGGCACCCAGGAACAATACGAACGATTGGAAAAAATGATGTAAAACCGGCTCTCACCTTCAACACAGTTTCCTTTTTTGTAAACGATTTGTCCGGAAACCTAAGGACGATTTGTGTTTCCTGCATTGACTTCCTGCATGGCTATTGGTAAATACCAGTAGTAACAATGTTCGTTGAAACTGCACTACAGTTGGACGCCCCCCCTCATTTCGCCCTTAAGGAGGAAACATGGCCAGGATTTATGATGACAACTCTCTTTCCATCGGCAATACACCTCTCATCAAACTGAACCGAATTCCGGCAGGGATGCCTGCAACAGTTGTTGCAAAGATCGAGGGAAGGAATCCTGCTTACTCCGTGAAATGCCGAATCGGGGCATCGATGATCTGGGCTGCGGAAAAAGAGGGATTCCTGAAACCCGGATCCAGTGACGTTACCATCGTGGAGCCGACCAGCGGCAATACCGGTATCGCGCTGGCCTATGTTGCGGCCGCACGCGGATATCCCCTGCTTATTACGATGCCGGAAACGATGTCACTGGAACGTCGAAGGCTTCTGAAGGCTTTTGGAGCTGATTTAACGTTGACTGAAGGCGCCAAGGGAATGCCGGGCGCCATCGCCAAAGCCGAGGAGATCGTTGCTTCAGATCCGAAAAAATACTGGATGCCGCAGCAGTTCAACAACCCCGCCAACCCGCTTATACACTTCAAGACAACGGGGCCGGAAATCTGGAACGATACGGACGGGAAGGTGGACATCCTTGTTTCGGGAGTGGGCACGGGCGGAACAATTACGGGTGTCAGCCGGTATGTGAAGCAGGAGAAGAAAAAGGCGATCCGGAGCATCGCCGTAGAACCGGCAGAATCCCCCATAATCACGGCCACCCTGAAAGGAGAGACGCCAAAGCCTGGGCCGCATAAAATTCAGGGCATCGGAGCCGGCTTTATTCCAAAGGTCCTCGATCTCGGCCTTGTTGATGAAGCTGTTACAGTGAGCAGCGATGAAGCTGTTGAAATGACCCATCGCCTTCACAGCGAGGAGGGTATCACAGCAGGAATATCATCAGGGGCCGCCGTAGCCGCATCGCTGAAGATCGCCTCAATGCCCGAAAACAAAGGCAAGTTGATTGTGGTTGTCCTGCCCGATTCCGGAGACCGGTACCATTCCTCCATCCTGTTCCAGAACATCACCGTGTAGGGGCGAACACCAAAAGCACTAACTTAAGGCAAGTGCCTTGCGGTTTTGTCGCTATCGGGATCGCAGTCGGTTTCGATATCGACCTCGATAGCGATTGCGATCCCGATTCCGAACCGGCTCCACCCACAGAGCGGGTAGCATCATGAAACCCCCTGGAAGGGGGTAAGAAACCAACCGGGGCGTAAGCCCCCGGTATGTTCCGGTTTTAAAACGAGCCCTGGAAGGGCGACAGAGAATTCTTAATTAATTGCAATCTGTTGCCCCTCCGGGGCTCGCTTGTTTCTGTATCCTTACCGGGGGCTTACGCCCCCGGCTAATGTTCTGAACGCCCCTTCGGGGCTCGGCATCCTTTACTTCAAACTCTTCTTCAC
>Ga0209536_100004047_pt1 | contig 23300 bp, 21 predicted proteins | sample DeeMarSeWOR28_12_FD_187461 | JGI IMG/M metagenome (GOLD analysis project Ga0209536, IMG submission 187461) | Marine sediment microbial communities from White Oak River estuary, North Carolina - WOR-2-8_12 (SPAdes) (version 2) | ecosystem: Environmental > Aquatic > Marine > Intertidal zone >...
GGTTCTCGCCACGGCTGCGCAGGAGCTGTTCGGCGAGAATCGGACCGAACGTTCGCATCCGGTTGTCGGCCTCGAAGGACGTATAGCGGGCAGGCTGACCGGAAAGTGAATCGGGCTCGAACGCGAAGGCCGTCGACGGTGCCTGACTTCCGGCGGGGAACAGCGCTCGACCGGCGGCGACGGGCATGCAGTCGGCTCTCGGCGAAGTGACCGATCCGTCCAGCACCAGGCTTCCGATCCGCCGCCCGGCGCCGTGGAGTTCCAGTTCCCGACCCGCCGGCAGGAAGCGCTCGGCGAAACGCGCTCTCCACGTATCGTCGGGGTCTTCCGGGAATTCGAGCGGGAGCAGCCCCTCCGAAGACAGTACGGCGATGGGAACGCTCCGGGCCGAACCGTTCGTGGGGTTCAGTCGGACCGCGAACATCAGCGGCCCCTCCGGCAGCGGCGTGGGCGGCACCGCCGCCTGTGCTTCGGCGGCCTGCTCCGGCGGTGCCTCGGGAGCCGGGTTCTCGAGGCGGAACTCCGCGCCTCCCCACTCCACGTCGCAACCCGTGGCCCCCAGCCCGAGAGCGAGGCAGGTCAGCAGGCGCGCGATACGCCCGACGGACTTTAGATCGATCGCTGCAGCGCTGTAGATTGTGCTTCTCCGGGCCTGTCGGTTTGACCGCTGACGACGGCCGGAAGCTAGAACCGGAGTCGGGGCCGATCAACCTCGGATCCGGAGCGGCCCGATTCCGGGCCCGGCGGACCAGACGAATCGGGTGAGGCCAGTTGGCGGAGACAGCGCTGTTCCATCACGAAGACTGCAGCCGGCACGACACCGGCTGGGGGCATCCGGAGCACCAGGGCCGTCTGCGTGCAGTGGTGCAGAAGATGGCCCGATCCCTGCCCGACCTGCACGGCCGGGTGGAGCCGGTGGCCGGCAGCCACCTGGATGCATCTCTCCTGGGCCTCGTGCACACCGAGCGCCACATCTCCACCGTCCGCACCGCGGTCGCCCGCGCCGCCGAAACCGGTGAGATCGTCCGCCTGGATCCCGATACGGTGGTCTCGCCGGGATCGTGGGATGCCGTCATGGCCGGGGCCGGGTGCAGCGCGGATGCGGTGCGCGCGGTGATGGGCGGTCGCTTCCGGTCGGCATTCTGCGCCGTACGGCCCCCGGGTCATCACGCCACGCCGGATCGTCCGATGGGCTTCTGCCTGTTCAACGGGGTGGCCATCGCCGCACGCACCGCTGTCCACGAGGGACTGGCGGAGCGCGTGCTGATCGTCGACTGGGACGTCCATCACGGGAACGGGACGCAGGACGTGTTCTACGAAGACGGTTCGGTCTACTACCTGTCCCTGCACCAGAGCCCCCACTATCCCGGCACCGGAGCCGCCGACGAGCGGGGCCGTGGCGCGGGCGAGGGCACGACACGGAATCTTCCCATGCCACCGGGGCTGGAAGCCGACAGATACGTGGACGCACTGCTGGAGGCGGTGGCCGAGGCCGCGGAATTCGAGCCGCAGCTGGTGCTGATCTCGGCCGGTTTCGATGCCGCGCTGGGAGATCCGCTCGGAGGATTCACTCTCCAGCCGGAGGACTATCGAAGGCTGACGCTGGAGATCGCGTCGCTCACGCTGCCGAGCGCGGGCGGCAGGATCGTATCGGTGCTGGAGGGTGGATACGATCCGCCGTCCCTCGGAGTGAACGTGGACACGCACCTTCGCGCCCTCGTGGAGGCCGCGACCGGCCAGGCGCCTCCGGTCGGAAGCGGTATCTGATCGACGGGCCCATGCGCACAGGAGAACGAGCGTGATGAAGCTGACGTGGGAGAGACTGTCGTTGAGAGCCGAGGTCCCCTTCCGGATCAGCCGGTCGGTTCAGACCGAGATCGAGCGGGTGTGGGCCCGAATCGAATTCGACGGCTTCGAAGGCTGGGGTGAAGCCGATCCATCCCCCTACTACGGGGAGTCGGCCGAAACCGTGGAAGCGGCACTGACGAGAATGCGTCCGGTGCTTGCCGCCGCGCCGGACCCGGACCACCTCGAGGCGATCGAACAGGGGCTGCGGCAGTCGGTGCCCGGCAATGGTTCGGCACATGCCGCGGTCTCCGCGGCCCTGCACGATCTGTTCGGAAAGCGGACAGGGCTCCCCGTGTGGAAGTTGTTCGGACTGGATCCTACCGACACACCGCGGAGCTCGTTCACGATCGGAATCGATGAGCCCGAGGAGATGGCGAAGCGAGTCGCCGCGGTCCCCGGCTGGCCGATCCTGAAGATCAAGCTGGGCACGGATCGGGACCGGCAGATGGTCGAGGCCGTCCGGGACGCCGATCCCTCCCGCCGATTGCAGGTGGATGCAAACGCCGCCTGGACGGCGGATGCCGCGATCCGGAACATCCCGATACTCGCGGACCTCGGCGTCGAGATGGTCGAGCAACCGCTGCCGCCGGGGAATCCGGAGGAGTGGAGGAGAGTCCACGAAGCGTCACCGCTCCCGATCTTCGCCGATGAGTCCTGCATCCACCCCGAGGACGTTCCGGCGCTCGCCGGACTGGTGGACGGCGTGAATATCAAGCTCACCAAGTGCGGCGGGATTCGCCAAGCGGTGCGTATGGTACACACGGCCCGCGCGTGCGGGCTCGAGGTGATGTTCGGCTGCATGCTGGAGAGCAGCCTCGGGATCGCCGCCGCCGCACATCTCGCCCCTCTGGCCGATCGACTGGACCTCGATGGCGCGGTGCTTCTCGCCGAGGACCCGTTCGACGGGCCGAAGCTGATCTCCTCCCGGCTTCACCTCGGACCGGAGCCCGGACTCGGAGTCCGGCAGGTGGACGCTTCGGGATGAAGAGGCGGGCGGCGTCGCTGTCCTGTTTCCTGCTGGTATCGGGCCTGTTCGCCGGCACTCCTCCGGCGGTCGCCCAGATGGTCACCGGAATCGTCGAGGACTCTTCCGGGGTTCCGATCTCCAGGGCATTCGTAGTGCTCGAGGACACGGCGAGCCGCGTGGCGGCACGTACTCTAACCGGTACGGGCGGGGGGTACTACCTGACCGCTCCACAGCCCGGAAGATACCGGCTGCGCACGGACCGGATCGGCTATGCCGGCGCGGTGTCACCATGGCTCCGTATCGAAGCGGGTCGGACGCTGGAGTATCGATTTCGCGTCGAGCCCGTTCCCGTGCGGCTCCGTGAGATCACGGTCGAGGAGCGGCCCCGCTGCCAGGTGCTTCCCGATGAGGGGATCGAGATGCAGCGTGTGTGGGACGAGGCCCGAAAGGCGCTCACCGCCACGGCCTGGACCGGGCAGCAGCCCTATTTCCGGTTCGACGCGGTGCTGCACTCCCATGCCCTCGATGCACGGGGTCGTCCCCGGTCCGAAGCCGTCCTCGAGGAGGTCCGCTTCTACGGGCGGCACCCGTTTCGCTCGATCCCCGCCAGGGACCTGGTGTTCGGGGGGTTCGTTCAGGAGCCGGACGGGCGCGTCGCCTACTACGCTCCGGACGCCGAGGTGCTCCTCTCGGACACCTTCGTCCGTCGGCACTGCTTTCGTCTGATCAGGGGACGGGATGAAGATGCGGGACTCCTCGGCCTCGCGTTCGAGGCCGTGCCGCAGAGCCGCCTGCCGGACATCGAAGGAGTGATGTGGCTCGATCCCGCGAGCTCGGAGCTGCGTCGACTGGACTACTCCTACGTCAACCTCGACGTGCCGGTGGATACGGATCGGCTGGGCGGAAGCGTGGAATTCGCCCGATTGCCCACCGGAGCGTGGATCATACGCGGCTGGCTGATCCGGGTACCCGTGATCGAGTGGGTGCCGGGCATCGGCCCGCGCCCCGGACGCTACCGGTTGACGGGAATCAACGAGGGAGGAGGTCAGGTGCTGGCGGTCTGGCTGACGGCGAAGATCGCCGGATTGCTGCCCACCGACACCCTGCACGTGAAACCGCCGCCGGACTCGCTTCTGGTGCGCTTCGAGCTGCAGGAACCGTGAGGCAGACCTACAGAAGACTCTCGGGATCGCGGTCGATCTCGAGCCGCACACCCGACGGGATGGCGGCATGCGAGGCGGTGAACCGGAGGATCGCGCCCAGTGCGGCGGCATCCGGCTGCTTGATGAGGAGGTGCCAGCGCCACCTGCCCCGCAGCCGGTCGATCGGACAGGGGGCGGGCCCGAGCAGTCGGGTTGCCGCCAGTTCCCTGCGGGCGGCGACGAGCCCCTCCAGCCAGTCGCCCAGCGCCAGCGCCGCGCTCTCCACCGCGTCCTCGTCGCGCCCGCTGATCACGAGGTTCGCCAGCCGGAGGTGCGGAGGGTAGCCGGGCTCCTCTCTGTCGGCCAGCTCACGCTCGGCGAATCCTTCGTAGTCGTGCACGAGGGCGCACTGAATCGCGAAGTGTGAAGGCCGGGCCGTCTGAACCAGGACCTTGCCGGGACGCCTGCCACGACCCGCGCGACCCGCGACCTGCGAGAGCAGCTGGAAGCTGCGCTCCGAGGCCCGGAAGTCGGGCAGGTTCAGGCCCACGTCCGCGTCGATCACACCGACCAGGGTGACCCCCGGGAGATCCAGTCCCTTGGAGATCATCTGCGTTCCGAGCAGGACATCCACTTCACCGCGCCGCACCGAGTCCAGGATGTCGCGGTGCGACCATTTCCGGCCCGTCGTATCGACGTCCATCCGTGCGATGCGCGCTGCCGGGAATACTTCGCCGAGGTGTCGCTCGACCTGTTCCGTACCGACGCCGGTGTACGCCAGAGTCCCGGCGCCGCACTCCGGACAGGTCTCGCGCGACGGTTCTTCATGGGCACAATGGTGGCAGACCAGCCGCCCCCGTTTCCTGTGCCAGGTGAGCGACACGTTGCAGCTGCGACATACCGCGATCCAGCCGCAGGACTCGCAGGACACCCACGTGGAATGACCTCTTCGGTTGAGGAGGAGCAGCGACTGCTCGCCACGCTCGATCCGATCCGCGAGAGCGTCCCGAAGCCTTTTCGACAGGATCCTCGGCGGCGGTCCCTCTTCCTCGCGCAGGTCCACGACCTCCACCTCCGGAAGCGGATGCGGAGTCGCGCGTTCCGGCAGCTGGAGCGCCGTCCACTGACCGGTTCGGGCCCTTGCCCAGCTTTCGAGGGACGGGGTGGCGGACCCGAGAACGCACAGCGCCCCGGACAGGCCGGCGCGGACGACGGCCACCGAGCGTGCGTGGTACCTCGGGGTCTCGCCCTGCTTGTAGCTGCCGTCGTGCTCTTCGTCCACGATGATGACGCCGGGGTCGCGAACCGGCGCGAAGATGGCGGACCGGGTTCCGACGACCACCCGCTTTCGGCCCGTACGAAGCGCCGTCCAGGCGTCCTTCCGCTCTCCGTCGGACAGCCCCGAGTGGAGGACCGCCACCTCGTCCCCGAACTCCGCGCGGACCCGGGAGACCGTCTGCGGAGTGAGCGAGATCTCGGGGACGAGCAGGATTGCACCACGGCCGCTGTCCACCACGGAGCGCATCAGGCGAATGTAGACGACCGTCTTTCCGGATCCGGTCACGCCCCGGAGAACTGCGACGCCCGGCTCGGGCTGCCGTGCGAGGTCGGCGAGCTCCGCCAGCACACGCTGCTGTCGGCGATTGAGCTCGATGGGAAGTACGTCCGTCTCCTGCTCGGCGAACGGGTCCCGTTCGACCGTCTCGAGCGAGATCTCCGCCAGCCCTCGTTCCACCAGGCCGGCGAGGATGCTGCGCCCGAAGCCGAGCTGCTTCTCCATGTGCGAGACCTCGGCCCGGCCACCGATCGCTTCGAGCGTTTCGTAGGCCTCCCGCTGTCGCCGGGCCCTTCCGAACACCTGCTCCCGCTCGGTGAGGGTCGGCAGGTCTCGCGTGATCTTCACGACCTGGCGCCGCAGCTCACCCGGGTCGTCGGCCCCGCCTCCGAGCAGGCCGGGTGGAAGGGCCGCCCGGAAGACCAGGCCGGCCGGGGCCACGTAGTAGTCGGCGACCCAGCGGCACAGCTCCAGCAGATCGGCGTCGAGCACCGGCTCGGAGTCGAGCACCCGGTGCAGGGCCCGGAGTTTCAGGCCTGGTGCCGCCGAGGGCGCGACGAGGGCCTCGATCAGTCCTGTTTCACGCCGCCGCCCGAACGGAACCGACACGCGGACTCCCGCCACGGCGGATTCGCGCAGCTCATCGGGAATGCGGTAATGAAAGCTCTGCCGGACCGGTCTCGGCAGGCTCACGCGCGCGATGGTCGCATCCGGGCCGGTCAAGGGCGTCCGCCTTTCGTCCGTCGTTCTCCGCTCTGCCTCATTCTTGACGATTCGCTCGGGGGTCCTCTAAACTCCGGCGATACGCAGTACGAACCCTGAAGGAAGCACATGGGCTGTCTGGCACTCAACGCCTCGTATGAGCCGTTAACGATACTTCCCGTGCGACGGGCCCTGCGACTGGTGATCGATCGCAAGGCGGAAGCACTGGAAGTCGACCCCGATCGTCCCTTCCGATCTGAAGAGACGACGTGGCCGAGTCCCGTCGTGATCCGACTGGTCCGCTACATCCACGTTCCCCGCCGCTTCCGCAGACAGGTCACGAATACGTTTCTGTTCGCGCGCGACGGTTACAGCTGCCAGTACTGCGGTCGCCACAAGCGGGATCTCGGCTACCGCGAGTCGTTGACCCGGGATCACGTCGTTCCGATCTCGCGCGGCGGCGACAACGGCTGGCTCAACGTCGTCACGGCGTGCAGCCGCTGCAATCTCCGGAAGGCGAACCGGCTTCCGACGGAGTGCGGTTTCCACCTGCTCAGCCAGCCGGGCATCCCCAGCGGAGTAGAACTGATCTGGGCCGTGCGGCGGGTTACCCCGATCCAGGCCCGTTACATCAGGATGTTCTACGGAGAAGACGCACTTCAGGCCGTCTCGAGCTGAGGGCGGGACACAATGGGCTTCGGCAGTCTCGGAATTTCCGAGCTTCTCGTGATCTTCGTGATCGTGCTGGTGTTCTTCGGGCCGAAGCGTATGCCCGAGGTCGCCCGGTCGCTGGGAAGCGCGATGCGCGAATTCCGCCGCAGTCTCAACCAGATCCAGCGCGAGCTGGAAGAGGCCGATCCGACGCGCGAGCTGCGGAAGGAAACGAAGGACATCTTCTCCAGGATGCCCGAACAGGTCAGGCCGAAAGCGCCGGCTGCCGAAGCTCGGCCCGAGCCCCGCCCTGCTCAACCGGAGACCGGGTCGCAGAGCGACACGCAATCGTCGGGAGCCGCGGATCTCAGTCCCGCGTCTGACGCGACGAGCTCGGACAGCGAATCCGGCTGAGCTGCGGGGGACGTCCTCCCCGCCCCTCACTCGCCAGCCACAGCGTCTCTCCGTCGGAACTCCACGCCACTCCCTCGCCCTGCGGTTCGAGGGCGCCGATCAGCGAAACGGTCAGGGGGGGGCGGACGGTGTCCTGTTCGAAGACTCCCGACCAGCGCAGCAGGTGCAGGCTGGCGTAGGTCCGGAGTGCCAGCCACGATCCATCCGGCGACAGGTCTGCCCCGGTCACCATCTGCGTCGAATAGTCCCCGATCGGCACCGGGAGGCGACCGATGCGGGTGAGCGTGCGCACCGTGCCCGGCTCCCGCTCGAGGTCAGACAGTCTGGCTCCGTACAGGACGACGGCGCCCTCTCTGCCCTTGGAAACGATGCCGAGCTCCCCGCGCGCCGTGTCCACCACGAGCCCTTCGGCATCTCTCGGTCCGTCGGGAAATACGAACTCCCACGAGCCCGTGGCGGTCAGCTCCGGAATTCGTGCCGGCGTCCCGGCCCGAGCGGGCACGTCCGACAGTCGCGGGAGCGGGATCCTGTAGACGGAAATGCTGGCGTGGCGTCCGAGATTGTCGCCGATGTCACCGAGATACGTGCACCAGTCCGGTCCGCAGCGACCGATGGTGAGGTCCTCCAGGTCGCGACCCGTCGCGCCCGCGACCGGCGCGGCGGCCAGAAGCCGCCCCAGCGAATCGACAGCGAACAGTACGGTCTCGTTGCCGCTGTCGTTGTGCATCCAGAACAGATCGGGACGCCGGGGGTCCCGGGCGATTCCCGACACTTCCAGGAGCGCCGAGTCGAGGATGGCGACGACCTGGGCCGATTCGCACGGCTGCCGGGCCTGCGTCTCGATTTCCTGGCTCGCGGAACCGGACGTGCACCCTGCCGGGCCCAGGACTGCCGTGAGGGCCAGCGTGCCTCCCGACGCACTCCGCCGTGCGGCGGTCCGGACACGCCCGACGAGGGTCATCCGGCCTGTTTCATCGGGGTTCCACGTCACCGACGCCGCCCTCGACGATCCGCGGCAGTGAGTTCCAGGGTGCGGAAGAGCGGGCCAGGATCTCGACATCCTCGCCTTTCCTGCACCCGGAGCAGAGCGGAACTCGATCACCGCTGCCGAAGGCCCGATCGCCGATCCGGAAGTCACCCGGCGAAGAGGAGGCATCCACGTAGAGGTCACGACCTTCCAGTGCCTCCGGCACCTTCCATTTTCCCGACATCGTCCAGCCGCCCGCATCCGGCAGCGGTCCGCCGGGTCGGAGCCGGTCGATCTTGGAACTCCCCGGTGCCGAGCGAACCTGCCACTCCGACAGCAGAATTCCCGCGGTCTGCCGCACGTCCTTTCCGGGACCGGGTCCGGGAATCCGCTGTTCGACCTGCTCGTCGTCCCATTTCAGCTGAAGCTCGACTTCTTTGCCTTCGCCGCGCATCCGTTCCAGTCGATCCCGCGGAATCCAGAGCCCGATCGGGACCGGAGCTCCCGGAGTCAGCCAGCGGCCACTGCCCCGGGCATCCACTCCATCCGCCCGCAGACGGACCTCGACCTCGTCGACCGGTGAACGGCTCCACGCCGTAACCGCGACTTCCAGCTCCTCCAGCAGCTCGCCAGCGCTCCAGGCGAGTCGACCCGTAGAGACGAGTCGCGGCGAGGCGATGGTCCACGGCTCGGGTCCGGTCCGGATGTCCCCGGGCGGACGAGAAGCCTGGACCCGGAGCGCCGTTCCTCCACGCTCGGTCGCGAGCCTTGCCGAGAGTCCCCAGGTGCCTTCTCCGCTCGCGTTCTCCGCCGCCCGGAACAGCAGCGTGTTCCACCCGCCACCCAGTCGGATCGGAACGGACAGCTCGGTCTCCGCGGTCAACGGTTCTCCGTCGACATCGCGAAGCATCCGGCCGTTGACCCACACGCCGGTCACCGAGCCCCCCGACGCGAGCCAGGTCAGGACCAGGGTTCGGTCCTGCGGCAGGCGCACGTAGGAGTGAGCATAGGCCACGGCCGGCGACTGCCTGTCCGGCATCAGCGAGTCGAGCGGAAGCGCGGCGGATCCAGCGAGCCGCACGAGCGTCCAGCTGGCTCCCGCCAGCTCGCGTCCCCGATCGGGGAGAACGGTCTCCTCGCCGGGCCCGTCGAGGAGGCTCCCGGCGGAGTCCTGTGCCGGGAAGGGAGTCGAGATCAGCCATCGGTCGATCGTGAAGGGGCTCGCGGGGCCACGAATCTCGGCCTGCTGGGCCTGCAGCGGGGCCGAATTCACGGCGGCGAGCACGACCAGCGCAAGGGCGACGGCGGAGCCGCGGCGGGTGGCGCCTTCGAACCTGTCCAGTGGACCCATCGAACCTCTGCGTGCTTGACCGTTGGAAGCGGAGGAGTCTAACCTCTCGAGCGAAGTACCGCACCGCGGGGCTCGGAGGTCCGTTGCCGGACCATCGGAGATTCCTGATCGTCGGATCGTCGCGCGCCGGAGGGGTGCAATGAAGCGGATCGTCAGCCTGGAAGTGAACGGCGAGCGGCACGAGGTGGCCGTTCCCGTCCACTACACGTTGCTCGAAACGCTGCGCTACGGCCTCGGCCTCACAGGGTCGAAGCAGGGCTGCGACAAGGGGGACTGCGGCGCGTGCACCGTGCTGCTGGATGGCGGGGCGGTTCTCTCCTGCATTCTGCCGGTCTGGGAGGCCGAGGGACGGATCATCCGCACGGTGGAAGGGCTGGCGGAGCCTGCCGGCCTTCACCCGGTCCAGGACGCTTTCGACCGCACCGGGGCCGCGCAGTGCGGCTTCTGTACGCCGGGGATGCTGTGCAGCAGCATCGACCTTCTGGCCTCGAACGACAACCCCTCCCGCGACGAGATCGCAGAGGCCCTGTCGGGCAATCTCTGCCGCTGCACGGGATACACGAAGATCATCGAGGCGGTGGAACTGGCCGCCGGCGTGATCCGGGAACGAAGGACCGGCGATGCATCCGGATGAACTGAACGCCATCCAGGCTGCACAGGCCGCAGAGCCGGGCGCCGGGCCCGATGCGGCAGCCGACGGGCGGGCCGTCCTCGGCCTTCGGAACCGCAGGTACGAGGGCCATGCGAAGTCCACCGGTCGTGAACTGTACACGGACGACCTCGCCCTGCCGGGCATGCTGCACGGGAAGATCCTCCGCAGCCCGCACCCGCACGCCCGCATCCTCTCCATCGACACGTCCGCAGCCGAGGCGATGACGGGAGTCCATGGTGTACTGACCGGCGACGACATGCCGACCCCGTTCGGGATCATTCCCTGGACCCGGGACGAGCATGCGCTGGCGACGGATCGGGTGCGATACGTAGGCGATGCGGTCGCCGCGGTCGCCGCGGTGGACGAGGAGACGGCAAACCGGGCGCTGGCGGCGATCCGGGTGGAATACGAGCCGCTGCCGGCGCTGCTGGACCCGAGGGAAGCGCTGGAGAGCTCGGCGGTTCAGATCCACGAGCCGAAGAAGGAAGGTCGGAACGGGAACGTGACCAAGCACGTGCTTCTCGAGTTCGGCCCGGTTGACGCGGAGATGGACGCCGCGGACATCGTGGTGGAAGGAGAGTACCATTTTCACGGCACCACCCATGCGCCGATCGAGCCCCACTGCGCGATCGCCCGCGCGGGGGCGGACGGATCGCTGACGGTGTGGTCTTCCACCCAGGTGCCGCACTATCTGCAGCGGGAGATCGCCCGGGTACTCCAGCTGGACGTCGCGAAGATCAGGGTCGTGCAGCCCGCGGTGGGCGGCGCCTTCGGCGGCAAGTCGGAGCCGTTCGATCTGGAGTTCTGCGTCGCGGCGCTCGCGATCCGGACCGGCCGCCCGGTGAAGATCCTCTATACCCGCGAGGAGCTCTTCTACTCGCACAGGGGCCGGCACCCGATCGACATGTGGTTCCGGGTGGGGGCGTCGAAGGACGGCACGATACGGGCCGTGGATGCCCGATCTCTGCTCGATGGAGGGGCCTACGCTTCGTTCGGGCTGGTGACCACCTATTACAGCGGCCAGTTGCTCACGGCACCCTATGCCCTCGGCTCGTATCGCTTCGAATCGACGCGCGTGTACACGAACAAGCCCGCCTGCGGCCCGAAGCGGGGTCACGGTTCCGTCCAGCCGCGCTTCGCCTTCGAGGTCTCGCTGGACAAGCTGGCCGGCGAGCTGGGCATCGATCCGATCGAACTGCGGCGCCGGAACTTCATGGGCACGGGCCGGACCGTGAACGAATTCCGGGTGAGCTCGAACGGGTTTCTGGAGTGCCTCGAGGCGGTCGAGAAGGCGAGCGGCTGGAAGGAGAAGCACGCGAAGCTGCCCTTCGGGAGAGGCATCGGCGTCGCCGGCTCCTGCTACATCAGCGGCACCAACTACCCGATCTACCCGAACCGGATGCCGCAGGCCGCGGCGCAGGTGCAGGTGGAGCGATCCGGCCGCGTCACGGTGTTTCACGGGGCATCGGAGATCGGACAGGGCTCGGACTCCACGATGGCGGCGATCGCGGCCGAGGAGCTGGGCGTACCGCTCGGCTACGTGCGAGTGGTTTCTGCCGACACGGACCTGGTTCCGGTGGACCTGGGCGCGTACTCGTCACGCGAGACCCTGATGGTCGGAAATGCCACCCGGGCGGCCTGTGTGAAGCTGGCCGGCCTCGTTCGCGCGGCGGTCGCCTCCGAGTGGCGGATCCCGGAAGCGGGTGTCCGCCTTGCGGCGGGCTGGGCGAGCGAGCGCGGCAATGGCCGGCGCATTCCGATCGCCGAGGCGTTTCAGCTGGCCGAAGCGGCGCACGGTACGCTGGGCTCGGTGGGACACTACGATACCCCGAAGGACGTGCACGGAGAGTACCGGGGCGGCACGATCGGAGCCTCACCGGCCTACTCGTTCACCGCGCACGTGGCGGAGGTGGTGGTGGACCCGGACACCGGCATCGTGGACGTGAAGAAGATCTGGGTCGCGCACGACTGTGGCAAAGCGCTGAACCCGATGCTGGTGGAGGGGCAGATGGAGGGCTCCGCTTACATGGGCTTCGGGGAAGCCCTGATGGAGCACCACCTGGTGAAGCGAGGTGGACCGGAATCCGGGCTCCACGACGCGCCGTCGCTGCTGGACTACCGGATTCCCACTTCGCTGGACTGCCCGGAGTTCGTTTCGTTGATCGTCGAGTCGAACGACCCGGAGGGACCGTACGGAGCGAAGGAGGCCGGGGAGGGGCCGCTGCATCCCTCTCTCCCCGCGATCGCCAATGCGATCTACGATGCGGTCGGCGTGCGGCTCGACCGGCTGCCGTTCACCCCGGACCGGGTGTGGAACGCGCTCAGAACTTCTCGCCCTTCTTCTCCCTGAGCTGACTGCCCACCGGCCGGATGCGCGGCCACATCGTGTAGAAGTAGAGAGCCAGGCCCACGAACTGACCGGTCGCCGCCGCGAGAATCAGCCAGCCGGGCCAGCTGCCCGGTTCACCGGGACCGGCGGCTTCGGTGACGAAACGCACCGCCGTGGCGGGTGCGAGGATCCACCAGGCGGCTTCGATGCGCCTCGGGCGGTATCGCCGGTCATCCTTCGCGGGGCGTGGGAACATCCATAGAGCGACACCCAGGATCAGGAACATCACGAAGCCGACGGCGATGACGTGCGCATGCGCCGAGACCTGGTGAGAGGAAGGCCAGGCTCCCAGGATCTCGCGCCGGTACAGCAACCAGCCACCGTAGATCAATCCGACGAACAGGAACAGGATGGCGGTCTTGATGAAGCGGCGAACGGTCGAGAACACGTGCTCACTCCTCCGCGTTCTTGAGCATCACCAGCATCATCCGGAAGGGTGAGAGGGCCCGGAGGGCGTGCGGAATCGAGGCAGGAAGGTGAAGTGCCTCACCTGCCTCGAGAACATGCGGTTCGCCCGCGATGCTGATCTCCGCCTCGCCTCCGAGGCCCACGACGATCGCGTCGTGTGGAGTCGCATGTTCGGACAGGCCCTCGTCCGCATCGAAGGCGAACAGGGTGACATTGCCCGACGGGCGCCTGATCAGGGTCCGGCTCACCACGGCCCCGTCCTGGACCTCGATCAGCGAGGCCGGTTCGGCCGGTCGTTCCAGGCCCGTCAGCTCCCGGTTCACCCGTTCCTCCCGAGTGCCATGCGCTGAGCTTCGTTCAGCGCCAGGATTCCGTCCGCTCCGAGCCCGAGCAGCGCCTCCAGTTCGGCACCGGAGAACGGGCTCTGCTCCGCGGTGCCCTGGACCTCCACGAATCGTCCGTCCTCGAGGGCCACCAGGTTGAAGTCCGAGTCGGCGGTCGAGTCCTCGGCGTAGTCCAGGTCCAGGCACGGAACGCCGCCGACGATCCCCACGCTGACCGCCGCGACCAGGGATCGCAGCGCCGAGCGCCGGATCCGGCCCTGTTCGGTGAGCCAGCGATCGGCCTGCGCCAGGGCGAGGCAGGCGCCCGTGATCGAGGCGGTACGGGTTCCCCCGTCCGCCACCAGCACGTCGCAGTCGACGATCACCGTATGATCGCCGAGTCCCTCGAGGTCAGCGGCCGCGCGCAGCGATCGCCCGATCAGGCGCTGGATCTCCTGGGTCCGGCCCCGGGCTCCGCGGCGCTCCCGCTCCGACCGGGTGTTGGTGGCTCGCGGCAGCATCGCGTACTCTGCGGTCACCCAGCCGCCTCGCCCTTCGCGATGCGGCGGCACGCCCTCGAGCACCGACGCCGTGCACAGCACGCGCGTGCGCCCGAACGCAACGATGCATGATCCTTCCGCATTCGGGGCCGCGTCGAGCTCGAAGCTGACGGGCCGCAATTCTGCGGCCCCTCGACCGTCGTGCCTTGTGTGTGTCATGTTGCTCCTCGTTCCGGATGCGACTTCTTTCCCGGCTGAACGCGCTCGTCGAGCTTCGCCGTTGCTCGGCGTCCCCGACGAAACTGCAGCCCGGCACGCCGGGTGGCGAGCGTTGCCGGCGAGAGGACAGAATGTTCGAAACGCTGAAATCTCTGGATCCTGTGCTGCAGGCGCTGATCGCTGGCGGCTTCACCTGGCTGGTCACGGCGCTCGGCGCAGCCCTCGTGGTGTTCACTCGCGGCCTCCAACGCTGGGTGGTGGACGCAATGCTCGGGTTCGCGAGCGGCGTGATGCTGGCCGCCAGCTACTGGTCGCTGCTCGCGCCGGCGATCGCAATGTCCGAGGGGCTGGGGGTGCCGGGTTGGCTGCCGGCGGCGCTCGGCTTCTCGGGCGGCGCGCTGGTGCTCGGTCTGACCGACCGCCTGCTGCCGCATCTCCACCCGCTGATGCCGATGAGCGAGGCCGAGGGGCTCCCGACGAGCTGGAAGCGCTCCACCCTGCTGGTTACCGCCATCACCATGCACAACGTTCCCGAAGGCCTGGCGGTAGGCGTCGCGTTCGGCGCCGCCTCGCTCGGGCTCGCGGCGCAGGCCGGTGCGACGTTCGAGGCCGCTGTCGCGCTCGCGATCGGAATCGGCCTGCAGAACTTCCCCGAGGGGGTGGCCGTGGCCATGCCGTTGCGTGCCGCCGGGATGTCGCGCGCCAGGAGCTTCTGGGCGGGCACCTTTTCGGCCGCCGTGGAACCGGTGGCGGCAGTGATCGGGGCGGCGGCCGTGCTCAACGTCCAGGCGATACTCCCGTACGCCCTCGCTTTCGCCGCCGGAGCGATGGTCTACGTGGTGGTCGAGGAACTGATCCCCGAGGCCCAACAGGGCGGGCGCACGGACCTCGCGACCGCCGCGACGGTAATCGGGTTCACGGTGATGATGGTGCTCGACGTGGCGCTGGGTTGAACAACGAGACTGGACGAGAGGGCGGGATGGAGAAGGCGACGCTGGGCGGAGGGTGTTTCTGGTGCACCGAGGCGGTGTTCACGCGCATCGATGGGGTGGATTCGGTCGTGCCGGGATATACCGGCGGACACGCGGAGAGCCCGAGTTACGAACAGGTGTGCGGGGGCGGCACGGGTCACGCGGAGGTCGTGCAGCTGACCTACGATCCGCAGCGCATCTCGTATGCCGAGATTCTGGAGATTTTCTTCGCCACGCACGATCCGACCACGCCGGACCGGCAGGGCAACGATGTCGGTCCACAATACCGGTCGGTGATCTTCGCCCACGACGACGTCCAGGAGCGGACGGCCCGCGACATGATCTCGAAGCTGTCGGACGAAGACGTGTTCGAGGCACCGATCGTGACCGGGGTGGAAAGGCTCGAGACCTTCTGGCCGGCGGAGGATTATCACCACGACTACTTCGCCCGCAACGGGCGGCAGCCGTACTGCATGTTCGTGATCGCTCCGAAGGTGGCGAAACTCCGGAAGAGCCATGCGCACCGCCTGAAGGGCTGAACGGGACGAGAGGCGAGACATGGAGATTCCGCCGTTCGAGATGGAACGCTGGCAGTCCCTGTGGGAGAACCGGGTCCGATACAATCTGTCGGAGAGCGGTGTCCGGCCGTTCACGCTCGCCGAGCTGATCCGGATCACCGGCCACGACCCCTCCGGAACCGTTCTCGGCTATGGACACACCGAGGGATCTCCTGTGCTGCGGGAACGCCTGGCGGAGCTCTATCCCGGTGCCGCGGCCGAAGACGTGCTGGTGACCAGCGGAAGCGCGGAAGCGAACTTCATCGCCTGCTGGACGCTGGTCGAGCCCGGAGACCGGGTGGTCGTGGTGACCCCGACCTACGGCCAGACTCCGGGACTGGCGAAAGGCCTCGGGGCCGAGGTCGTTGAGCTTCCGCTGGTCGAGTCGCTGGGCTGGCAGCCGGAGCCCGGCGCGGCCGCAGAGCGGATCCGTCGGGGCACGAAGCTGGTGGTCGTGACCAACCCGAACAACCCCACGGGCGCGGTGCTGTCTCCCTCGGCGATCGATGAGATCACGGGCGCCGCGGCGGCCGTCGGCGCGTGGATCCTGGCGGACGAAGTGTACGCCGGTGCGGAACTGTCCGGGCGGCAGACGCAGACGCTGTACGGCCGGGCGGAGCGGGTCGTCGCAACGGCCTCCCTATCCAAGGCCTACGGTCTGCCCGGCCTGCGGATCGGCTGGCTGGTGGCGGAGCGTGGATGGCGTGACGAGCTGTGGGCGCGCAAGGACTACACGACGATCGCTCCCTCCGTACTCGGCGACGGGCTGGCCGCCGCCGTGCTCGAGACCGATGTCCGCGCGCGCATCCTGGCCCGGAGCCGGGACATTCTCGGCCGACATCTGTCGATTCTCGACGCCTGGGCAGCCCGCCACGCGCGAGTGCTGCGTTTCCGGCATCCCGACGCCGGGGCGATCGCGCTGGTCGGATACGATCTGCCTGTCGGCTCGCAGGAACTGGCGGAGCGGTTGAGGGCCGAGAAAAGCACCCTCCTGGTGCCGGGCGCTCAGTTCGGCCGGGATGGGTTCTTCCGGGTCGGGTTCGGGTACTCCGAGGAGCACCTGAGAGGCGGCCTCGAGGCAGTCTCGGGACTGATCGAGGAGCTCACCGAAACCCGGAAGACCGCGGCTCCGTAAGGTACCCTCGAGGCGGTTCCTTCCTGAGCCGCCATGAGCGACGAGGAGGAACCTGATGAGAAATCCCGGAACCGCAGCGGTCCTGAGTCTGCTGGTCCCCGGTGTGGGTCAGATCTACAACGGCAAGTTCTGGCGAGCGGTGTTCTGGCTGATCATCACGCCGGGATTCTGGATCGGAACGGGCGGATTGCTCGGTTGGGTGTGCCACGTGATCTCGGCCATCACGGCGCACAACTACGCGAAGGCGAATCCGCACCGCTGAGCCCCGTCCACGCAGCCGCAAGTTTTTCCGAGGCCGGGCGCCTGCTATGTTGGCGCCCATGCTTCGACTCCACCCGTACGAATACCACCGTCCCGGCAGCCTGAGCGACGCCCTGGAGCTACTGGCGGCGCATGGCGAGGACGCGATGCCGATCGCGGGCGGCACGGACCTCGTGCCGAACATGAAGCACGGCTTGTTCACGCCCGGGCACCTGGTCTCGCTCAATCGGGTGGAGGAGCTCAAGGGCTTCCTTCCCGGTGAGGATGGCTCGCTGCGAATCGGAGCCGCCGAAACCCTGGATACGGTGAGCCGTCAGGCGAGCGTCCGGGGTCACTGGCCGATCCTGGCCGAGGCCTGCTCGAAGATCTCGGGGCCGCAGCTGCGGCGCGTCGGGACGATCGGCGGCAACGTCTGCCTGGATACCCGCTGCACCTATTACAATCAGACCCGATTCTGGCGCGAGGCCCTCGGCTTCTGCCTGAAGAAGGACGGCGATCTCTGCCACGTGGTGCCGGGTGGGACCCGATGCGTCGCCGCCCACTCGGCCGATGGCGCGACGGCCCTGTGCGCGCTGGGCGCGGAACTGGAAATCGCCGGGCGGGACGGACAGCTGCGCACCGTATCGATCGACAGGTTCTTCACCTCGGATGGGGTGTGGAACCGCCGGATGGAGCGGGACGAGCTTCTCGTCGCGGTCCGGCTGCCGGCCCCGGAATTCGGAACGCGGGCTGCCTTCAGGAAACTGCGCATTCGCCGCTCGATCGACTTCCCGCTCGCCAATCTCGCGGCCGTCGTCAGCTTCGACGAAGCGGGACTCGTAACCGCACTGAGGCTCTACGTGTCCGGGATGGGCTCCTACCCGCGCCGGGTAGGCAAGGTGGAGGAGATCGTTCTCGGCGGGAAACTGTCGCAGGAGAAAGTGGACGCCGTCGCGGAGCAGGCATTCCGCCAGTGCCACCCGCTCGCCAACATCACCGTCGACGCGGAATGGAGGCGGGCGATGATCTCCGTGATGACTTCCCGGGCGCTCGCTGAGCTCTCGGCGTTCTGAGCGAAGGCCGACGGGGAGCGGCACCCGAAACACGACGGGGTGCGAAGCCTCGCGGCCCCGCACCCCGTCTCCGATTCCTCGGGTTCGGACCCCTCCGACGGACCAGCCCCCGGCGTCTACAGCACCGAGGTGTCCGCGCCGAACGGCTCGAACACTGTCTCGACGAAGTCGAACACATCGTCGAGCAGGTCGAATATCTGCACCAGGGCAGCGACTTCCGCGTTCGTCAGCGGGTCTCCGGCCGCGTCGGTGAACACCGGCGCCGAAGTCGTGCCGCTGATCAGCACCACCGTCTGTCCGTTGTGCAACACGGTCCCGGAGATGCCATCGGCCTCGTCCACCACGGCGTCGAACACCGTGACGTTACCTCCGTCGGTGATCGTCATCAGGACGTCGAGCGACAGATCGGAAGCAGACAGGTCGATCTCGGTGCCGGCTTCGACGACCACTCTCACGCCCTCGTCGTCCATGCGCAGGTCGTAGGCGAGATCCACGGACATCAGCCCGCTCGTGTTGTTGAGCGTGACCGTCTGCACCAGATCGAAGTCCAGGCGTCGGGTGCCATCGGAGATGAACCCTTCTCCCGTTGCCGTCGCCTGCACGTCCTCACCGAACAGGGCGTAGCTGGCGCTCACCGTGTAGTCCAGCCGCGTGACGCCGCCCGTTTCGGCGACCACCTGGAGTCGGGTGGCGGACGCGCTGCCCTGGTCGATCAGGTCCAGTCGACCGACCTCGTTGAGCGGAATCGCGGGCTGTCCGGAGAACGGGTCCACGGCGTAGAGGATGAAGCGGACCCCGTTCGCCGGGGCGCCCGTGCGCTCGGACATCGCGTACCGGCCGAGGGTCTCGTCCCACTCGAAGGTCATGCCCAGGAAGTTGGCCGGGAAGATCGGCTCCATCGAGAATGACGGATCGACGAGAAGTTGCGCGTTCAGCGACTGGGACGGCCGCGCAACTCCACCGGGCAGCAGCCGTGCGAGCGCCCCGCCTTCCGCCTCGAGCGCCGGACTGACCAGCGCCAGCGACAGCATCACGTCACTGTCGCCATCCAGCCGGTTCTCGAGCTCCGCCGCCGCCTGGGCGGTCGCGGTCGGATCGAACGGCGTAACCGGACCGGTGGGCCCGCTATCGTCGCTGCAACCGGCCAGGCCGATGCCGATTACGGCAGCGCCGAGCGTAAGCAAAGTTCTGTCAAATCGATACCGCATCTGAATTCCCCCTCGAGTTCCGGATTCTGGGCCGCCGCACGACACACCAGGACGGTTGCCTGTATCGCAAGGCACATGCCCGCGCTCGTGTAAACCATAACGACAGCAATGGCTTATGGTTAGGACCGAGAGCCCGACCTGCGGAACCCGCGCCCGGCATGACGAATATGCAGACTTCCGCGCCGGCTTGCGCTCCGCCTGCCGGCTTGACGCAAGCGGGGGGAAGCGGGGAAGTTGTGCACCCGCGCTCGGACCGGGGCCGATTGCGATGGGATCCTGCCCTGTTCAGGTCCGGCGCCGGGCCTCTGAAGACGGACACGACACGAAATTTCTGCTGAAGCCGGGAGACCAAGTGGCACGCATAGGCATACTGGTCGGGGGCGGTCCCGCCCCCGGCATAAACAGCGCGATCAGTTCGGCCGCTCTCAAGGTGATCGACGAGGGCCACGAGGTGATCGGGATTCTGGACGGTTTCGCGCACCTGATCGACGGGCGGACGGACATGGTCCGTACGCTGAGCAGCGAGGACGTTTCGCGCGTCCACGGTACCGGCGGCTCCATTCTGCGCACGTCCCGGGCGAACCCGACGAAATCTCCGGCGTTGCTGGAGAGAGCCGTAGGAGCGCTTCGCGAGCTGGGCATCACGCGGCTCGTGACGATCGGCGGAGACGACACGGCTTTCGGGGCCCGCGAGGTCGCGGCGGCCGCTCAGGGAGACATCAGGGTCGCCCACGTGCCGAAGACGATCGACAACGATCTCCCGCTTCCCGGGGACATGCCGACGTTCGGCTTCGAAACGGCGAGAGATCTCGGCTCGCGGATCGCGCAGAACCTGATGGAGGACTCCCGGGCGACGAGTCGGTGGTTCTTCGTCACCGTAATGGGGCGCAAAGCCGGGCACCTGGCGCTGGGCATAGGAAAGTCGGCGGGTGCGACGGCGACGGTGATCCCGGAGGAATTCACCACGGAGCCGATCACGGTGGACCGGGTGTGTACGATCCTCGAGGGAGCCATTCTGAAGCGGCGCGCTCTCGGACGCCCCGACGGACTGATCGTCCTCGCGGAAGGCCTGGGTGAGAAGATGGACCCGGACGAGCTCGCGAGGATGCCGGGCGTGGAGGTGGAGTACGACTCCTATGGCCACCTGAGGCTGGCCGAGATTCCACTCGAGACGATCCTCAGGCGTGAAGTGCAGCGGCGTTTCGCCGCGCGTGGCGAGAGCGTGCCGATCACCGACCTCCGGGTCGGTTACGAGCTTCGCTGTGCCCCTCCGGTGCCGTTCGACGTCGATTACACGCGCACCCTGGGATTCGGTGCGGCGAGATTCCTGCTCGCCGAGCAGGTCAGCGAACCGCTGCGCCTCGGCGGGATCGTGACCCTGTCCCATGGCGGTCACCTCAGCGTTCGCCCGTTCGAGGAGTTCCGGGATCCGATCACCGGCAGAACGGCCGTGCGGCTGGTCGAGATCGACTCCGAGGACTACCGGGTGGCCCGGCAGTACATGCTGCGCCTGGAGCGGCGGGACCTGGAGGATCCGGAGATGCTGGAGAAGCTGGCCCGGGAGGCGAAGATGTCACCGGACGAGTTCCGCGATCGATTTTCGTCGGCGCTGAACGGCTATTCGGCTGACCCGTGACCGATCGGGCCGCCTCTCGCTCCGGGGGGTTCAGCACGATCGTGTTCGATCTCGATGGTACGCTGATCGACAGCGAAGCTCTGATCCTCGCCTCGTTCCGTCACACGATGCTCCGGCACCTCGGTGAGGCCCCGCCCGACGCAGTGTGGCGCGCCACGATCGGGCGGCCGCTGGCCGTGCAGGTCAGGGACTTCGCGGGCACCGACGCGGAGGCGGAGGCGATGATCAGCACCTACACGGAGCACAACCTGTCGAACCACGATCGGCTGGTGAGGTCGTTCGATGGAATCCGCGAATCGCTGCAGCTGCTGCGGGAATCCGGAAAGACGCTGGCGATCGCCACCAGCAAGCGACGCGTGGCGGCCCTGATGGGCCTGGCGGCCTGCGGGCTGCCGGAGGACTGGTTCGCGGCGATCGTTACGGCGGATGATGTGACCCGCTACAAGCCCGATGCGGAGCCTGTGCTGCGCGCCCTGGCCGGGGCCGGGTCCGCGGATGCGCGGAGCGCCGTGTACGTCGGCGACAGCGTCCATGACATGCGCTCCGGCAGGGCCGCCGGTGTCAGTACTGCGGCGGTGCTCTGGGGCCCCAACGACAGATCGGTACTGGCTCCGGAAGTCCCCGATGTATGGATCGAGCGACCGGACCAGATCCCGGAAGTGCTCAGCGGGAGCTGAGCACTTCCGGACCCTCTATTCTTCCTCGCTCGGTGCCTCCGGCGACTCGGCTGTCCGCAATGCGACGGCCATCGCATCGTCGAGCGTCTCGGCGAGATGGAAGTCGAGTGCGTTGCGCGTCTCCTCGGGCAGCTCGTCCAGGTCGCCCTCGTTGTCCTTCGGCAGGATGATGTGCTGAATTCCGGCTCGTTGAGCACCCAGCACCTTCTCCTTGACACCACCGATCGGCAGCACCCGACCGGACAGCGTAAGCTCGCCCGTCATGGCCACGTCGGCGCGCACCGGACGTTCGCTGAGCGCAGAGATCATCGCGATGGACATCGCGATTCCCGCGGACGGGCCCTCCTTGGGCACCGCACCCGCCGGCACGTGGATGTGAATCTCGTGGTCCTTCAGCTTCTCCGGGGGAATGCCGAGCGCTTCGGCATGGGTACGCGCGTACGTCAGCCCGGCCCGGGCGCTCTCCTTCATCACGTCGCCCAGCTGACCGGTCAGAACGAGGCCGTCCCGTCCCGGCATGACGCTGCACTCGACGAGCATGATGTCTCCGCCGAACGGTGTGTAGTACATCCCGGTGGCGACACCGATCGTGTCCTCCTCCAGCTTCTTCTCGGGATGGACCTTCGGCTGACCGATCAGGTCGCGCAGGTCCTCGGCGCCGACGGTGACGGTCTCGGCTTCGCCTGACGCGATCTTCCGGGCGCTCTTCCGGGCGATCGAGCCCAGCTCCCGCTCGAGGTTCCGGACCCCCGCCTCGCGCGTGTAGCTCGAGATGATCTCCCGGATGGCCGCATCCTCGACGGCCAGCTGGTCCTCGCGCAGACCGTTGAGCTCCTCCTGGCGGGGCAGCAGGTAGCGCTTGGCGATCTCCAGCTTCTCGTTCTCGGTGTAGCCGACGAACTCGATCGCCTCCATTCGGTCCTTCAGCGGGCCCGGGATCTGGTGCGGGAAGTTCGCGGTGGCGATGAACATCACGTCCGAGAGGTCGAACGGGATCCCCAGATAGTGATCCACGAACGCTTCGTTCTGAGCCGGGTCCAGCACCTCCATCAGTGCCGCCGACGGGTCACCCTGGAACGAAACGCCCAGCTTGTCCACCTCGTCCAGGAGGAAGACCGGGTTCTTGCTGCCGGCCCGCTTCAGACCTTCGATGATCCGGCCCGGCAGCGCTCCGACGTAGGTCCGCCGGTGTCCGCGGATGTCGGCCTCATCGCGAGCCCCTCCCAGCGACACGCGCACGTACTTCCGACCCATTGCGTCGGCAACGGATTTGGCGATCGACGTCTTACCTACGCCGGGCGGTCCGACGAACAGGATCGTCGAGCCCGTGCGGTCATCCGGCTGACCCTTGAGGGAAGGATCCTCTGCGTGCCCGTCTTCCTTGCCGCCTTCCTCGCCCGCCGCCTCCGCCGCACCGGCTTCGCGTTCCGCCGCCCGATCGCTCTGGAGCTTCCGGACTGCGAGAAAGTCGAGTACACGGTCCTTGACGTCCTGGAGCCCGTAGTGGTCCCGCTCGAGGATCTCCTTGGCGAGCTCCAGGTCGAAACGGTCTTCGGTCGTGGTGCTCCACGGCAGGTCGGCGACGGTCTCGAGGAAGGTGCGGATGACCTGAGATTCGGCCGCCTCACGCGGAATCCGCTCCAGCCGGCGCAGTTCCCGGTTGACTTCGGCGCGAGCTGCAGCGAGGCCAAATGGGCCGACTACGACGGCGACGG
>Ga0209536_100004049_pt1 | contig 23292 bp, 14 predicted proteins | sample DeeMarSeWOR28_12_FD_187461 | JGI IMG/M metagenome (GOLD analysis project Ga0209536, IMG submission 187461) | Marine sediment microbial communities from White Oak River estuary, North Carolina - WOR-2-8_12 (SPAdes) (version 2) | ecosystem: Environmental > Aquatic > Marine > Intertidal zone >...
CCAGCCAACAGGGTTGAGCCCTTGCCTGGCTTTGGGTTGCTTGGTCTTTTTCGGGATTTGTAATTTCGTGCTTCGAATTTGTTTCGTGCTTCGGATTTCTAATTTCGAATTTTTAATCGCGCTGATCGACCGTCAGGATGAAATCCTCCTGACTTGTGCTTCACGGATAAGCGCATAAGATTTTTCGATCTGGGGGTGTAGAGGGATCGTCAAAAAACGTTCCGATTGGAAGAGTTTTTTTGCTGCAATCACTTATGCCGCCGTCCTTTTATCGGAACATTATTATGACAAGCGGTATAAGCGGGTGCTTTCAATTTACGCAAAACCCGCCCGGGGGAATGGCCCCGGGCGAACGGTCAAAGATGATAGAGGGGATGCACCCGTTGCGGAACAGGCGTTGGTAAAAATACCCTCAATTATTCAGCAAACAGCTTTTTGTGGCGGTAGCGGAAGGTATGATGGTTCATATTCAACAGTTTGGCAGCTTTACTTTCATTCCCTTTAGAAAATTTAAGGGCCTGCTCAATGTAGTATTTTTCAAAAGTTTGAAGCCGCTCTGGCAAATCAAGTCCTTCAGGAGGCAGGGGGGGAAATCCACCCTGATTTTTGGCGGTTGCAGATCGACGATACGGATATTTAGATTCCAACCCCAATTCCGGTAATTTAAGTTGCGGCCCTTTGCCCGTCAGTGCCGCTGCCTCCATGAGGTTTTTTAACTCCCGCACGTTGCCGGCCCAGTCGTGAGCCAGCAAAGCCTTCTTGACTTCAGAAGGTATTTCGACAAATTTCTTGTTAAACTTATTGCCGAATTGCTCTAGAAAATATTTGGCCAGAGGTATTATGTCTTCCGGACGCTCGTTTAAAGACGGCACCTGAACTTTAATCACCCCCAGCCGAAAATACAGATCTTTTCTAAATTGGCCGTCCTCGATCATTTTATTGATGTCTTTGTTTGTGGCCGAAATTACACGGGTCTGAATTTTTAGCTTATTTGTGCCGCCAACTCGATAAAATTCGCCGAGCTCAAGGAACCGGAGCAATTTGGCCTGGGCTTCAAGGCTAAGGTCGCCAACCTCATCTAAAAACAGGGTCCCATTTGCCGATTCTTCGATCAAGCCCTTTTTACCGGTTGCCCCGGCGCCGCTGAAGGCTCCTTTTTCATAGCCGAAAAGCTCGCTCTCGATAAGGTCCTTGGGAATGGCCGCGCAATTCACGGTGGCGAAGGGGGCTTTGAAATTCGGGCTGTTATAATGAATGGCACTGGCAATCAATTCTTTACCGGTCCCGGTTTCGCCCATGATAAGCACGGGCGTGTCCGGGCTCTTAGCCACCGCTTTGACAAAATCCATTACATCCTGGATTGCATTGCTCTCACTGATAAAACACGGGATATTCTCCTTGAGATGCTTTTCCTGGAGCAGTTGAATTTCTTTCTTCAGCCTAACTGAATCCAGGGCATTGCGTATGGTTACTTCCAATCCGTCCATGTGAAGCGGCTTGACCACATAATCATAGGCCCCCAGTTTCATCGCAGAAATTACAGTATCAATATCTTCATAGGCAGTGATCATAATGACGACAATATCAGCATTTGATGATTTGATTCGCCGAAGTGCCTCAATGCCATTCATGCCCGGCAAACCCACATCAAGCAAAATCAGATCCGGCGGATCCTTATCCAGGGCGTCAAGGACCGGCTCCGCTTTGGAAAAAGAGCTGATCCGATAATCGGTCTCAAGGGCCATCTTGATCCCGTCTCGTATGGTTTGTTCATCGTCCACGACAAATATGGAAAAGGTAATCATAGTTCGCTCCCGGTTTCTAGATACCGTTTACGTGAAGGATTTATTTGCATGAATTGGAATTTTTATCTGAAATTCAGCTCCTCCGAGATTACTATCCGAGACAGTCAATGCTCCACCATGATCGGTGACGATTCGGTGGCAAAAACTCAGACCGATGCCGGTACCCTCGTGCTTGGTGGTAAAATACGGTTCAAAGATTTTACTTCTGATTTTCTCGGAAACGCCCGGGCCTGAATCGGAAACCTGGATAATAATATGATCGTCCTCAACAAAGGAAGCAATAACAATCTTTTTGTCGGCTTCCATGGTTTTCATGGCTTCGGCCGCGTTATTCAGCATGTTTAAGACCATTTCCTCAATTAAAAGTTTATCGGCATATAATCGTGGCAAATCATTGTTTAAATATTCTTCGATTTTTATACCGCTTTTTCGCATTGTCACCGCAGTGAGGTTTATCGCATCGGTAATGGGGTCATTGATATCGATTAAAGTTAACTTCGGTTCACTGGGTTTTGCAAAATCCATGACTCTGCGAATAACAGATTCAATTTTCATGGATGCAGATTCTATATTTTTCAATATTTGCTCAATCTTTTCTTCGCTTCCAACCTGGTGGTGAAGCTTTTTGAGGGTATTTAAATATATATTGATTCCGGAAAGCGGGTTACGTATTTCATGGGCGATGCCGGCTGCCACACGACCCAAAGAAGCCATCTTGTCCTGGATGGTTAATAAATGCTCCAGCTCTCTTGCTTTAGTCATGTCCATCATATTTACCAATATGGCATCTTTTCTCCGATATTCTATCCGGCTGGCCTGGCAGTGGACCCATTTCATATTATTCCGGCTGGCATTTTTACCGGGCGGGTAAAATCTGAAATCAATGTCTGCAATGGGCAAATTTCCTGCGATGATATTTTCATAAAATATTTTTACTTTTTCAGCATCGTCGGGATGGATGGAGTCCGTGTCTTTAAATTTAATCGGCCGGGGCAAGGCACCCAGCAACCTTTCCTGTTCCGGATTCTGATAAAGGATTTGGCCCTCTCTGATGATGGATATGCCCGTTAGGGAGTGCTCCACTAAATCTCGAAAGCGCTTTTCGCTTTCCATCAGATCCGTTTGTGCCCTGTCGCGCTCTATGATTCTTCCAATTTGCTCAGCAACCGCGTTGATCAGGGCCCTTTCTTCCATAAGAAAAGGGCTCGCATGGATTTCCGGCAGTTGTTCCAAATAATAGACAGCCAGAGTGCCGACAGCCTGGCCGTAGGCTATAATATCCTGCGAGAGCGCCCAGCTGGTTTCTTCAAAGTTTTCTGTGCTGAACTCCTGACCTTCGATGATAATCCTGGCACACGCGATTTCTGGATGCTGCCAGGCCGGTGGAATCAGTTCAACGATACCCTGGAGTATCTCCTTTAAATTTAATCCCCGTCTTTCCACCAGGCGTGATATTTCAAAAAGACAGTTGAGCTCTTTGATCCGCTCACTCACTTCATTCATACTTCTTTGTAGTTCTTTCTCAGCCCTTCTGCGTTCCTTTATCGCTTTCTCCAGTTCATCCCTTGAGGCGGTTACAACTTTCAACTGTCTCCTCATTTGATCAAATGCCCTTCCAAGCTGTCCAATTTCATCTTTCGCAGTGGTAGTAACTTTATGGTCTAAATTTCCTTTTCCAATCTCTTCCGCACCCGCGTGTAAAACTTGAATCGGATCCGAAATGGATTTTGCAGCAATAAAGGCGACAAATATGCTGATTACAATAGCAGCAATTGCCAGGACGAGGGCAAAATCTCTTAAGGCGGTTACGGGTTCAAAGGCCTCGGCTATATCTATCTTGGCCACCATCCCCCAGCCCAGAGAGGGGAGATATCGCCATGCCGCGATAACCTCTTGCCCGCGGTAGTCCACGGATACGCCATTTCCGTTGTTGCCTTTGAGCACTTCCTGGACGGGAATGGCTATTCTTTTTCCGAAAACAATCTTTCTTTTTAAGGTTGCCTCCGGATCATGACGAAGCGGATTGAGAAACAGCGCTAGATTTCCGTCTTTTTTGACGATCAAGGTCTCACCGGTCTCTCCCAATCCGGTGGTATTTTGAATAAGTTCGTGAATCGGCGCCATATCGACCTCAAAAATAGCTGCCGCTGCAAATAATCCTTCATCAGAGTGAATCGGTGCAGAGAAGAACATGGAAAATCCGCCGGTGCGCAGTTTACTTGCAGATATCCCCAAAGGCCGGATTCCCTCTTTACCCCCGTCAAGTGATTTTCTCCATTGGTCCGGTAAGGCCTGACCAAGCAGTTTTCCGGCCGAAGAGCGATCCAGAGCATAGACGATTTTACCGGACGGATTTGCCAAAATAACGTTTCTGAAATCATAAACCGGCTGGTAAATCCTCAGGGACCGGTCCAATTCATCTCTGATGGTTTCATAAACCGGGCCGGAAAAATCACCAGAAAACATCCCAAGCAAAGTGCTGTATTTTTTTACGGTTGGGCGTTTTTGGGCCACGGTAATGTGTTTGTTGAGTTCGGCAATATAGTCTTCGATCCTTTTTGCCTTGAGATCGGCAATACTCTTTAATCCTTCCGTTCGCAAGGATATCAGGGTCTTCCTGGCGTGATAATATCCGAGCATACCGACAAAACTCATCGGAATGATGGTGCACCCCAGAAGGATCAGAGTCATTTTCTTTCGAATGGTCATATCTTTATCCGATCTTTAAACGTATCGATTTTATAGTTGACAGTCTAATTGAAAGATTTAATTATAAAATCTATTTTGGAAGTGAAGTTTTTAGGCTTAACATAACAAATAATTTCGAAATTTTGCGAAAAAAATTTCGAAATTTTGCGAAATTATTAATCAATTCAATTTTCTCTGCTCAAAAAAATAGAAATAACTACTTAATTTAGTTAAATTTTTATTGGATATGTGCTGCTGGCATGCTCCATGCTTCGGTATTTTAATGAAAAAAACGTACCATTTCCTTGAATCGGTCAAAGAGTTATCCAGGAAGGATCAAATGTCAGAAGAGATTGTCAGCCCGGGGGATAAAGGAAAAAGCCGATTTATGGAAAACGTCATGAAGATTCTGCCCGAAGGCGGTAATCTCAATCTCTGCTTGACCTGCGGGGCCTGCTCTTCCGGATGCCCGGCTACCGGGCTGGAAGGGATGGATCCGCGGAAATTCCTGCGAATGGCAGCGCTGGGTTTGGACGATGAGATAATAAAATCCGACTGGGCATGGATGTGCACCATGTGTCAGCGCTGTAACTATGTATGCCCGATGAAAATCGACATCCCCCAGCTGGTATACCATGCAAGAGCCAGCTGGCCGCGGGAAAAGCGGCCCAAGGGTATTCTCGAGTCATGCGATATGGCCCTGAGAAATGACAGCTGCAGCGCCATGGGCGCCTCTCCGGAAGACTTTCGATTCGTGGTGGAAGATGTTCTTGCAGAATACCAGGAGGTCCAACCCGATTTTGCCGGCCTGCAGGCGCCCATCGATAAACGGGGCGCCCAATTTTTTTTGAACCAGAATTCCCGGGAACCGGTTACCGAACCCGATGAAATGGTTCCCTTGTGGAAGATACTGCACATTGTGGGAGCCTCCTGGACCTACGGCAGCAAAGGCTGGGGCGGAGAAAACTATTGCATGTTCCTGGCTGACGATGCGGCCTGGGAACATATCGTGCGGACCACCGCAAACCAGGCGGACGATTTGGGATGCAAGATCTTTCTCAATACCGAGTGAGGGCATGTGACCTTTTCGGTCCTGGCAGGACTGAAAAAATTTAGCATATCTCATAAATTTGAGGTTAAAAACATCTATGAATACTATGCCAAATGGATCCGGGAGGGAAAACTGAATGTCAATTCAGACTGGAACAAAAATCTGAAAATCAAATTCACGGTTCAGGATCCCTGTCAAATCGTGCGCAAGAGCTTTGGCGATCCTATCGCTGAAGACCTTCGCTTCGTGGTGAAAACCGTGGTGGGAGAGAAAAACTTTATCGATATGCAACCCAACCGCTCCAACAATTATTGCTGCGGCGGCGGCGGTGGCTTTTTGCAGTCAGGATACAAGGAAGCCCGTTTGGAATTTGGCCGGTTAAAAGACAGTCAAATTAAAGCCACCGGTGCCGATTATTGCATTGCGGGCTGTCACAACTGCCATGCACAAATTCATGAGCTCAGTGAACAGTATGGTGGCGGCTATGGTGCAATCCATTTGTGGACGCTGATCTGCCTTGCACTGGGTGTTCTCGGTGAAAATGAGCGGGAATATTTGAGGCCGGACTTAAAGGATCTTGCAGTCTACAGCGTTTAGGAGATCACTGGATACTCGACCCGAACAACTAACAGCTGTCCCTTTCACGAGCTGATTCCAGACAGAGGCCATCGCAAAAATAGGATTTTGGGATAAAAGATATCCGTGCTTGCCGGGTAGCCAGGATCGCAATTGATCACAATTTCATGATGGCAACAACCACCGAGGGCTTTGAATGGACACATCTTTCGCCTGGAATATCGTTCTGATTGATGACGAGGAGGATATCCGGGATGTAATGGCGATAGCATTGAAAGATGCAGGATATCGGGTGGAAACCGCACCTGATGGTGAAACCGGTTTAAGGCTGTGTGAAAAGATTTGTCCCCAGATTGTCATTACCGACATACGCATGCCCGGTATGGGGGGGCTTCAGGTGTTGCAAACGCTTAAAAAGAATTATCCGGATATCGAAGTTATCGTTGTCACTGCTTTTGGTGAGATGGACCTCGCCATTCGCGCCCTCCAGCTTGACGCCTCGGATTTTGTCACCAAACCCATCAGCGATGAGGCCCTGTCCCTTGCCTTGAAACGGGCCAAGGAGCGATTCAGCTCCAGAAAAAAACTCAAGGATTACACGGCTCTCTTGGAAAAGGAAAAAGCCGAGACCAGCCAGGAACTTTTTAAAAATATTGCGTTTCAGCGAAATCTTATTGAAAGTTCAATGGATGGAATCCTGGGTTGTGATAGCCAGGGCATGGTTGTTACCTATAACCAGTGTATGCAGCAGATGCTTGGTTTTACCAAGGAAGAAGTTCTTCACAGGATGACCTTGAGCAATTTTTTATCCCGGGCAGAATACCTCGATTTTAATGTTGCCTTTTCAGATGAGCGCTACGGCGGAAAAGATAAACTTATGTTTTATGAAACCACCCTGACAGAAAAATCCGGCCAGAGCATTCCCGTGCAGGTATCTGCAGCCACGGTTTTTGATCAAGATAAAGCCAATGGCCTCGTATGCTTTTTCAGAGATCTCCGCGAAATCCGGAGGTTGGAAAGGGAAATGGAAGATCAGGCCCGTATCCTGCATCAAGATAAAATGATGTCCCTGGGACGACTGGCTGCCAGTGTGGTTCATGAGATCAACAATCCATTATCGGGGATTTTAAATTACCTTCGCCTTATGATCCGCATTCTGGACAAGCGTCAGCTGGATGAAAATCAAAAAACGAAGTTTCGGCAATATCTAGAACTGGTGGAAAACGAAACCAAAAGATGTTCTCAGATCGTTTCCAGTTTACTTGATTTTTCGCGCATGTCGCCACCTGCATTTCAGGAGGTCCAAATTGAAGAACTGATACACCGATGCATTATCTTGAGCCAACATAAATTGGAACTCAGCAAAATCCGCCTCCAAGCGGACATCCAAAAGGATATCCCTGCTGTAAAGGGCGATTTCAGCCAGTTGCAGCAATGTATCATCAATCTCATATTCAACGCGATCGATGCCATGCCACAAGGGGGAACCTTAATCATTAAAGCACGCCATGAACCCGAAACGCGTTCGGCATTGATAAATGTGACAGATTCCGGACAGGGTATAGCATCCGCTGACCTTCCGCATATTTTTGAACCTTTCTTTACAACGAAAAAAGAAGCATTCGGCGTAGGACTCGGTCTGTCGACCGTTTACGGAATTATAGAACGGCATAAAGGCACTATTGCCGTCAAAAGCAAACCGGGCAAAAGCACGACGTTTATGCTGAAATTGCCGATATCTGAAGCTCAAGGCGCAACATGATCCTGCAAAAAATTTTTCGATTTCTTAATTTTGCGGGCAGCAAATCATGCTCTGTACAGGCAATCTTGTTTTCGGGATTATGCTGAGTGATGAAAAAAAAGAATACCAACGATGCCTCCGGGAACAACATCTTATGTGAGCAGTGGTTAAACATCCTGGATGAATTGAATATCGGCGCTTTCACGATTGACAGGCAGCGACGGGTATCTTCGATGAACCATAGCGCCCAGGCGCTTATCGGACTTCGGGATACAGAAGCCATCGGCAAGGACTGCCGCGAGGTTTTTGTCGGCGTGCCCTGTTTGGCGGAATGCCCGTTTAGAGGAGCGGGGCTGCCGAGTACCGAAGAACCCGTCATCCAGATCCAGGATGAGGATCATGCCACCCACCTGGTAACACGGATGGCTTCCCCGGTATTTGGATCCGATCGTCAGGTTGTCGGTTGCATGACCATTTTACAGGATCATTCCCCCATTGCTGATCTTATAGACCGAATCCATTATGAAGAACAAAGTCTGAAAATGATCCTGGATAACCTGGAGATTGGCATATTCACCGTTGATCGCAGCGGCCATATCACGTTTTTTAATGCGGAGGCCGAAAAGATTTCAGGCTTCAATCGCCGCGAGATTTTAGGAGCACCCTGTTCGGCCATATTCAAGGGCCAGGACGCTCAGGAAGTATGTCTTCTGAAAGATACCATTGTCGATGGCATAAACCGGAATAGCGCTCAGGGGAAAATAAAAACCCGCGACGGGGTTATCATTCCGATACGGGCCAATTACATGGCCCTTCGAAATGAAAAGGGATCTGTGGTCGGCGGATTGACGACTTTTCATGATCTCACTCTGGTATTTCAGCTTAAACAGGCCATGAAGGATCGTTATACGTTTCATGATATGATCGGCAGGTCACCCCGGATGCATCACATTTTCGAGATGATCAGTGTGGTGGCAGGTACCGATGCGACCGTCCTGATTGAAGGTAAGACCGGAACCGGTAAGGATTTATTGGCAAAAGTCATCCATTCGGCCAGTCGAAGATCCGAAAAGCCATTTGTCAAGGTGAACTGTGCCGCTATTCCGGACAATCTTCTCGAGTCCGAAATGTTCGGATATGTCAAAGGCGCTTTTACCGGTGCTGAAAAAGATAAATCGGGACGTTTCCAGGAGGCAGACGGGGGAACTATTTTCCTAGATGAGATTGGAGACCTTCCGCTGGCTCTGCAAGCCAAACTTCTCCGTGTTTTGGAGGACAGAGAATTTTATAGATTGGGCAGCCGGCACACAGCCAAGGTCAATGTACGCATCATCTCCGCTTCTAATCGCAATTTGGAAAAACTTGTAGAAAAGCGACTTTTTCGGGAGGATCTCTTTTATCGGTTAAATGTTTTCCGAATAGAGCTGCCGGAAATAAAAGACCGTCGGGTGGATCTGCCCATCCTGATCGGCCATATATTAAGGCGCCTTTGTGTCGCAAAGAATATCCAAGCCCCGGAGATCTCAGAGAAGGTTATGGAGATTCTGCTCAACTATTCTTATCCCGGAAACGTCAGAGAACTGGAAAATATTCTTGAACACGCCCTGATCATCTGCCAGCAGGCCACAATTCAGCCAAAGCATCTGCCAGAATATCTCCACGCCCGACCGGCGTTTCGTGAAGCATTTCCAATGGCTGCTGCCGAGCATGGTTTTTCGCCGGAAAAAAATAAGCGTGATAAGCTTCTTGCCACGCTCGAAGAATACAACTGGCAACGCAAGAAAACCGCTCGCGCTCTGGGTGTGGACCGAACTACCCTGTGGCGCAGAATGAAAAAATACGGCCTTTTGGATTGATTTGGTACCTGAATTTTGCACGAGTTGGAGGCTTCCATATGCAAGATTCAGGTGGTATCTTGCGCAACCATGTACACCTTTCCCTTGATCTTCCACTTTACACAAGTTTCATGCTGATATCCCCTATTGGCAAAAACGAATTGTTCGATATTTTCCAATGTCGCCACAGCTTTTTTGGATATAATGATGTTTCAAAATGTTTCATTTTATGTTGCGCAACGTGTGTTATTAGATAACATACTGAGTTTTTATATACTTAAATAATTTTTTGCCTCGTTACGCTGCGATAGATGCAACATCGCAGTCGGGAAAAAAATCGTCAGATTTCTGCACCAACTCGACAACACACCGTAATCATAATAAATAAAGTCTTTGCGCGGGGATTGCTGCACCCTGGCACATTCTATGCTCTTATAGAAATCAACTGTATTGATACTCAATCCCTGCTTCTTTTTGACCTTAAAAATAGAAGGTGTCCTGGTGCCACAAGTTTTGGAAAACAAGAAAATACTGATCATCGATGATGAATTGGATATGCGGATTTTTCTCTGCAACCTCCTGGGAAACTGCGGTTACGAGCCCATTGGTGCCGGTGATACAAAGGCGGGTATGCAAGAGGCCGAAAGGGAGAAGCCGGCATTGATCATTCTTGATGCAACCATGCCTAAAGAAAGCGGTATCCAGATGTATCAAGAGCTCATAGCGCACGATGAACTCAGAAACGTTCCGGTCATCATGGTGTCGAATATCGATAAGAAAACCTTTTCCTTTTACCAGAAATTCAGAAACAAGCCCGGCGCAAAGGGTCTCCCCGAGCCCAGTGGCTATCTGGAAAAACCTATTGAAACAAAGGAGCTCCTCCAGCTTGTTCAGGCATTAACGGCTGCTGACGAGTGTGCTTATAGGGGCGATTGCACCTAGACATTTTCAAGAGAGGAATCATATGCCGATTCAAACCGGCTTCTATATCTGCCATTGCGGCATCAACATAGCCGATAAGGTCAGGGTCGAAGAAGTGGCGGACTTTGCCCGGCAGCTTCCTAATGTCGTGGTTTCACGCGATTACAAGTTTATGTGTTCGGATCCGGGCCAGGAAATGATCGAAAAAGACATCAGAGAATTCAACTTAAACCGCGTGGTCGTCGCCTCGTGTTCACCGCGGCTGCATGAGAAGACCTTTCAAGCAGCATGTCAGCGCGCAGGACTCAATCCATACCTGTTCCAGATGGCATCTGTACGGGAGCAGGTATCCTGGGTGACAGCGGGCGAGGACGAGGCCACCCGCAAAGCGAAAACCCTGGCAGCCGCAGCCATTAACCGGGTCAATTATCACCACGAACTGGAATCCCGTGAAGTCAAGGTCCACCCCGATACCCTTGTGGTAGGCGGCGGGATTGCGGGGATGCAGGCGGCTTTGGACATCGGCAATTCCGGCCATAAAGTCTATCTGGTGGAAAAAAGTACCACCATTGGCGGGCATATGTTGCAATTCGATAAAACGTTTCCTACCCTCGATTGCGCAGCCTGCATTGGCACACCGAAAATGGTTGAGGTGGCTCAGAATTCAAATATCGAATTGCTGTCCTACAGCGAGGTAAGGGAAATCGCGGGGTACATCGGCAATTATACTGTAAAGATCCATCGCAAGCCCCGCTATGTAAAAGAAGGGGTTTGTACCGGATGCGGGGAATGTGTCAGCGTCTGCCCCGTTTCGGTACCGAGCGAATGGGATGAAGGCCTGGGCCCGAGAAAGGCCATTTACCGATCCTTTCCGCAGGCCGTTCCCATAACTTTTTGTATCGATAAAAAGGATCGGGCACCCTGTGTTGTCAACTGCCCGGCGGGTATCAATGCCCAGGGATATATACAGCTTATAGGCCAGGGAAAATACAAAGCGGCGATTCAACTTATTATGGAGCGGCTGCCCCTGCCGGGCGTGGTGGGGCGGGTTTGCCCCCACCCTTGCGAAACCGCATGTCGCAGAGCAGAAATTGATGCGCCGGTTGCCGTCAGGTCGCTGAAGCGCTTTGCTGCAGATCAGGTGGACCTGGATGAGCTGCCACTGGCTCAAATAGAAAATCGGTCCGAGAAAGTTGCGGTAGTGGGCTCCGGTCCGGCCGGTCTGGCGGTCGCATACTATTCAAGACTGAACGGTTTTCAAGTTGCGATTTTTGAGGCACTCGATAAATTGGGGGGGATGCTGCGGGTGGGTATTCCAGATTACCGCCTGCCGCCAAACATACTGGACAAAGAGATCGATCATATTCTGCGCCTGGGTGTGGAAGTACACACCGGGGTTCGGTTCGGAACCGATTTCACAATTCATGACCTTGAAGAAAAGGGTTTTTCGGCAGTATTTCTTGGAATCGGCGCTCACGAATCAATGAATTTAAACATTGCCGGAGAACAGAATACCGCCGGTGTCATTGATGCCCTGGGTTTTTTAAAGGCGGTCAACCTGGGCAAACAGCTGTCAACTGGAAACAGCGTTGTGGTCATCGGCGGGGGTAATGTCGCAATAGATACGGCGCGGGTGGCCAAGCGTCTCGGAACTGAATCCGTCACGGTGGTCTACCGTCGGTCTGAAAAAGAAATGCCGGCCTATGCCGAAGAGATAGCAGGCGCTAAACAGGAAGGCATCGATTTTTTATTCCTCACCTCCCCGAATCGCATAATCTCCGAGCAGGGCCAAATCAGGGGATTTGAATGCCTCAGGACCCGGCTGGGGCCACCGGATGCCAGCGGACGGCGGCGGCCCATACCGGAGCAGGGGTCCGAGTTTGTCATCGGCTGTGATGCAGTTATTCCAGCCATCGGCCAGCGAATTGATAAGTCATGGGCGGATGAAGAGCCAGATTTACAGCTCACCCAATCGGATACAATTCAAGTCAACCCTCATACCATGCAGACCAGCATCCAGCATGTCTTTGCCGGTGGAGATGTGGTTACCGGTCCGGCATCGGTTGTCGAGGCCATCGCAGCCGGCCATAAAGCGGCCGAGGCGATTCAACGATTCATCGATAAAGAGGATTTAGCGCTGTGGGTCCGGGAAATGACCGAAAAGGAACCTGCGGGGCAGAGCTGGCAGAAGATTCCGGAAGACATTGTCCCGATATCGCGGGTTGCCTCTCGCCAGCGGGGCATTCAAGAAAGAATTCGCTCTTTTGCGGAAGTCGATCTGAATTTCCCTGAAACAGAAGCACAACAGGAGGCGCAGCGCTGCCTGAATTGCGGTGCCTGCAGCGAATGCATGGAATGCGCTAGGGTCTGCGAGCCTAATGCCATTGATCATGGCATGGAAACCCAAGTGCTGGAAATAAAGGTTGGCAGCATTATACTGGCTACCGGTTATGACATCCTCGATCCTACCCGCATAAAACAATACGGTTATGGCACGTATCCTAATGTCTTCACCAGCCTCGAGTTTGAGCGCCTCAGCAATGCCACCGGACCCACCGGCGGTAAAATTCTTATCCACGATGAAAGGGGAGAGCTTAAACGGGTACCGCAGAGTGTGGCCATTCTTCACTGCGTCGGCAGCCGGGATGTGAATTATCATGAGTACTGCTCGAGGGTTTGTTGCATGTATGCGCTGAAGTATACACACTTGATAAAGGAAAAGGTCGGGCAGAACGCAAAAATATATGATTTTTATATCGACCAGCGCTGTTTCGGCAAAGGCTATGAGGAGTTTTATCGTCGCTGTCAGGACGAAGGTACCAACTTTATCAGAGGAAAAGTGGCGCAAATCACCGATCAGGCCATTGAACCCCGGGAGGAAGGCAAGCTCATTGCGATTGCAGAAGACACCCTTTTGGGCACCCGTCTGCGTGTTGCCGTAGATATGGTAATTTTGTGCGTCGCTATCGAGGCTCGCCGTGATGCTGCTGAAGTCGGTAGAATTTTTGGCGTCAACGTCGGCTCTGACGGGTTTTTCCTGGAAGAACATCCTAAACTGGCGCCACTGAATACAGCCACCGACGGTGTGTTTATTGCCGGAGCCTGTCAGTCGCCCAAGGATATTCCGGATGCGGTCGCCCAGGCCTCCGGTGCCGCTTCCAAGGCCCTATCCCTGGTCACGCGCGGCAAGGTAGAGGTGCCCTCAACCATTTCCTGGATCGACCCGGATATTTGTGCCGGCTGTCAAACATGCATTGGGCTTTGCCCATACAGCGCCATCGAGTTTGACCGGCGCCGCGCAATATCTTTTGTCAATGAAGCGCTTTGCAAAGGATGCGGAAGTTGTGCTGGATTTTGTCCCAGCGGTGCGGTTCAGATTCGGCATTTTAGCCAAAAACAGATCTTTGCCGAGTTTGACGGAATCATGGATGCACTGGATGCGGTGGGGATGTAGGCAAATTCAAATTTAGAAAAAAGCACAGACCAGATGGAGGGTTGCATGCAGGACTTTGAACCGACAATCATTGCCTTTGTCTGTAACTGGTGCACATATACAGCCGCAGATTTGGCCGGCACCTCCCGCTTGCACTATCCTAAAAATATACGATTGATCCGGATAATGTGCACCGGCATGGTGGACCCCCAGTATATTATAAAAGCATTTTTGGAAGGCGCCGATGGCGTGCTGGTCAGCGGCTGCCATCCCGGCGACTGTCATTATATCAATGGAAATTTTAAGGCTCGCCGGCGGATCAAACTTCTCAAGGAGATTCTGCCCCAGTTTGGCTTTGAAGCGGAGCGTCTAAAGCTAACCTGGATCGGTGCCAGCGATGGAATTCAGTTCGCCGAAATCATGCAGAGGCTGGTAGCAAAGGTTAAAGACCTGGGTCCGAGTCAGGCGAAGCTGGTAATGGTTGTCTGAATTGAGAAGTTGGAAAATTATCATAGAAGTTCCAGAGGCGGTATCCTTGAGGGAGACAAAGATGGCGACCACAGCAAAAATCAATGTCAGCGGAAATGACGTTTTGGAGGCTCTGCGTGGTTTTTTTAAGGACATTTTGAAAACCGACGATATCAAGGCTATTTTGGTGCCACAGCACCTGCCGATGAAAGATATGGTTATGCCAGCGCTGGTTGCGGATCCCGATCAACTCGATAATGCTGATCCCCTGGCACCTGCATTCCCCATCAACACCGCCAAAATAGTATCCCGGCTGACCCGCAAACCCATGGGTGCAAAAATTGCAGCGGTAATGCGCCCCTGCGAGATCCGTGCCTTTGTTGAACTGGCAAAACTCAAACAGGGCCGCTCAGACGAGCTGCTCATTATCACCACTGATTGCCTGGGCGCATTTCAAAACAGGAATTACCGTCGATATGTTGAGCGGTATGGGATTGAATCGACCCTACGCTTCTATCAAAGCGTTTTGGATGGGAATATAGCTGAAATGGAGGGTGCTGACCTCGCTTCAGCATGCAAATCCTGCGAAATTCCGGTGGCCTCAAATGCGGACATCTGCGTCGGCCTATTTGGTGTAGACGTCGATGATCACCTTTTGGTTCAATCTCAAACCGAGGCCGGGACAAACTTTTTAAATCAGCTCAAACTCGCCGAAATTCCTGAACCGTCTTCACGCCGGGATGCCATCACAGCCCTCGTTGCCCAGCGCAAAGCATACCGGGATGAAATGTTTGCTAGCACGCGTGAAGCCACCAACAGTCTGCAAAAAATGACCGCATACTTCGCCAATTGTGTCAATTGCTATAACTGCCGGGTAGCATGTCCGGTATGCTATTGCAAAGAGTGCGTTTTTGTAACCGACGTGTTCAATCATGATCCCTGCCAATACTTGCGATGGGCCAACCGTAAAGGTCTGATTAAAATGCCTACAGATACGATCTTTTTCCACCTGACCCGATTGGTGCACATGAGCACAGCCTGCGTAGGTTGCGGTCAGTGTTCAAACGCCTGTCCCAACGATATTCCGGTGATGGAACTATTTCGTACCGTCGCTCGGGTCACCCAGCAGGCATTTAATTATCAGGCGGGGAAAAGTCTCGAGCAAGACCCGCCGCTCTCAGTGTTTTACGAGGATGAGTTTCCAGAAGTGGTTGGTTTGGGCGTTTAGGGATTTAATTGAAAAAGATATGAAAGAGGCTGCTGCCTATGGCTAGAAAAATCGGCAGGGCGCTGATCGTCGGCGCCGGTATCGGTGGTATCAGAGCTGCTTTGGATTTAGCAGAGTTCGGCTACGGCGTCACCCTTATCGACAAATCACCTTATATGGGCGGGATATTGAGCCAACTCGATTACCAGTTTCCCTCCGGCCGCTGCGGCATGTGCAAAATGCTTCCGACAGTGGACCGCGACGCTGGTTCTCAATACTGTCTTCGCAGGGGTCTTTTTCATGAAAATATCGATATTTCGCTGGCAACCGAACTTGTTTCCATCCAAGGCGAGCCGGGCAATTTTCGGGTAACACTGAAACAGCATCCAAACTGGGTTAATCCAGATCTCTGCCTGGGCTGCGGCGAATGCGTCGGCGTTTGCCCGGTTGAGGTCGAGGATCAATTCAATGCCGGCCTGGGAACCCGCAAAGCCATATATCTTCCGGTCCCGCATTCGATTCCCAATGCATACGTTATTGATTATGCCGTTTGCACCCGCTGCGGTGAATGTGAAAAGATGTGCCCGGCGGGCGCCATCCAAATCCCCGAAAAGGCACGCACCGGATTCCGCATTTTGGTCGTTGATGATGAATTGATCGTGCGTAATTCGTTAAAAGAATGGCTTGAAGTCGAAGGCTTTGCAGTCGATATGGCTGCATCCGGACAGGCAGCCTTGGGTCAGTTGTCCCAGCAAAGCTATCATTTGATGCTTTTGGACCTGAAGATGCCCGAGATGGACGGTGTTGAGGTTTTGCAAAAGACCACAGCAGAATTTCCAGATCTGGGTGTAATCATGATGACCGCTTATGCAACAGTGGAAACCGCCGTCGAAGCGATGAAAATCGGAGCCCGGGATTATCTGGTAAAGCCTTTTGACCCCGAGGCTCTCATCCCAATGGTCGAGCGCTTGTATCAGGAAACGACGGCAGCCGAAGGCCGACAAATTGAGGTGGGTGCTGTGGTGCTTTGCGGCGGCAATACGTTTTTCGATCCGGCCGGCGGAAAAAATACGTTTGGCTACGGAAAATTTCCTAACGTCGTTACCAGCATTGAATTCGAGAGAATTTTGAGCGGTACAGGTCCCTGCGGGGGGCAGCTCGTAAGGCCGTTTGACGGCAAACCCCTTCAAAAAATCGCCTGGATCCAGTGTGTCGGTTCCAGGGATCTACAGGTGGATGCCGACTTTTGCTCAAACATCTGCTGCATGGCTGCCATCAAAGAAGCACTTTTGGCCAAAGAGAAGGCACGCGGCAGTTTGGAAACAACCATTTTCTTTATGGACATGCGCACTATTGGAAAATCATTTCAACGCTACCGGGACCGGGCTGAATCCGATCATGGTGTTCGTTTCAAAAGGGCGCGAATTCACACCGTCGAACGGGATGCTGTCAGCAGCGATCTTGTCCTCAGAAGCGTGGATTCATCGGGCGAATCGATTGCGGAGGCTTTTGACATGGTGGTCCTGATGGTGGGCCAGCGCCCTGCAGAAGCGGCACATGAATTGGCTGAAAAGGCGGGCATAGAATTGAATTCACATGGATTTGGGCAAACCCGGCCTTTTTCCCTGACGAGTTCCACCCAAAGCGGAATTGAACTGGGGGGGTCTTTTGCGGGCCTCACAGATATTGGTGATTCCCTTACCCAGGCCTCAGCAGCCGCGCTGAATGCATCGCGCATATTACATGCGTCCGGCGGGAGTTTGGCTCTGGAGTCTTTGCCATCATCATCACCGGCCGATGTGCTGCGGGAATCACCGCGGGTGCTGGTGATCGTCTGTACCTGTGGTGATCGGCTTTCGGAAGCCATTGACATCCAAAAAGTCCTTCAACAGCTCAAATCGGATCCCCTGGTCGATCGTGTCGAATTTGTCGAACAAGTCTGTACCGCCGGCGGGTGTGATCATCTGGAGCAATTGGCCGGCAAAGGCAAACCCAATCGGATCTTAATCGGAGCCTGCCTGCCTTTTACCTATAAGCGAAAAGTTAAAGAACTCGCACAGCGAATCGGTCTGGATGCGAGGCTTATAGAAGTCATCGATCTCGATTCCTACTGCAAAAGAAATAGTCAAGACGATGAAGACAAAGATTTTGCTGTCTGGAATTTGATTTCCAAGTTGGAAATCGGCATCGCCAAGCTCAAATGGATCGAGCCATCACCGCCTCCGACAGTTCCGGTCATCCAAAACGCCCTGGTTGTCGGCGGCGGTATCGCCGGCATGATTGCTGCTTTAGCTTTAGCCGATCATGGTTTTGAGGTGCATCTTGTGGAACAGGACGACCGGTTGGGTGGAAACCTGAACTGGCTTGAGCGAACCCTGGACGGACACAGCTGTAAAGCGTTGCTGAAAGAGAAGATAAGATCGGTGAAAGCCCGGCCCCAAATACATGTGCATACACTATCCCGGGTGGTTCATTCCACCGGTGAAGTCGGCCGGTTTCGCACTACGGTAGAAAACGCCCAAAAGGCCGTGCAAAACCTTGAACACGCTGTCACCATTCTGGCTACCGGGGGAACAGAGGCTGCGACGGCTGCTTACGGGCACGGAACCAGTCCGGTAATCGTGACCCAGATGGAATTGGAACAAAAACTTTCAAACCAGACCATTGACCCTGAGCAACTCGAGTCGGTGGTCATGATCCAATGCGTCGATTCGCGTGAGGAACCGCGCAATTATTGCAGCCGGGTATGCTGCGCAAATGCCCTGAAACATGCCTTGCGATTAAAAGACATAAATCCTGAGCTCAGAATCTATATTCTCTACCGGGATATGATGACCTATGGATTCTATGAAGCCTATTACACCCAGGCCCGCAGGGCCGATGTGATTTTTTGCCAGTACCGGGTCACCGAAAAACCAGAGGTCGCGGCCAATCAAAAAAATGTGACGGTAACATTCCGCGATTCTCTGATTGAAAAACGAATGCGCATCGAGGCCGATCTTCTGGTGTTGGCTACCGGCATCATTCCGAATCTGCCGCCGCAATTGGCTGAAACTTGCGGGGCTGTAGTGGATCCGGACGGATTTTTCCAGGAGGCCGATAGTAAATGGAGGCCGGTTGATTCACTGAGAGAAGGTGTTTTTGCCTGCGGGTTGGCCCATTCTCCCCGAAACATCGCCGAAACCATAGCAACTGCTGAAGCGGCAGCCCAGCGGGCGCTTAGAATTTTGTCGCGCAAACGCCTGCCGACCGGTAAAGTTGTTGCCGGCATTCACCACAGCCTTTGCAGTTTATGCGAAAGATGCATCGATGCGTGCCCATACGGGGCTCGCAGCATCGATTACGAACGGGACAGAGTGTTGATCAACCCTGCGATGTGTCAGGGTTGCGGATCTTGCGCAGCAATTTGCCTAAATGGGGCTGCAGTCCTGGAGGGATTTCTGGGGCAGCAAATGCTGGCAGTGATTGATGCGGCAATCGGATAGGTTATTGGAGCCTGGTCTGGAATGTGTGCGCTTACAAACAAGTGAGATTCTTCTGGCCGTAAAATCCGAAGGAAGTTTCCATGACAACAGCGGCAGATAAAAAAACAGGATACCCAACCGTTGCAGCTGCCGATAAGCTGGCACCCATCCAGAAAATGGTGAGGCCCTGCATTCAATGCGGCACATGCACGGGAAGCTGCCCCAATTTGTTTGCTATGGATCACACGCCACGGCAACTCTGGCGCCTGGTGCTGACAGGACAAAAAGATGAAATTTTTAAAAGCAAAACATTTTCGCTATGTTCGGATTGCTATACCTGCACGCTTCGCTGTCCGCGCGGTCTTCCGCTGACCGAGGCCATGGATGCGCTCAAGCAGATTGCGGTCGAAGAAAACCTGAAAAACTACCGGCACAGCAGCCTGTTTTACGAAAGCTTTATACGAAGTCTTCGCCGGCACGGTCGGGTCAGCGAAATGGAAATAATGATAAATTATTTTGCGGGACTCATGAGCCCGCTGGCCCCCTTCCGGTTTGTTTCGCTGGGTATCAGGCTGATGCTCAAAGGCAAAATTTCAGCAAGATGGCCTCGCACCCCCCGGATGCCATTGGAAAAAATATTCCAAAAGGTGAATGAATTGGAGAAACACACATGAAATACCTGTACTATCAGGGGTGCTCTCTGGAGGGTGCGGCGCTCGAATACCATCTTGCCACCCTCGGTGTCATGAACGCTGCAGGTGTGGAGCTGATCGATATAGAAGATTGGTCCTGCTGCGGTGCCAGTGCCGCCGAGGCCACAAGCTATTTGCTTTCATTGGCCCTGCCCGCAAGAAATCTGGCCATCGCAGAGAAGATGGCCGGTCCCAGGGATATTTTGGTTCCCTGCAGCGCCTGCTATTTGAACCTGAAGAAAGTGGAAGAAAAAACCCGGGAAGACCGGAAGCTGCTGGATAAGTTGAATCGCATTTTATCCGAGGAGCGCCTTCAGCTGCAGGGCAAGATCAGAGTCAGGCATTTGCTGGATGTTGTCGCCAATGATTTAGGGGCGGAAAAAATTCAGTCGATGGTTAAGAAATCCCTTATAAATCTTAATGTAGCTCCATATTATGGCTGTCAATGTTTACGCCCCTATGCTGTATTTGATGACCCGGAGGCGCCGCGCTCGATGGAGCGTCTTATTGAGGCCACCGGAGCAAAGGTTTATCAGTGGAAAATGGCAGCAGAATGCTGCGGTGCTTCCCACATGAATACCAAGATGGAAGTGGGCATCGAACTGGTAGCCCATATACTGGAGAACGCCAGAGGTGCCGATGCCGTCGTCACCGTCTGCCCGATGTGTCAGATGAATCTTGAGGCACATCAGCGAAAAATTTCCCGCCGCCATCATGAAGACCTGAGCAAAACGATCCTTTATTTACCCCAGCTGTTGGGTATAGCGATGGGTATTTCAGACAAAGAATTGGGACTTGATTTGAATCTCTCCATCGACAATCGTTTCTATAAAAAGCTTGATAAAGCCGCGCGACAGAAACCGAAATGGCGCGCCGGAAAGCAGCATCCAAAACCGGACCCGGATAGCGCAGGGGTCAGAGATGCCGCCGGATGATTTAACCATGCTGAAAGAATTACCCAAAATACGACACAGTCTGATTTCAAAATTAATCGTTTCAGTCGGTCTGATGCTGCTTGCGTCTCTGGCGACCTGGGCTTACTTCAATATTAATTATCAAAAAGATAAATTCATGAAAGATATCGTCGCCGGCACAGACCGGCTCATCAATACGATCCGCCTGGGCACGCATTATGCCATGATGCTCAATTCGCGGGATGACATCAACCAGATTATTCAAAATATCAGCGCCCAGAAGGAAATCGAAAATATTCGCCTGTATAACAAGGAGGGACAGATAAAATTTTCAAATAACGTGGAGGAAGTTGACCGCCTGACCAATATCGAAGCCGAAGCCTGCTATATTTGTCATCGCTCTGAACCGCCGCTCACCGAGGTGGGGCTGGATATACGCACGCGCATATTTGACTCACCCAAAGGATATCGTCTTTTGGGTATCATCAGTCCCATCCGCAATGAACCGGGTTGCGCCACTGATGACTGCCATGTTCATCCACAGGGGAAAAAAATTCTAGGTGCACTGGATTTGGTTGTTTCGCTGGAGGACACCGATAGGGCGATATTGAAAGCTCAAGAAGGGATGATGGGCCTGACCATATTTTTGTTTCTGCTAATATCGACCATCATTTTCGTGTTTGTCTTGCGATTCGTCAACCGGCCGATTCGGAAATTGATCAGTGAAACCCATCGCATCGCAGAAGGCGATTATCTCACCAAGGTGAATATCGAGCATCAGGATGAAATGGGCCAGCTGGCAGCGGCCATTAATCAGATGAGCGATAACATCGCCGCAAAACAAAGAGAACTTAATGAACAGCGAGACGAATATCAAACGTTATTCGAGGGAGTGCCGTGTCTGATTACGGTGCAAGACAGAAATTTCAGGCTGTTGAGATATAATCGTGAATTTTACGACCGTTTTGCTCCGGATCCCCTTGATTACTGCTTTCATGCCTATAAAGGCCGTCGAGAAAAATGTATCGACTGTCCGGTTGAAAAAACCTTTAAAGATGGGATGCTGCACTACGCTGAAGAAACAGGGCGAAACAAGGATGGCAGTCTCACTCATTGGATTGTCAGAACCTCTCCGATTAAAAATGCCAGCGGTGAAATCGTGGCGGCAATGGAGATGAGCCTGGATATTACCCAGAGAAAACAGCTTGAAGAAAAACTAAAAGAATCGGAAAAAAAATACCATGAAATTTTCAACAACATCCCCAACCCGGTCTTTGTTCTGGATATGGACTCACTTGAAATTCTGGATTGCAATGAAAGCGTAAAACCGATCTACGGGTATGCCAAAAAAGAAATACTCGGCCGATCGTTTACAGACCTGTTCCTGGAAGCGGATAGAGATCAATATGCTTCAAAGATTAGGCACACATCCGTGATGAATCAGGTAAAACATCAAAACAAAGCCGGCAAGACACTGGTTGTCAACATCAGAATCTCACCCTCAGATTATCCGGGCAAAAGAGTTCTGTTGGTGACCACCAGTGATATTACCAAGCGGCTCGAAGTCGAGCAGCAGCTCATACAGGCCAGCAAGATGGCGACTTTGGGAGAAATGGCCACAGGCATTGCCCACGAGCTGAACCAGCCGCTTTCGGTTATCAAAACCGCAAGCAGTTTTTCGATTAAGAAAATTGACAAAAACGAACTCATTGAAGGTGAAATCCTAACAAAGATATTTATGAAAATTGACAGCAATGTCGATCGCGCCACAAAAATTATCAACCATATGAGACAGTTTGCCCGGAAATCCGATTCGGACCTCGAAAAAATCCAGGTCAACGAAGTGCTGAAGCGGGCGTTCGAAATCTTCAGCCAGCAACTGAAGCTGAGGGGCATCAAGGTGGTATGGGATATTGAAAAAGAATTGCCTAAAATTAATGCCGACCCCAGCCGTCTGGAACAGGTATTTATTAACCTGCTGCTTAATGCCAGGGATGCCATTGAGGAAAAATGGGGGCCCAAGGAATCAAACCAGGATCGCAAAAAGATCCTGCTCAGAACAAGATGCAACCGGAGCAATGTAATCTGTGAGGTCTGCGATACCGGCAAAGGGGTTCCTGGTAACATTGCAGATAAAATCTTTGAACCTTTTTTTACCACAAAGGAGGTCGGTAAGGGTACCGGTTTGGGATTATCGATCAGCTATGGAATCATAAAAGACTGCGGCGGCAGCATAAGCGTTTCGGCCAATACGCCCGAGGGTGCCTGTTTCATAATAAAATTTCCAATCCCGGGAAGGTCCGATGAAGATGGAAAAGAAAATATTACTCGTTGATGACGAGAAAGACATCCGCGAGATTGTTCATTTGTCCCTGGCGGACATGGGGTATCAGGTGCTGGAAGCCGAAGATGGAAACGAGGCCCTGCGCCTATTTCGAGACACGCAGCCGCCGATCGTGCTGACCGATATAAAGATGCCCAACATGGATGGCATTGA
>Ga0209536_100004050_pt1 | contig 23285 bp, 19 predicted proteins | sample DeeMarSeWOR28_12_FD_187461 | JGI IMG/M metagenome (GOLD analysis project Ga0209536, IMG submission 187461) | Marine sediment microbial communities from White Oak River estuary, North Carolina - WOR-2-8_12 (SPAdes) (version 2) | ecosystem: Environmental > Aquatic > Marine > Intertidal zone >...
TTTGGCCTTGGACTGGACGCGCGTTACACGGCACCACTGACAAGGATCATGGACTCGCTGTATCGATTGTTCATGGACCAGGACCTGAGTCTGGTCGAGATCAATCCGCTCGTGCTCACAACGGACAGCCAGCTGTTGGCCCTGGATGCCAAGATCAATCTCGATGACAACGCTTTGTATCGTCACAAGGCGCTGAGCGAACTACGTGATCCGTCGCAGGAGGACGAACGTGAATACCGCGCTCAGCAACACGGCCTCAACTACATCAGCCTCGACGGCAATATCGCGTGCATGGTCAATGGTGCTGGTTTGGCGATGGCGACCATGGACCTCATCAAGCTTCACGGCGGGGAACCAGCCAACTTTCTCGATGTAGGCGGCGGCACCACGGCGGATAAAGTGGCCGAAGCGTTCAAAATCATCGTCTCAGATGACAAGGTCGAGGCGATTCTGGTCAATATTTTCGGCGGCATCGTTCGCTGCGATCTCATCGCCGAGGGCATTGTTCAGGCTATCAAAGAAGTGAACGTGGCGGTCCCAGTCGTCGTGCGCCTCGAGGGCACCAACGCGGAGCAGGGGCGCGAGTTGCTCCAACAGAGCGGCCTGGCCCTCATTGCGGCCTCCGACCTGACTGATGCAGCGAGCAAAGTCGTGGCGGCGAGCCGCGGACAATAGCCCATGGCCATTCTCGTCAACGACGCCACGCGGGTCATTTGCCAAGGCTTCACCGGCAAGCAGGGCACGTTTCATTCGCAGCAGGCGCTAGCGTACGGTACCAAGCTCGTTGGAGGTGTGACCCCCGGCAAGGGGGGGCAGACCCACCTCGACTTGCCGGTGTTCGATACGGTGCACGATGCCATCGCGGCAACGGGCGCCAATGCGAGCATGATCTATGTGCCGGCCCAATTCGCGGCTGACGCGATCCTGGAGGCGGCCGATGCCGGGATCGGCGTCATCGCGTGTATCACCGAAGGCATTCCCGTACTCGATATGCTCAAGGTGAAGGCTGCACTGGCACATTCGGACGTTTCCTTGATCGGGCCAAACTGCCCAGGCGTTATTACGCCGGGCCAATGCAAGATCGGCATCATGCCAGCGGCGATTCACATGCCGGGAAGCATCGGCATTGTCTCGCGCTCGGGCACGCTCACCTACGAAGCCGTTTATCAAACGACCCAGAACGGGTTGGGGCAGAGCACCTGCGTGGGTATCGGCGGCGATCCCATTCAAGGGATGAGCTTCATCGACTGCCTAGCTCGGTTCGAGGCGGACCGGCAAACCAAGGGCATCATCATGGTCGGCGAGATTGGCGGTAGCGCCGAGGAAGAAGCCGCCGAATATATTCAGGCCCATGTGCGTAAACCGGTTGTCGCCTACATCGCTGGCTTGACCGCGCCACCGGGGCGGCGCATGGGCCACGCGGGCGCCATCATCGCTGGTGGTCGGGGCACCGCGCGGGAGAAGCTGGCGGCGCTGGAAGCCGCTGGTGTTGCTATCGCACGCTCGCCTGCCGACATGGGCGCCACGATGCTGGAACAGTTCTCGGGCTAAGCACGTCAAGCACGTGTTGCCCGCCTGCATGCGCACCCGCCCTCTTCGATTCCACACGCGAAACACACTCTGAGTCCATGACTAGCGCCGAGCAAACTCCGACATTGCGACTGGCTCTGGCCCAGCAGAACTTTCTCGTCGGTGACGTTGAAGGCAATGCTGAGCGTGTGCTGGAGAATTGCATTCGCGCGCGCGACGAGTTGGACGCGAACATTGTTCTGTTTCCCGAGCTGGCGCTGACCGGTTATCCACCTGAAGATCTGCTGTTGCGCCCCGAGCTGCATATGCGCGTGTTGCGTGCTCTGGAGTATCTGAAGCAGCACATCGAGGGGATCGTCGCCATTATCGGTCATCCGCAGTACGCGGCGGGTGGGTTGTACAATGCCGCGTCGGTGATTGGCAGCGGTCGCACGCTCGCCAGCTATCACAAACAACACCTGCCCAATTACAGCGTGTTCGATGAGAAGCGCTACTTCACGCCGGGCGACCAACCGTGTGTTGTCGAGATCAAGGGTGTAACCATCGGCGTCACTATCTGCGAGGACGTCTGGAGCCCGGGACCGCTGTGCCAGGTTGCCGAGGCCGGCGCTCAGCTGATTGTCAACATCAATGCTTCACCATTTCACCTGAATAAGGGACATGAACGCGAAGAAGTGGTGGCCGAGCGGATCCGTTCGGCCAAGGTTCCTGTGGTGTACGTCAACTTGGTCGGCGGACAGGATGAGCTGGTCTTCGATGGTGAGTCGTTCGTAATGGACGCCGATGGTGTCGTGACACACCGATTCCCGGCATTCGAAGACGGGCTGTATTCAGTCGACGTAAGTGTTGCCGACGACGTGGCGAGACCACAGCCGGCCGCGGCGGTCAGCGCACCGCTGTCGAGCGACGAGAGCGCCTACCGGGCGTTGGTGCTCGGCGTGCGAGACTACGTTAAGAAGAACGGATTCGGTGGCGCGGTGATCGGATTGTCGGGTGGCATTGATTCGGCCTTGACCCTCGCAATCGCTGTGGACGCGCTGGGAGCCGAATGTGTGGAAGCCGTGATGATGCCATCGCGCTATACCTCGGACATGAGTGTCGAGGATGCGGCCCAGCAGGCACGCACGCTCGGCGTCGATCACACCGTCATTTCCATCGAGCCGGCCTATCGGGCTTTTATCAGCTGTCTGACTGATGAGTTTGCTGGTCTGCCTGCCGACACCACCGAGGAGAACATCCAGGCCCGCTGCCGGGGTGTCATCCTCATGGCTATCTCCAATAAGAAGCGCAAAATTGTGCTGACGACCGGCAATAAGAGCGAAATGGCGGTGGGCTACGCTACGCTCTATGGCGACATGGCAGGCGGTTTCGGCGTGCTGAAAGACGTACCGAAGACATTGGTCTATCGCCTTGCCGGGTATCGCAACGCCCGGGCAGCGGTGATTCCGCAGCGGGTCATCGAGCGGCCGCCCTCGGCCGAACTGGCGGCCGATCAAAAGGACACCGACAGTCTGCCGCCCTATGAGGTGCTCGACCCCATCCTCGAGATGTACGTGGAGCTCGACAAGAGTGAGGCGGATATCGTGGCTGCGGGCTTCGATGCGGGGGTAGTGCGTCGCGTGGTGACATTGGTGAACCGCAACGAGTACAAGCGGCGGCAGGCGCCGCCGGGTGTGCGGATTACGCGTCGGGCATTTGGACGGGATCGACGCTATCCCATTACCGCCGGGTTTGGGCTCACGCAGTGGTGAGCGGGGACGCTGTGTGCGATCTGCGAAAGCGCCTTGAGTTGGGCGCGGTTGGGCAGGTATCTTAGTCAGACGCGACAACCAAGGGTGCGAGAACATGAAGAAAGTCGAAGCGATCATCAAGCCATTCAAGCTCGACGATGTCCGCGAAGCGCTGTCCGAATTGGGGATTACGGGCATGACGGCGACCGAAGTGAAGGGGTTCGGACGCCAGAAGGGTCACACCGAGCTGTATCGCGGTGCCGAGTACGTCGTTGATTTCTTGCCGAAAGTGAAAATCGAGTTGGTGGTTGATGATGGGCAGGTTGACGGTTGCATCGACGCCATCGTCAAGGCGGCGCGTACCGGCAAGATCGGTGACGGTAAGATCTTTGTCAGCGGTGTGGATGACGCTATTCGTATCCGCACGGGCGAGCGGGGCAGCGACGCGGTCTAGGGGTCCGCGCCGGGCTCAACCCCGGTGCTAGCGAAACGAGACGATTTCGTCCAGACGCCGGCGCGGAGTGGCTTCGGGCAGCTCAGCGGGGTAGCCCACCGCGAGCAGCGCGATCGGTACGAGGCGCGCCTCGAGTGACAGTGCGCTGCGCACGCCTTGCTCATCGAACGACCCGACCCAGGTCGAACCCAGTTCCTCGGCAACCACAGCCAGCTGAGCATAGGCGGCAGCAATGGTGGCATCCTGAATCGCGTAGAGGGCGCGCCCGCGTTCGGCGTAGCGCTCGGCGGAACGTTCAGGATCGGCACAGAACACGAGGCATAGCGGCGCCGAAGCCACGAATGCCTGGTCGTGGGCGGCATGGCTGAGCGCTTCGAGATCGGCACGATCCTTGACCACGACGATCTGATAGGCCTGCAGGTCACCTGCCGAGGGCGCGGACATGGCGGCCTCCAGTACAGCATGCAGCTTTTCGGGTTCGACGGGGCGTTCGGGCTGGTAGCGGCGAACTGAGTGACGGAAGCGCACGGTCTCAAAGAAATTCCACATGGCGAGACTCCCCTGGTTGCCTTGGTCCTACCCTAGTCAACAGCTTCGTTATTCTGTGCACCCTGAGCTTGCGGCTGACTCGCCTTGAAGTTTAGCTCCCATACACGCTGAGCATCGGCCGCCAGGTCGTCCAGGCCGAGGCTCTGATAGGCACCTATCATCATCTCGAGGGCGTTCTTGACCGACGGCGTGTTCGGGTAGGTTTCAAGAACATATTTGCCGCGATTGGCGGCAGCCAAATAGGCACCGCGGCGCATGTAATAGTCCGCGACGAACAATTCGTACTCTGCCAGTCGGTTGCGCAGATGGACCATGCGGGCGATGGAGTCGGCGGCATAGCGACTGGTTGGAAAGCGTTCTGCGACTTCTGAGAAATACTGGAAGGACTCGCGCGCTACGCGCGCGTCGCGCTCGTGAATGTTCTGCCTGAAGAATCGAAACAGGAATGAGTCACTTTGATCGAACGTCGCCAAGCCGCGCAGATAATAGGCATAGTCCACGTTGGGATGACGGGGATGGAGTTTGATGAACCGGTCGGCGGCCACGATAGCGGATTCCGGCTCATGATTCTTGTAGTACCCATAGGCCACTTCGAGACGGGCTTGCTCGGCATATGGGCCGTACGGATAGCGCGCCTCGAGCCGCTCGTAGAGGTCGATCGCGGTCGGGTAATCGCCAGTATCGAGCTCCTGTTTGGCGTTTGCGTAGATTTCGCCATCGGTGAGCCCTTCGGTGGGGTCATCCTCCTCGAGGGTCCCAGCACAACCGGCGACGAAGGCTATGGCGAGCAGCAGCGGGAGCAGACGAAGACGCATGGCAGAGTATCGAAGCGAGCTATGTCCAGCAATGGTTGAGGGTTGGGGATGTGAAAGCGTGTCAGTATACCCGCGCCGCGGGCTTCAAGGAACCGCGCGCTCAGCTTATGCTGTGACCCATGACTGAACAGGTTCGCAGGATCGTGAGCGTGCCCCCGGCGCTTGCCGGCCGGCGCCTGGACCAGGCGCTGGCCGAGCTGTTGCCGGAGTACTCGCGCGCGCGGCTGCAGCAGTGGATTCGTTGTGGCGCCGTGACTGTGGGCGAGCACACGGTGCGGGCACGTGACAAGGTGCATGGCGGAGAGGAGATCCAGGTCGAGGCCGAGCTGGAGGCGAACGATCAGTGGAGTGCCGAGCAGATTCCGCTCGCTATCGTCTACGAGGACGATCAGATACTGGTTCTCAACAAGCCGGCCGGCCTGGTCGTACACCCGGCAGCTGGCAATCGCACCGGGACCCTGCTCAATGCCTTGTTGCACCACGCCCCCGAGCTGGCACAAATCCCGCGTGCAGGGATCGTGCATCGACTGGACAAGGAAACCTCCGGACTCATGGTGGTGGCGCGTACGCTTACGGCGCAAAAGCGCCTGGTTGAACAATTGCAGCGACGCAGTGTGAAGCGCGAATACCTGGCATTGGTCTTGGGTGTGCTCACGGCGGGGGGCAGTGTCGAGGCACCGATTGGCCGCCATCCGGTACAGCGCAAGCGCATGGCCGTTGTCGCAGGCGGCAAGCCAGCGCTGACCCACTATCGGGTGCTGGAACGTTACCGCGGTCACACCCTGATCCGAGCTCGGCTCGAAACGGGGCGCACGCATCAGATCCGCGTTCACATGGCTTACATTCGTCATCCGTTGGTTGGCGACCCCGTCTACGGTGGACGTTTGCAGATCCCCTCGGGCTGCTCGGACGCGTTGCGCAGGGCATTGCAGGGTTTCCATCGCCAGGCGTTGCATGCCGAACGTCTCAGCCTCAAGCACCCGGTTTCGGGCGACGAGCTGGCTTGGCGCCAGAGCCCGCCGGCCGACATGCTCGAGCTGATCGGGGTGCTGCGTGAAGACTGCGCGGCCAAGGGACATGCCGGATGAGGGCGGCGAGCGCGCCGTCTGAGCTCGGCCTGATTGAGCCCGACTGGCCGGCGCCGACTGGTGTCCGGGCCTGTGCGACCACACGCGCCGGCGGCATTAGTGCGCCACCTTACGCCGAGCTCAATCTCGCCGCTCATGTCGGCGATGTGCCCGCGGCGGTGGTGGCCAACCGCCAACGTCTGAGGCAGCGCCTGGACTTGCCCGAAGAGCCGCGCTGGCTCGAGCAGGTGCACGGTGTGCATGTCGTTGACGCCGCCCTGGTGCGGCGTGGTGTGACGGCGGCCGACGGGATGTATGCACGCCAAGCCGGGCAGGTCTGCGTGGTGCTCACCGCCGACTGTGTGCCGGCCCTGATCTGTGATCGCGATGCGAGCGTCGTGGCGGCAGTGCACGCCGGTTGGCGGGGCTTGGCTGCCGGCGTGCTCGAGGCGGCCGTCAGCGCGACAGCTGTACCCGCCACGCGGCTCATAGTCTGGTTGGGGCCGGCTATCGGCCCACAAGCCTTCGAGGTTGGTGACGAGGTGCGGGCCGCGTTTCTGTCAAGCGATCCCGGTGCAGCCAGTGCGTTTGCCGCTGCGGGGCCGGCGCGGTGGCTGGCAGACCTGTACGCGTTGGCGCGCCGGCGCCTGGCGCGCTGTGGCGTAACCCACTGCTATGGCGGGCACTGGTGCACGTACTCCGATACCAGGCGTTTCTACTCGTATCGTCGCGACGGGACGACGGGTCGCATGGCGACCCTGATCTGGCTCGAAGGCGGCTAGCCGGCTTGTCGAACGGGTTCGCTGCGAGCGCTGGCCTTGCGTTATCATCCCCGCTTTTGCGGCCGCCACGAACATGAATACGTTGTTTCTGATCGTTGTCTTCAGCCTGCTTGGGGGGGTCCTCAGCGTTGTGGCTGCGGCATGGTTTCTGTTGCTCCCCGACCGCTTTCGCGAGCGGGCCATTCCGCACTTCGTCAGCTTTGCCATCGGCGCATTGCTCGGCGCCGCCTTTCTCGCATTGTTGCCGCACGCCATTGGCGGCGCCGGTGCGCCGGAGGTCCACCGCCTGGGCTTGACCGTGTTGCTTGGCGTGCTGACCTTTTTCGTATTGGAAAAGCTGGTGCTGTGGCGCCACTGTCACCACGATACCTGCGAGGCGCATGTTCCCAGTGACCACGACCAACACGCAGCAGCAGCCACCCTAATACTCATTGGCGACGGCATTCACAACCTGGTGGATGGCGTACTGATCGCCGCGGCGTTTCTCACCGACCTGCATCTCGGCGTTATTACCGCGCTTGCCGTTGCTGCCCACGAGATTCCCCAGGAACTGGGTGATTTTGCCGTCTTGCTCCAGGGCGGGCTGAGTCGCGCTCGTGCCTTGGCCTACAACGTGCTGGCCAGTCTCACCACAGTCGTCGGTGGCGTCGTCGCCTACTTCAGCCTGGCTGAGGCATCGCGCTTGCTGCCCTATGTGCTGGCCGTCGCCGCATCGAGCTTCATCTACATTGCGGTGGCCGATCTGATCCCAGGGCTGCACAAGCGCCTGCAGCTCAGTGTCACCTTGCAGCAGCTGTTGCTGATCGGAGCGGGCGTTTGCGTCATCTATCTGGCCCACTCCACGTTACATTAGTACGACCTCTGAACCACAGCGCCCGGGAGGCGCGTTGCCATGAACAAGTGGTACATGCTGACAGTGGTCGGCAAAGACCGACCCGGAATCGTCGCTCATCTAACCGACGCTCTCTATCAAGGCGGCTGCAATCTTGGTGAGGCCTCAATGATGCGCTTGGGCGGTAACTTTACCATCATGCTCATGGTGCACTTCGACGGCACTATCAAGGCGCTCGACGATCTGATCGAACCGGTGGCCGACTCACTCGATTTGCACCGCCATATCGACCATATCGAAGGCCATTTGCACGAGCACGTTGTGCCCGATGTGCGCATTACGGTGTATGGCGCCGATCGAGCGGGAATCGTGGCCAAGGTGACGGGCGCGCTGGCTGAAGCCGGCCTGAACATCCTGGATCTCGAATCTGACGTCGCCGGTACGGCGGACAAGCCGATCTACATCATGCACATCGAGGGTTGTGCACGCGAGGGTGTCGACGCGTTGCGTTCGGCGCTGGATATCGTTGCCAAGGAAGGTGTCAATGTAACGCTGTCGCCGGTGGAGACGATGGTGGGCTGAGGCGGCGATGACAGTCCTGAACATCCTCACTTATCCCGACGAGCGGCTCAAGCGCATCGCCGAGCCTGTTCGGACCATTGACGCCGAGCTGCGCGCCTTCGTGCTCGATTTGGAGGAGACGATGCGTGCCGGGCCGGGCGGCGTCGGGATTGCCGCACCCCAAGTGGGTCGTGCACAACGAATTGTTATCGTCGATGTCTCGAACAAACCCAAGATCGAGAGTCACGGGCGCTTGGTGCTCGTCAATCCGGACATCGTGAAGTGGGAGGGCATGGCAGTGGGGCGCGAGGGCTGCATGTCCGTACCGGACTACACCGGCAACGTCATCCGCGCCGAACACATTGTCGTGCGGGCGCTGGACGAGCAGGGTGAAGAGCGCGAATACACGATGCAGGGCTATGAGGCGCGCGCCGTCCAGCACGAAGTGGATCATCTCGATGGCATGTTGTTCCTGGACCGGCTGGTCAGCCGCCGCAATGATCTGTTTCGACGCAAGGTTTACAAGTAGCGGTTCACGCGTCGGTGCGTGGCAGTGTTGATAGCAACACTCAGCGTTATTCTGATCGTCGCCACGCTGCTCTGGCTCAAGCGCCTCGGCCTGTCCGCCAATGAGACAGATTGGGGGCGTCCCTGGCTGAACGTAGTCGACGGGCTCAATCGCCTGTTCTGCAGGCGCTTCCATCGTTTCGACCATGATCCCGTGCCATTACCGGGTGAGGGTGCGGTGTTGCTGGTTGCCAATCACGTCTCAGGGCTCGATCCGTTGCTGATGATCGCGGCCTGTCGGCGCCCGGTGCGCTTCATGATCGCTGTCGAGCAGTACAACCGTCTGGGACTACGCTGGTTCTTCAAGGCAATTGGCTGCATCCCCGTGGACCGGGACAAGCGGCCCGAGCGCGCCTTTCGCGCCGCACTGCGCGCCCTGGCCGATGGCGAAGTCGTGGCCTTGTTCCCGCAAGGGGCGATCCATCACGGGCATATGCCGCCACGCCGGCTCAAAGGCGGCGTGGCGCGACTCGCCGCTTTGTCTGGTGCGCCGGTGTATCCGGTAAAAGTCTCAGGTATTCGCGGCCAGGGCCACACGTTGTTGGCGGTGCTGTGGCGCAGCCGCGCCCGCCTGGACAGCTTCCCGCCGGTGGACTGCGCTCAGCTCGATGCTGCCGCGTGTTTGGATGCGTTGTCTATGCTTCTGCAAAGCGATGGTGTCGCGTCCGGATGAAGCCAGCGCCTCTTGTGCTTGAATCAAGCGCCAAAGCCCCCATTTATTGAGCAGAAATTCGTGCAGGAGACCTAATCGCGATGCGCATGGACAAGTTGACCAGCAAATTTCAGCTCGCACTGGCTGACGCTCAAAGCCTCGCTGTCGGCCGCGACCACCAGTTCATCGAGCCGTTGCATCTGATGATCGCCTTGCTCGACCAGGAGGGAGGCAGTGTCAGACATTTGCTTACCCAGGCGGACGTCAACGTCAATCTGTTGCGCTCGCAGCTCGGTGAGGCGCTCGAGCGCTTGCCGCAAGTCGAGGGCAGTGCCGGTGAGGTGCACATCTCCAACGAACTGGCGCGTCTGCTCAATGTGACGGACAAACTTGCCCAGCAGCGCAAGGACCAATACATCTCCAGCGAGCTGTTCGTGTTGGCTGCATTGGATGACAAGGGTCAACTCGGCGAGGCCTTGCACGCTGCAGGAGCCAGCAAGTTGGCGATTGAACGTGCCATCGACAATGTCCGCGGTGGCCAGAGCGTCGATGATCCCAATGCCGAGGAACAGCGCCAGGCGTTGGAGAAATACACCGTCGATCTCACCCAGCGTGCCGAGCAGGGCAAGCTGGATCCGGTCATTGGCCGCGACGACGAGATCCGCCGAGCGGTCCAGGTACTGCAGCGGCGCACCAAGAACAATCCGGTGCTGATTGGCGAGCCGGGCGTGGGCAAGACGGCCATCGTCGAAGGCTTGGCCCAGCGCATTGTCAACGGTGAAGTGCCGGAAGGTATCAAGAACAAGCGCGTGTTGTCGCTGGACATGGGTGGGCTGCTTGCTGGTGCCAAGTTCCGTGGTGAATTCGAGGAACGGCTGAAGGCCGTACTCAATGACTTGGCCAAACAGGAGGGCCAGATCATTTTGTTCATTGACGAGTTGCACACCATGGTCGGTGCGGGCAAAGCCGAAGGCGCGATTGATGCCGGCAACATGCTCAAGCCGGCGCTGGCGCGCGGCGAGCTGCACTGCATCGGAGCGACTACCCTCGATGAGTATCGCAAGTACATCGAGAAAGACGCAGCGCTTGAGCGGCGCTTTCAGAAAGTGCTGGTCGACGAGCCCAATGTCGAGGACACCATCGCCATCCTGCGCGGATTGAAGGAGAAATACGAGCTTCACCACGGTGTCGAAATCACCGACCCAGCGATTGTGGCGGCAACGACCCTGTCACATCGTTACATCAGTGACCGCAAGCTCCCGGACAAGGCGATCGACTTGGTCGATGAGGCTGCCAGCCGCATTCGCATGGAAATTGACTCCAAACCGGAGGAGATGGATCGACTCGAACGCCGGCTCATCCAGCTCAAGATCGAACGCGAGGCCATGAACAAGGAAACCGACGAGGCTTCGAAGACGCGGCTGGCCAAGCTCGAAGAGGAGATTGGCAAACTGGAGCGCGACTACAGCGAGCTGGAGGAGATCTGGAAGGCCGAGAAGGCTGCGCTGCAAGGTACCCAGCATATTAAGGAAGAGCTCGATCGCGCCCGCATCGAGCTGGAGACCGCGCGCCGCGCCGGTGATTTGACGCGCATGTCCGAGCTCCAGTATGGACGGATCCCAGAGCTGGAAAAGCAGTTGGACATGGCTGCGCAGGCAGAAATGCATGAGACCAAGCTGTTGCGCAATCGCGTCACCGAGGAAGAGATCGCTGAAATCGTCTCCAAGTGGACCGGTATTCCCGTCGCCAAGATGCTCGAAGGCGAGCGTGACAAGTTGTTGCACATGGAGGAGGCGCTGCACAAACGTGTCGTGGGCCAGGACGAAGCGATCAAGGCCGTTTCCGATGCGATTCGCCGCGCACGCGCGGGCCTGTCCGATCCGAATCGTCCTAGCGGCTCTTTCCTGTTCCTGGGGCCCACGGGCGTGGGCAAGACGGAACTGACCAAAGCATTGGCCTCCTTCCTGTTCGACACCGACGAGGCCATGGTGCGCATCGACATGTCCGAGTTCATGGAGAAACACTCAGTGGCGCGGCTGATTGGTGCACCGCCGGGCTACGTCGGCTACGAAGAAGGCGGCTATTTGACCGAGGCCGTGCGCCGCAAGCCTTATTCGGTGATTCTCCTTGATGAAGTGGAGAAAGCGCACCCGGAAGTATTCAATGTCTTGTTGCAGGTTCTCGATGACGGGCGCCTCACCGATGGCCACGGACGTACCGTCGATTTTCGCAACACCGTCATCGTGATGACGTCGAACCTCGGCTCACAGCGCATTCAGGAACTGGCCGGTGAAGAGCACTATGCCGCGATGAAGGCCGCGGTGATGGAGATTGTCGCGCAGCAGTTTCGGCCGGAATTCATCAACCGCATCGATGAAGTCGTCGTGTTTCACCCGCTCGTCCAAGCCCAGATTCGCGCCATCGCCGACATGCAGATTGATTCCCTGCGGCGGCGCTTGCGCGAGCGGCAGATGGATCTCGAACTCACCGATGCAGCCTTGGACCGCTTGGGCGAGGCGGGCTTCGATCCGGTCTATGGGGCGCGACCGCTCAAACGAGCCATCCAGCAACAGGTGGAGAATCCACTGGCGCAACGGATTCTGGCTGGTGAGTTCCTGCCTGGTGACGTTGTCCAGGTCGATCTGACGGACGGCTCCCTTAGGTTCACGCGGGCAGCGAGGAAGGTCTCCGCAGCCTGAGCGGGCCAGCCGCAGGAGCTCGGTGTGCGTCCTGGGCCGCCGGCCGTGCCCCCATGTGACGCAACGCGCGCGCCAAACTCGTCAGCGGCCTTGCGTCGGCCCTGACGCTCAAACCACATCCATCCCCTATGCTAGGCTTTGATCAGCGCGCATCATTCATGCGCGTGCTTTGCTATCGTCTTGCGTGCGGCAGACACGAAGGTGAGCGGCCATGGCGAGTCCCCATCCGGCAATGTTGACCATCGATGGCAACGAGGCAGCGGCGAGTATCGCGTATCGTCTGAGCGAAGTCTGCGCCATCTACCCGATCACGCCGGCCTCCCCCATGGGTGAGTGGGCCGACGCCTGGTCGGCGGAACAGCGCCCCAACCTGTGGGGTGGCGTGCCACAGGTGGTCGAAATGCAGAGCGAAGCAGGCGCCGCGGGTGCGGTCCACGGGGCACTGCAAACGGGAGCTCTGACCACGACCTTCACCGCATCGCAGGGTCTGCTGCTGATGATTCCCAACATGTACAAGATCGCTGGCGAGCTCAACTGCGCCGTGTTTCACGTCGCGGCGCGCTCGATTGCCACGCACGCCTTATCCATATTCGGTGATCACAGTGATGTGATGGCGGTACGACCGACTGGATTTGGGCTGCTCGCCGCGGGCTCGGTGCAGGAAGTGCTCGACCTCGCCTCGGTTGCGCATGCCGCCAGCTTGGCGGGACGGGTCCCGCTGGTTCACTTCTTTGACGGTTTTCGCACCTCGCACGAGGTCGACAAAATCGAGGCTGTGGCCGACGCCACGCTGCGGGCACTGATCAGCGAACAAGATGTCCACGCACACCGCCAGCGGGCGCTCTCGCCAGAACGCCCGGTCCTGCGTGGTAGCGCTCAGAATCCCGACGTGTTCTTTCAGGCGCGCGAGGCGATCAATCCTTACTACGAAGTGTTCCCGGAGATCGTGCAGAACGTAATGGACCGTTACGCCAGTCTGACGGGTCGCGCGTACAACTTGTTTGACTACGTCGGGGCGCCCGATGCCGAACGTGTCATTGTCGTCATGGGCTCGGCCGCAGAGGCGTGCCATGAGACGGTAGCCCACCTCAATCAACATGGTGAGCGGGTCGGCCTGATCAAGGTCAGACTGTACCGGCCGTTCTGTGCCGCCGCATTAATGGCGGCGCTGCCGGATACTGTGCGTGCCATCGCGGTGCTGGACCGGACCAAAGAGCCAGGCGCAGACGGCGAACCATTGTACAAGGACGTGGTGACGGCCGTTGCCCAGGATACGTTGGGTTCAACTCCGCGCTTGCCGCGACTACCGCGCGTGGTTGGCGGTCGCTACGGCCTGTCCTCGAAGGAGTTTACTCCCGGCATGGTGAAGTCAGTGTTTGACGAACTTGCCGGAGAACGGCCACGCAATCATTTCAGCGTTGGCATCATCGATGATGTGAGCAACGCGAGCCTTGCTTGGGACGAGAGCTTTCGAACCGACGCCAATAGCGAGACGTTCCAGGCGGTGTTCTATGGACTTGGCGCGGACGGCACGGTCAGCGCCAACAAGAATTCGATCAAGATTATCGGCGATGCCACGGACCTGTTTGCCCAAGGCTACTTCGTCTACGACTCGAAAAAATCCGGTGCGGTGACTGTGTCCCATTTGCGCTTCGGCCCGCATCCAATCCGATCCACTTACTTGGTTGGCGATGGCGATGCCCAGTTCGTCGCCTGTCACCAGCCGGTGTTTCTCGAGCGCTATGACATGCTCGACAAAGCGGCCGAGGGTGCGGTGTTTCTGCTCAACTCGCCGACGGCGCCGGCACAGGTGTGGAACACCTTACCGCGTGCCATGCAGCAGCAGATGATTGCCAAGCGCATCCGGCTCTTCACGATTGACGCCTACGCTGTGGCCGAGCAAGCAGGAATGGGCAAGCGCATCAATACCGTAATGCAGACGTGTTTCTTCGCCATATCTGGTGTGTTGCCGCGCGAGCAGGCCATCGCCGCCATCAAGAACGCAGTCGAGAAGACCTACGGCCGCAAAGGGCGGCGCATCGTCGAGTTCAATTTTCGCGCGATCGATGCTGCGCTGGCGAACTTGCACGAAGTGGCTGTGCCTGCGGCGGTGAGCAGTGTCTTCGACAAGCCACCCGCAGTCGGTCACGACGCGCCCGCGTTCGTGCGTGAGTTCACGGCGGCGCTGATTGCCGGGCACGGCGATCGGGTTCCAGTCAGCGCACTGGCGCCCGACGGTACCTTCCCACTGGGTACGGCCGCCTACGAGAAACGTAATCTGGCGCTGCGCATTCCGGTGTGGGAGCCGGACCTGTGTACGCACTGCGGCAAGTGCCCGCTGGTGTGTCCGCACGGCGTGATTCGCAGCAAGGCGTTTCCCGCTGCGGCAGTGGTCAATGCGCCGCCTACGTTCAAGCATGTGCCGATCAAGGGCAAGGATTTCCCCGAGGGCTATCACATCAGCTATCAGGTGGCCCCCGAGGACTGCACCGGTTGCGAGTTGTGCGTCGATATCTGCCCGATCCATGACAAGTCCAACGTCAGCCGCAAGGCACTCAACATGGCGGCGCAGCCGCCGCTGCGCGAGGCCGAGCGTGCCAACTGGGCGTTCTTCCTGTCATTGCCGGAATACGACCGGCGCGAGGTAAAACTCACCACGCTCAAGGGCTCGATGTTGTTGCAGCCGTTGTTTGAGTTCTCGGGCGCGTGCGAGGGTTGTGGTGAAACCCCCTATGTGAAGCTGGCCAGCCAGCTGTTCGGCGATCGTATGGTTGTGGCCAATGCAACCGGTTGCTCATCGATCTATGGCGGGAACCTGCCGACCACGCCCTGGACCACTAATCGCGAGGGCCGTGGGCCGGCGTGGTCGAATTCGTTGTTCGAGGACAATGCCGAGTTTGGTTTTGGCATGCGCGTATCGATTGATCAGCAAGCTCGCCATGCGCGCGAGTTGCTGGCCGAGTTGGCTGAGGAGGTTGGGGCAGACTTGGCCCAAGCAATTCGCGACGCTGACCAGCGCAGCGAAGCGGATATTCACGCCCAACGCGAGCGCGTGGCGCAACTGCGCCAGAAGCTTGCACAGATTGGCAACCGGCGTGCTCGAGCGCTCGAGGCGCTCGCGGAGAATTTGATCCGGAAAAGCGTCTGGATCATTGGCGGGGACGGCTGGGCCTATGACATCGGCTACGGTGGTCTGGACCATGTGCTGGCTTCGGGCGCCGATGTGAATATCTTGGTGCTCGATACCGAAGTCTATTCGAACACTGGCGGGCAGACCTCCAAAGCTACGCCGCGCGGTGCGGTCGCGAAGTTCTCCGCCGGGGGCAAACCGACTGCAAAGAAGGACCTGGCCATGCTGGCGATGGGCTATGAGAACGTCTACGTGGCGCATGTGGCCTATGGCGCCAAGGATGTGCAAACACTGCGGGCGTTTATCGAAGCCGAGGCCCATCCGGGACCTTCGCTCATCATCGCCTACTCGCCCTGTATCGCGCACGGCGTGGATTTGAAGCATAACCATCGTCAGCAGCAACTGGCTGTGGACAGTGGACATTGGCCGTTGTTTCGCTTCGACCCGTCCCGCCCCGCGCAGGGTAAGAATCCTTTGCACCTGGATTCCGCGGCGCCATCGGTGCCCTATCGTGACTTTGTCAACAGTGAAACCCGCTTCAACATGCTGTGGCGTTCGCATCCTGAAGATGCGGAGCGTTTCCTCAAGGCAGCGAGCCACGAGGTGCATGATCGCTATCATCGTTACGCGCAATTGGCGGAGTTGGAGTGGGAGAGCACGGACGAGGACTCAGAACCGACGACTGATGTGGAGAAGCCGTCATGATCGATCTGCGCACGCGCTACCTTGGACTGGAGCTGGACAATCCGCTAGTGCCCTCAGCCTCGCCTCTGTCGCGGGATCTGGACAGTGCGCGGCGCCTCGAGGATGCCGGTGCCGCCGCATTGGTCATGTACTCTCTGTTCGAAGAGGAACTCCAAGAGGAGGAGCGCCAGCTGGAGCGCTTCCTGCTCGAACAGGGCACCGGTCACGCCGAGGCCGACAGTTTCTTCCCGTTGCCGACCCAATATACCAGCCGTCTCGATTCGTATCTCGAGCAGATCGCCAGCCTGAAGAGCGCACTGGGCATTCCCGTGATCGCCAGTCTGAATGGTGTTTCCGATAGCGGTTGGATCCAGCACGGCAAAGAAATGCAGGAGGCCGGCGCCGATGCTTTGGAGCTCAATGTCTACTACGTGGCCGCGGGCCACGAAGCCAGCGCGCTGGATATTGAACAGCGCTATCTCGATTTGCTGCGCGCCTTGCGCCAGAGCGTGAGTATTCCCATTGCCATGAAGTTGTCGACGCAGTTCACGGCGCTGCCGCACTTTGTGCGGCGCCTCGCCCAGGCCGGCGCTGACGGCGTCGCGCTGTTCAATCGCTTCTACCAGCCGGACATCGACCTGGAGACATTGCGTGTTACACCGCGACTCGAGTTGTCCACTTCCGCCGAAGCGCTACTGCGCATTCGCTGGACGGCCATCCTACGCGGCCAAGTCGACGTGTCGTTGGCAGTCACGGGCGGTTTTCACGACAGCGACTCGGTGCTAAAAGCGTTGCTGGCCGGGGCCGATGTGGTGCATCTGTGCTCGGCCCTGCTGGCGCATGGCGCCCAGCGTCTGGCCGAGATCAAAGAAGACATGACAGCGTGGCTGCAGGCGCGTGAATACAGCTCTGTTGCCCAGCTCAAGGGCAGCGTCAGCCAGCAGCATGCATTGGATCCGGCTGCCTATGAGCGCGCCAACTACGTCCAGGTGATTGACAGCTATACGCCGCCGGCGGGCGTGCTGCGTTAACCGCCACGGCCGTGCGTATTCGCATCAAGGCGGAGATTCGTCATCCCTGGGACGTCACGCCGCGCCAGGCAATGGCCATCCAACAGCAGCTGCGCGCCCATGTCCGCGTCTGTGACGATTACGGCAACGTTCGCCGCGTCGCCGGCGTCGATGTCGGCTTCGAGGACAGCAATCGCATCACCCGAGCCGCGGTCGCGGTGTTGAACTTTCCCGATCTGGCGTTGGTGCAGTCGGCGATCGCACGGCAGCCGACCCGTTTTCCCTATGTGCCAGGTTTGTTGTCGTTTCGCGAGATACCCGCGGTGCTCGATGCATTCGAGCAGTTGAGTGTGCGACCTGATCTGGTGCTGTGTGACGGTCAGGGGCTAGCACATCCGCGCCGGTTCGGACTGGCGTGCCATCTTGGCGTGCTCCTGGATCTACCCACTATTGGTGTCGCCAAGACGCGATTGACGGGTGAGCACGGTCCCGTGGCGGGGGAGCGCGGGGCTTGGACCGCATTGCGTGACGGCGATGAGGTCATCGGCGCCGTGTTGCGCACACGCCGTGGGGTGAAGCCGCTCTATGTCTCGGTGGGCCATCGGATCTCATTGCCCAGCGCCCTGGAATGGGTGATGGGATGCACGACGCGCTATCGCCTGCCGGAGACGACGCGCTGGGCACATCGGCTGGCTTCGCAGAAATAGGCCGTTGTTGGCGGCGCTACGCAGCCTTCAGGCGTACATCCGCAGCGCCCGGGCCTTGGCTCGCTCGTACTCCAGCCCGGGCACGGCACGTGCGGCGGTCAGGCGTTGGAGTTCCTCGAGCTCGATGTTGAGCATATCCTTCTTGTCGATGCGTAGTTGCTGACTGGCACTGAGAATGCGCTGTTTCAGATCCTCGATGAAACTGCTGAACTCGTCTTTGCTCGGATTGTTGAACAGCAAACTGATCAATACCACGCCGCCGTAGCGGCTGCGGAATTCGACGACGTTCGGCGATCGATATAGAAACATCAGGATTGAAGCCAGCGTCAGCAAAACAAACAACACGATGTAGGGCAGGATGCGGCCCACCGTACTCAGTTCTGCGTGGAAATACAGATATAGCCCGAATGCGCTGGCTGAGAACGCAGAGTAGCTGGCGGCCAGCAGCCACCGCCATGCGATTTGGCGCTGGCGCGCGGGCCAGGGCTCCAGCATGCTAAGGTTGAGATGGTAGCTGCGGTTCTCGACCAGGCTCCGGGTCGAGACCTTGATGAACTTGTCGTTGTAGATTTCGAACAGACGTTCCTCGCCCTTGGCCTGGCTGCATTGTACGAGGAGTCGATTGGAGTGCTTCGGCATAAAGGCTGTCCGCCAGCATTGACCCGAATGTCTGATTCTTACTGATCGGCTCAGCGGGCGGCTGGCTTTAGCATTGTTGTGCCGGTGGCGACGCGGACTTCAGCAACTTGGGACACCGATGAGCGACACGACGCAGACCCTGGTCGAGATACGCGAATTAGGGAAGAACTACATGGAGGGTGTCACTCGCCATGAGGTGGTGCGCCAACTGGATCTGTTTCTGCGGCGCGGCGAAGCGGTCGCGTTATTGGGCAAGAGTGGCAGCGGCAAAACCACACTTCTCAACCTGATTAGTGGCATCGACGTGCCGGACAGCGGCCGAATTATCATCGACGGTACCGTTGTCAGCGAATTGCCTGAGCGTGAACGCACCTTGTTTCGGCGCAATCACCTGGGCTTCGTATTTCAGTTTTTCAATCTCATTCCCACGCTGACGGTCATTGAGAATCTGTTGTTGCCGATGGAGTTGCTGCAGGGACGCGTTTCGGCCCCAGCCCGAGAGCGCGCGCAAACGCTGCTCGAGCGGGTGGGGTTGGTGGATCGGGCGTCGACCTATCCGGACCGCCTGTCCGGCGGGGAGCAGCAGCGTATCGCGGTAGCGCGCGCCATCATGCACCGGCCGAAGCTGATTTTGGCCGATGAACCGACCGGCAATCTCGATGAGGAAACGGGTCGCTCCGTGATGCAGTTGCTGCAGGAGATGGTTCAGTCGACTCAAGCCTCGTTGCTCATGGTGACCCACAGCCGCGAGGTCGCCGCTACAGCCGACCGTGTACTGCGCATGCGCGATGGGCAGCTTCACGACGTCAGCAGGCAAGTCCAATCAACCACTGGCACGGAGCAGACCTAATGCTGTTATGGCGCGCAGGCCTGCGCTATCTGCTGCGCCACCAGGCGGTGCTGCTGCTCTCCGTGATTGGCGTTGCCCTGGGCGTGGCGGTCGTGATTGCCATTGATCTGGCCAATGCCAGTGCCCTGCGCGCGTTCTTGCTCAGCAACGAAGCATTGTCAGGGAAAGTGACCCATCAGATTGTGGGTAACGCTCCGGGCGTACCCGAGCAGGTTTACGTCAAGCTCAGACGCAGCCTGGCTGAACGCAATAGTGCTCCTGTGGTGGAGGGAACGCTGCGGGTGCGTCCCGCACATCCAGCGGGCCCCGCGCAGGCGTTCACCCTGTTGGGGCTGGACCTGTTTGCCGAAGCGCCGTTTCGCGACCTGACCCGAGCGCGCCGCGTGGATGGAGATTTGGCGCGGCTGCTCGTCGTGCCTGGGGCCGTCGCGCTGAGCGTCGATGTGGCGCAGCGCCTCGGTGTTCAACTCGGCGACGCATTGCAGGCGCAAGTGGATACGACTCAGGTTGAGTTGCCCGTGGTGGCGCTGCTGTACCCGCAATCCGAACTCGAGCGTCAGGGCTTGGGCCAGACTATCGTCACCGACCTCGCCAGTGCCCAGGAGCTACTGGGGCGCCAGGGTTTTCTCAGCCGGATTGATTTGCGCCTGGCCGATGCCTCGCAGGCGCAACGCGTCAGCGAGCTGTTGCCGCCGGGGCTGCGCGTTGTTGCCGCCCAGCAGCGCAGCTACGCCATGGTGCAAATGACGCAGGCCTTTCGCATCAATCTGACGGCGTTGAGTCTGCTGGCGCTGGTCGTCGGCATGTTCCTCATCTACAACACCATGACGTTTTCGGTCGTGCAGCGGCGTGCACTGCTGGGCACGCTACGCGTGATCGGCGTGACTCGGCGCCAAGTCTACTGGCAGATTCTGGTCGAGTCCTTGGTGCTTGGCGCGCTGGGCACGACCGTGGGTCTTGCGCTGGGTATCGGACTCGGCCAGGGCCTGGTCAGGTTGGTTGCCCGCACCATCAACGATCTCTATTTCACGGTCCAAGTCACTGGATTCACTCTGACGGGGGCGTCGTTGGTCAAAGGTGTCGCGCTCGGTCTAGGGGCCAGCGTGGTGTCGGCGTTGGCCCCCGCGCTCGAAGCCGCACGGACGCCGCCGCGGGTGGTCATGCTTGGCTCGATTCTCGAGGCCAGGGTGAGCCGGGCGATACCTTATGTGAGTGCGCTCGGCGTGCTGTTCCTGGCCGGCGGGACGCTGGTGCTTTGGTTGGGTGGGATCAATCTCGTCGTCGGTTTTGTCGCCTTGTTTGCGTTGATCCTCGGCTTCGCGCTGCTCACTCCGTTGTTGACGGTCATTTTGGTGCGGCTACTGCAGCCACTGATGGGCGTTATGTTGGGACTGATGGGGCGCATGGCTGTACGCGGTATACGCACTACCCTCAGCCGCACCGGGGTCGCCATCGCGGCCTTGGCGGTGGCGATCGCAGCGACCGTGGGCGTGGCGATCATGGTGCAGAGCTTTCGCCTGGCGGTCGACCAATGGCTCGCCAACTACCTGCGTGCTGACGTTTTCATCTCGCGCTCCGGCGCCGACAGCGACTTCGAGCATCGCACACTCGACCCTCGACTGGCGCAAGCCTTTGCTCATCTAGACGGCGTACGCTTTGTCAGCAGCGGTCGGCGAGTGGACTTGGTCGTGCCACAGGGCATTGTCCAACTGTTTGCACTGAACATACCGCGCGACAGCTTCAGCGCATTTCGACTCAAGGAAGGCGATCCGGCGGCGGTCGAGGCGGCGTTCTATGAGCGCAACGCTGTGATTGTGTCAGAGCCTTTTTCCCAGCGTCACGGCGTTGGCGTCGGCGACCGAATTAGTCTGCCGACCGATGCCGGAGCGCGCGAGTTTGCCGTGGCTGGCGTGTATTTCGATTATGGTTCGGATCAAGGCTATGTGACCATGTATCGACCGACCTATGACCGCTACTGGAACGACCGCGGGGTGACGTCGATGGGGCTATACGCCGAGCCTGCTACTGATGCCATGCAGTTGGAGCAGGCAGCGCGTCGCGTTGCGGCGCCCATTCAGGATGTACAGGTCTATTCGAATCGTGCTCTGCGCCAGGAGTCCCTGGCGATATTCGACCGCACTTTCATGGTCACTAATGTGGTCCGCATGTTGGCCATACTGGTCGCCTTTGTCGGCGTACTCAGTGCTCTAATGGCGATTCAAATGGAGCGCGCGCGGGAGATGGCCATGTTGCGCGCCACTGGACTGACACCGCGTCAGCTGTGGGGACTGGTCCTGAGCGAAACAGCGACGATCGGTCTGATCGCCGGCATCATCGCCTTGCCGCTGGGGGTGGCACTGTCGCTGGGTCTGATCTTGGTCATCAATGAACTGTCCTTCGGTTGGAGCATGCCGATTCATGTCGACGCGAGCATCCTGTGGCAGGCGCTTGGGCTGGCGGTGGTTGCCGCGCTGGTGGCGGGCATCTATCCGGCCAAGCGCATGGCGGCCACGTCGCCGGCATTGGCCTTGCGTCAGGACTGATCGGGTGAAGATGGACGGACGGCGCAATCCATGCCACAGCCACAACACGAGGCGAGGGGTTGGCGTGCTGGTGTTCCTGAGCGCTTTGTTCGTGGCGGCGTCGATGGCGCGTGCACAAGAGAGCCCAAGTCTGGAAGCGGTGTTAGGCGGTGACGAGGTTGCTGGCTATGCGCGCGCACAGAGGCCGCATCCGTTCACGTTTCCGCTTGACCATGGTCCACATCCACAGTTCAAGCACGAGTGGTGGTATTTCACTGGCAATGTGTCCGACGGGCACGGGCGCGATTTCGGTTTTCAATTGACTTTCTTCCGCATTGCGCTCAGTCCCAACAAGCCCGTGCGCGACTCGGCCTGGGCCGCTGACCAGGTGTACATGGGCCATTTCGCGCTGTCCGACATCGGGGCGCAACGCTTCTTGCACGTTCAGCGATTCAGCCGGGCCGCCGCGGGCTTGGCCGGGGCTCAGGTCGATGACGATGGTTTTCGGGTTTGGCTGGAGAACTGGCAGGTGCGCCAGGTCGCCCCGGACCTCGACTGCCTGGGCGGCGGCAACGCGACGGACTGCTTGGCGATGCGTTTGGCGGCAATAGAGCCGGATTTCGCCCTGAACCTGTCACTCTCCAGCCTCAAGCCCCTGGTGCTGCAAGGGGAGGCCGGCTTGAGTCGCAAGAGCCCGCAGCCTGGTAATGCCTCGCACTACTATTCGTTCACCCGCCTTGCGGCGCATGGGGAGGTGAGCGTCGCGGGCCAGCGCTCTGACGTGTCGGGGCTGGCGTGGATGGACCGCGAGTGGTCGACCTCGGCGTTGGGTGAAGGGCAGGTGGGTTGGGATTGGTTTGCGCTGCAGTTCGACGATGGCAGTGAGCTGATGTGGTACGACATGCGCCGAGCCGATGGCCGAGTTGATCCCAACAGCCAGGGCGTGCTGGCCGCTGCCGATGGCGCCGTGACCAGGCTGGACGCGGCTGATGTCCAGGTCCAGGTCATCGACTGGTGGCGCAGCCCCCACAGCGGTATCCGCTATCCTGCGCACTGGCGTCTGGTTGCGCCGCAGCACGACCTTTCGATTGAAGTTGTCCCGCGTCAGGCCGATCAAGAACTTCACGAAACCGTGATGAAGTACTGGGAAGGCGCTGTTAGTGTTTCGGGTACTCGCGCAGGCAGGTCGGTCGCCGGCACGGGTTATGTCGAATTGGCCGGCTACCAGCACGACCAAGCCGACGCGGGTCGGCGACCCAATGACTGAACTCGATTGTGCTGCCCGGGTCTCAACCCAAGATGGTCTGTGCGGTACAAGCCGCCAAAGGTGCTGACAGATGCTGATCAAATCTCGAGATTACAGCGAACCGGCAAGCTCCGAGATTACCGACGCAGAGATCTACCGCCAGCGCCGTACGTTCTTGCGTGGTGCCGCCGGTGTCGGACTGCTCGGCCTGGGCGGTGCGGCACTGCTGCCCTCGGTTGCCGCCGCCGGCTCGCCTTCG
>Ga0209536_100004051_pt1 | contig 23280 bp, 25 predicted proteins | sample DeeMarSeWOR28_12_FD_187461 | JGI IMG/M metagenome (GOLD analysis project Ga0209536, IMG submission 187461) | Marine sediment microbial communities from White Oak River estuary, North Carolina - WOR-2-8_12 (SPAdes) (version 2) | ecosystem: Environmental > Aquatic > Marine > Intertidal zone >...
TCTTCTCTACCAACTCATAAACCTCTCATCGTCGATGTGCGTGGAACATTATAGAGATTCTGCAAAACGAAAAAGATACTGATGGGGTCTTGAGAGACCCCATACCAATCTATACAGGCTTGAAAGCAAGGTAGGTCTTTCCAGACTTTCCTTTCTCGTAGTCGAGTTTCAATGGGATACCGAGCTTGACCTCTTTAGGCTTCAGAGGGTCGAAACCAAGAAGTCTTGCACTTACTCTAGTCCCCTCTTCAAGTTCCACTATGGCTATGAAGTAGGGTGCCTCTTCTACAAACTCGTCTGGAGCGATGTGGATGACTGTGAAGGACACGAGCTCTCCTTTTCCACTGATCTCAGTCCATTCCATCTTACTACTACCACATCCATAGCATGAACCTGAGGGAGGCGCAATCACCAAGCCACAATCAACGCAGCGGTATGCTCTGAAATGACCTTCCTGGATGTTCTTGAGGTATTCCTCTACTGTCGGTTTCTCGCTCATGCGTCAGCCCTCCTCATCACAGTAACAACACACGTAGCACCTGTACCGCCAAAGTTATGGACCACAGCATTGTCGTGTTTTGGCACTTGATTGGGACCAGCGTCACCAATTAGCTCACGATATGCAACTACTGCCTGCTTGACGCCCGTAGCCCCCACTGGATGTCCAACTGCTTTCAATCCACCCATGGGATTGATTGGTCTATCGCCATCGAGAGCAGTCACACCATCGCGCACAGCTTTTGCACCCTCGCCAGGTTTGAAGAAGCCGATGTCTTCACTGGCGATGATTTCCGCAATTGTGAAGCAGTCATGAACAACAGCAAAGTCCATGTCATCAGCAGTCACACCAGCCATCTTGTAGGCAGCCCTACTAGCGTCAACAGACGCGCTGAAGGAAGTAAGCTCAGTCCTGTCGCATAGGTTCATCGAGGCTGAAGCTTGTCCAGATCCGGTGATCTTAACAGGCAGATCCGTGTATTGCTTTGCCTTCTCGTTAGATGTAAGGACTAGAGCTGCGGCTCCGTCAGAGATTGGTGAGCAGTCAAAGATCTTGAGAGGCCATGCGATTACAGGTGGTCTCAATGCTTTCTCCATATCAATAGGCTTCTGAAACTGAGCGAGTGGATTTGTCGCAGCGTTCTTGTGGGCTTTGATTGAAACAAGAGCCATGTCCTCTTCAGTCGTTCCATACTTGTTCATATGGGCAACTGCGGCAATTGCAAAGACACCTGGAAACGTCAGCCCAATACTTGATTCGAACTGGTCGTCAGCCGCTGCCGCCAGAGCCTCAGTGACTTCAGGTGTAGTTGAGGAGGTCATCTTTTCAACTCCAGCAACGAGTACTGTATCATACATCCCAGACTCAATCGCCATGATTGCTGCACGGAGCGCAGTGGCTCCTGACGCACAGGCAGCCTCGTGACGAGTTGCTGGAAGTCCCTTCAGTCCAGCAAAGTCGAGGAGCAAAGGCGCTGAGTGTCCTTGATGTATAAGCATCTCAGGGATGAAGCTCCCAATGAAGGCAGCTTGAATGTCTTTCTTTGGAATCCCGGCATTAATGGTCGCTTTGTCCACAGCCTCAGCGAACATCTCACGTTGTGTGACTCCATCTAGCTTGCCAAACTTGGTGTGAGCAGCGCTCACGATATTCGTGTTTTTGAGGGGCATTTATTGAAACACCTCTTCTAAGTACAAGATTCGCCTGAAAATACGAGTACAAAAGTTTAGGGGCCTGCGAGCTTTTTCCTTTACTCAGTTAGCTAACCTTAATTCACTAACTGAGATATTGAGCCCACGTATTCAAGGTTGGTGATAAATTGATAGTTCCTTTCTTGCTGGGATTGATAACAGGCAGGTTTGTTGGGAGAAGGGTGATTGCTGTTGTTCTTGGATTGGTCATCGGAGTGGCCATGGGGGTTGTTTCGGGTCTTGAGATTGTACCTCTTCTGTATCCATTTATGATTGTTCAAATTCCCTGGGTTGGAGTGCCTGAGATCAGAAGGATAGGATTATCACTGATAACACCTGATTTTGTACTACTAGACGAGTCCGTCCACTTTCTGTCCTATTCGTTCACATTCATGTCTACTCTTCTTGTAATCAGCGTAGTTGGATCAATCCTTGGAATTATTATAGGAAAACGATACCGCCCGAGTGATATAGACTCACCTTGGAAGGCAGCAGACCAAGATATGTAGCCGGTCCCAAGAAATAAAAAGGTGGTCAACAGTGACCATTCTCGATTGACAATGGACTTCTCACTGTCTGACAAAGAACAGAAGCTTTGGGAGCGATCGAAAGCCTTTGCGGCTGAGCATATCACTCCAAAGGCGCATGAGCTTGAAAAGAAGAAGGCATTCCCGAAGGATGCGATTCAGAAGGCCTATGAAGCAGGTCTGATGAATCTTCACATCCCAACTGATGCGGGAGGACCAGGACTAACGCTGCTTGCAGAAACACTTGTTTCTGAAGCAACTGGTTATGGCTGTGCAGGACTCGCAACATCAATTATGTGCAACAATCTAGCATTCGCCCCATTGGTCATTGGAGCAACAACTGAACAGCTAAAGAAGTATGTTGAACCATTGATTACTGGGAAGGACGTCAAGTTTGGAGCATTCTCACTCACCGAGAGAAAAGCGGGATCTGATGCAGCTGCAGTGGCGACGAGAGCTGTCCGTGATGGAGACGAGTATGTGATCAACGGGATGAAATGTTGGATCACAAATGCACCAGAAGCATCACTCTTCACAGTATTTGCATCAACCCAGCCTGATCTCAAACACAAAGGACTCTCAGTCTTCATGGTTCCAAAGGGCAAGGGTGTCAAAATAGGTCACATCGAGAACAAAGTGGGCCAACTCAATTCAATTCAGAGCGAGGTCTTCTTTGAGGATGTTCGAGTGCCTAGTGATTGCCTCGTAGGAAAAGAGGGCGACGGTTTCAAGATCGCGATGCAGACCCTCGACAAGACTAGAGCCGGAATTGCAGCCATTGCGACTGGTGTCGCACAACGTGCAGTTGATGAAGCAGCCAAGTTTGCAAACATCCGTCATCAGTTTGGTCAGTCAATTGGTAGATTCCAAGGAATCAGCTTCACACTCGCTGATATGGGTGCCAAGACAGCTGCCGCAAGATGGCAGACACGTTATGCCGCCTGGCTTGCTGATCAGGGGCTACCAAACTCAAAGGATTCAGCATTTGCAAAGTTCTATGCATCAGATGTAGCAATGCAGAATGCAATTGATTGTATTCAGATCATGGGAGGATATGGATACATCGAGGAGTACCCAGCGGAGAAACTGATGCGAGACGCAAAGCTGCTTCAAATCTACGAAGGGACAAACCAGGTTCAGCGACTAGTTGCTGGAAATGCCATTCTGAAAGAGAGCGTAAACATCGATACTGGATTCCGATTCAAGTATGATGGAAAAGACGCACCTATTATGTAGAATAAACATGACCGTGTTTTGAATACACACGGTCATTCTTTCTCTTTTTGCCAATGAGTTAGTTACTTAAGACAGAGATACTCCGGCCATTTCATCACTGACTGGAGAATCAAAACCTTGGGCGATAATGAAACAATTCATACCATAAAGAATCGTCGAGCCATAAGGGATTATGACACTAAGAGAGATGTGCCAGACGAACTCGTGTATCAGGTGATTGAGGCTGGTGGCTTTGCGCCTTCAGCGGAGAACCAACAACCCTGGCGCGTAATTGTGGTCAGGGACAAGAAGATACAGGAGTTCATTGGGCAGAAGGCAGTTGATAGGACCATCGAGCTCTTTGGTCGTGCAACACCAAGAGAGGAACTCGAGCGAAGGCTGAGCTATATCAAATCAAAGTCCAGCCTAGAACGGACCATTGACATTTTGATATCAGGTGAGAGATTTGAGTACATCAAAGGGAACCCTGAGACCTATGGTGCACCGGTCCTTCTTGTACTAGCTATTGATCAGACCCATGTAGGAAACTCACAGGCAACATTACGAGGGACTGGAGGAGTGTATGGCTGGTCCTCACCCAGACATGCAGTGATTGCAGGTGCAATGATGATGCAGAACATGACATTGGCCGCAGCTGCTCTGGGACTGGGAAGTTGTATTTCCTCGGTTCAGTTGGACCATTTTGATGATGTGGGAGAGATCTCAGAGATGTTGGAGATACCCTATCCTCACTGGGTACCAATTCTGTGTCTGACCCTTGGATACGCGCTGAACGAAAGAACACTTGGACCACCAAGACAACCTCCGGAGGAGGTAGCATTCCTGAACAAATGGGGAGAACCATTCAAGGGGGGTAAGAAATGAACGACCTGAGTATTCTAAGAACAAGCTTTGTTGCACTCCTTGATGGAATGTGGTGGGGCTTGAGGGACAACACTGGACCTCTGTCAATGTACGAGGGGTATGCTGGAGGATTCAAACAGATTGGGCTCGAGGTAGCTGAGACCATCGGGGGGAAGGGAGCAGCCGCATCGGCAGACATCGCAGCGAAGCTGTTCACAGCCATCGGTCTCGATGTAGCAGTCGATGATAGTTCAGTCATCGTAAAGAAGTGTCCAGTCTGGAACAGAATCCTTGAACGCGGTCTCGAGTTTGCATTTCATGTTGAAGAGATCTGTTGGATGCCAATGCTTGAGGGCATTGGAGAGAAGACTGGCGCAAAACCAGAGATGGAGACATCTCTAAGACTTGCACACATCGAAACCTCGAAGATTACACACAAGAAAGGCAAGGCGAAAGCAGCTCTGGACAAGGGAAGCATCACCAAGGAAGAGTACGATAAGGAAATAGTTATGCTGGATAAAGCACTAGAGAATGCACCAACATTTGGACTTTACCGATTCAAATAGAGAACTCAACCAAGGCAGGCAAGAAAGATGGAAAACCTAGAGAAAGCAGGACTTGCCTTCAATTATAACAAAGTACCAGCGACGAAGTCAAAGTCCCTTCCCAAAAGAGTGTACATTTGGGATGAAACCCTCAGAGATGGTGAACAGACTCCCGGAGTCGCACTCACTATTGACGAGAAGATTGAGATAGCCAAGAAACTCGATGAGGTGGGTACTGCGATTGTGGCAGTAGGTTTTCCAGCAGTCAGTGAAGAAGAAAAGAGAGCAGTAGCCGCCATTGCAAAAGAGGGTCTCAACAAGGCAGTAGTTGCAGCCCCAGCAAGAGCAGTAAAGTCAGATGTCGATGCATGCATTGAAGCCGGTGTAGATGAGGTTCCAATATTCATTGCAACTTCAGATTTTCGACTCAAGTATCAACTGAGAATGACTCGAGATGAGATGCTCGATCGACTGACAGAGTGCATCGAGTATGGCAGGGAGCACGGTCTCACAATCAATTACATTGCTGAGGACGCTACACGAAGTGACATGGACTTTCTCTGCAAAGCATACAAGACCGCAATAGATGCAGGAGCTGACAAGATCTGTGTTGCAGACACAGTCGGTTTTGTACGACCTGAAGTCATGAGGCATATTGTCCGAGAGATTAAGGAACGTCTTTGGACTAAATCGAAGTACAAAGTGCCAATGTCGGCACATTGTCACGATGACTTTGGTCTAGCAACAGCAAATACCCTAGCAGCAATAGAAGAGGGAATCACATATCCACAAGTCTGCGTCAACGCCTATGGCGAAAGGGCAGGAAATGCAGCCTTCGAGGAAATCGTAATGGCATTGGAGGAGCTCTATGGTATCGACACCGGTGTTGAAACCGACAAGCTCTTCGGACTCTCAAAACTTGTTGAAAGGCACTTTGTGGTCCCATTGCCTTTGCACAAGGCAATCAGTGGTGATAATGCATTCACACACTCAAGTGGTATCCACTCACATGGACAACTCACACACTCTATGACCTACGAACCGATTGGTCCCAATCTTGTAGGAAGAAGACGAGAGTTTCACCTAGGGAAGTTTGTGGGTAGGCATTTTGTCGAGTATCTTCTCAAGATGGGTGGTGTAAATGCGACTCCTGAGCAGGCAAGAGAGATAACAGAACGGGTCAAACGCACTCATGAAGAGAGAAAGAAGACCCAGTCCAAAGTGGCCTTTGACCAGATAAAGGGAGACCTCAAGGCTCTCCGGACAGGGGTCTCTGAACGAGAGTTCTGGGCCATTGTGTTTGATGTCGTATGAGATTACTCAAGCGACTTCGCTAGACTTCTCCTCAGTAATACTCCAAAGTTCATGAAGAGTATACCAAGAAGGAATGCCAGACCAAAGCAGTAGAGGACAATGATTTCCAAATCTGAATTCAGGCCAGAGAGCCAGTGACCCATGACGAGGAAATAGAGGATCTCAGTAATCAGAAACAGGGTTGCTATCACCATCGACATTGTGATACCCCTACGAAAGACAGTAGTGGCATGAGATGCATCTTTTGTAGCTTCTCCAAGTTGGTCCTTTACTGGTAGTGACTCGACTTTAGCAAAATTGCCCTTCTGAATCTGCTCCTTGACGAAATTGTCTAGCTTGGTTAGATCCACCTTTGTGTGGTCTGCTTCTATAAATGTCCCTCTGACGAACTTGAAAGCAGCGCCTCCACTAAAGATTGCCAGTACAAGAATCACTATTGCAAAGACAATGACCTGCCAGAATGCAAAGAGTGCGAGTATAATCACCACCAGGGCAAACATGACTAACATCTCAATGATTCCGCCGGAGCTCTCTACCCCACCGACAAACATGAAGCTGAGTTGTCTCATGACATTGATGCTCAACCAAGTCTGGTAGAAGCTCTCATCAGTTAGTTCGAGGTTTCGTTCAATGGATTCTTTCACATCGGTTCGTTTGCCACCATAGATGGCAATCTTCATGGTTGATTCAAATTCTTCATTGGACGTGCTCATCAAATTATACCTCCCAACGCTAATGATATGCACTGTGTGTGGTTTGATATAACAGTATCTAGACCGAATTCCTTTTCCGTAGGCATGATGGTAGAGATTACGATGACAATCTACAAACTAGGTGACAAGGAACCAGAAATAGCAGAATCAGCATATGTTCATCCCCAAGCATCGGTTATCGGGGATGTTAAGATTGGAGAGCGGGTGTTCGTAGCACCTATGGCTTCCATTCGTGGAGACCGGGGAAGAATCGAAATAGGAGATGAAACAAACGTTCAGGATGGAGCTATCATCCACTCAGAACCCACATTCACAACTAGAATCGGTAGAAGGGTCAACATAGGACACAATGCCACAATCCATGCAAAGTCTGTTGGGGATAATGCAGCGATTGGGATGAATGCTGTCCTGATGCTGGGAAGCCAGGTCGCTGAAGGAGTAATGATAGCTAACTCGGCTCTCCTACATAACAAAATGGAAACTGAACCGTACAAGATCTATGCAGGAATCCCCGCGAAGTACATGAGGGATATAGATCCAGAAGGCGCGGCAAGGAAGGCCATAGACGAATATGTTGACTCCTACATAGAGAAGACTCGACGGTACAAAGAGGGTCTTGAAGAAATTGAATGAGAACGAAATCTCAGCAACCGATTGTCACTATTAGCGCACCAATTGCTTTGATGTCCTGCATTATACAGGAATTTCCAGAATTCGCTTAGGCGAGACAAAATGGAAACTTCAATCACAGGCTCAATTACTTCGACTCAGTTAGGCAACCTTGGAAAGAAGAGATATGGATTCATTGGAGTAAAGACTGAAGATCTGAAGGAAATCAAGATCAAAGTGGCTGCTGATACCAAGTATGAAACACTTGATGTTGGGTCAAGGGTCCAAGTTGTGGCTGAACTAATCGGGGACATGGGCATCTTGACAGCCAAGTCAATAATGTTTGTAAAGTAGTTTGCCCAGACAGATGAGGTTATACGGGGATTGGATTCGCGTGCAGACAGGCGAATATCAATGGCAGAGAAGATTTTCACCGGTTCAATAACATCAACCCAGATAGGTCACATGGGTAACAAAGCATACGGATTCATTGGTATCGAAACAGAGGAACATGAACACTTCAAGCTCAAAATAGCAGTTTCAACTCAATATGAGACTCTTGAAGCTGGTCGTAGGGTTCACGTGGTCGCTGAGAACATAGGTAACATGGATATCCTGACTGCAAAGACTATCTCACTCGCTGAGTGAAATCAGAGATACGCAGTATACTTTTAGAGACTGGTGTATATCACCAGTCAATCATTAGTCAAGAAGAGAGGTAAAACTATGCCCGACCTTCCATTGCGTTACTACTGCTATGTCTGTGGTCACTCCAATGACCTGAAGCTGGAAGTACCACTTGCCCCAGAATTGGAGAGAAGTGAGATCAAGTGTTCGAACTGCAGCGATGTCACGCATCTACTTGTGACAGCGTGTCCTGAGTGTCAAAAGGCATTCAGGTACTTCCTCTCAGACCTAGATTTTCCGAACGAGATCATTCAGTTGTCTGCTGCCTATGTGAAACTGATTGAAGGAATCAGAGACAGTATAGCAAACCACATTGATGAGTTCAATGTCCCTCTTCCAGGAAGGTGGTCGGTCAAACTGAACTGTGAATGCGGAAAGGAATACCAGGCAGAGATTCCCCTGCCTAAGATCTCATAGACATATCAGCTAGTTGCATTCTCATTGATGTCACTCGACGATGACTTCATAGTTGAGGTGGATTTGACACTTCATGGAGTTAGCCACGAGGCAGTACTTATGCGCGCGTTCTGCGGCCTTCTCCATCCTTTTCTTGTCTTTCTCAGTTGTCACGATGATCTTGGCATCCATGGTGATCTTATCGAACTCCCAACCGAACTCACCCTTGTCCAAGGTTCCAGTTGCTGAAACATGGAAGTCCTTGAACTCTGCATGGTAACGTTTTGCCACCCCTGACAGAGACACACCATAGCATGCCACTGCCGATGCAACGAACAGGTCCTCTGGTGAGATCAGTTCCTTCGGACTCTCAGGCCAAAAATCAGGAGGTGTAGCGACATGAAAGTCCTTCTTGCCCTCAATCTCAATAGTAACGATCTTCTCCTTGACCCAATTACTGGTCATAGGGTATACATGGTCATTGTTTGGGTTATCTGACATAGAAATTCACCTTCTCAACCCATTGAATAGCATTACGCTAGGACAAAGTACTGAAGTGTAACACTCTACACTTCAAAGAGTGATGCTTATTAGGAAGCTCTTCACATGGAAAAACGGTGGTCAGGCGGCTGATGAGGCAATATTTTCTGTAACATGCCCTCATAACTCCCCCCCTCCTACCATTTGCCTTGACGGCACTGACCACCAACCTCATTCTTACTGCGTCAGAAGATGTCAGAGAAAAAGGGGTTGTGGGAGGAGGTTACTACCTCCTCACCACTGAGAAGATCTAACGTTTCTTGAGAAAAACAACCGCAACGACGATTACAACCACGGCACCTGCGCCAGCAATGAGAAGAGTCGCATCCATAGATTGTGGTGGTGGTGAGTCACTCGTAGTGGGAGTTGTTTCAGTTGGAGATGTTGGAGTTGTTGGGGGTGTATATGTGAAGTCAATGGCATCATTTACAACAAGGTTGTCGATGCATGCATCGATTTGCCCAGCGTGATAGATGGCAAAACGTTCAGAGTAGTCATACTCGGTATTCACCATGGTGATAGCTGGTTCATCAGTGAGTGATGTTGCATTGATATAGACATTGAATGTCCCAGCAGAGTCTCGTGTAATGTCAAAGTGGGTCCACGTGCCACAGAGATCATCAAACTCAGCTACTCCTTCAGCAAACGCGACAAAGTTCCATCTCTGTCCAAATTGTTTTCCTAGGCATACACTGGTCGCACGTATTCGTATACCGTATCCATAGTAATCAATGGGGGGATCAGTCCCATTTACCATGAACAGGATTGTAGTATACACATAATCAGAAGTACCATACACTTTGTAGTCAAAACTCCAAGTCCCTGTTGTTGTATTACTCTCATGCCATATGGTAGACACCGTTCGCCAGTCATAGTCAGTCACCGACTCTAATGCTTGGTCTGCGGCGGTCCATTCTCCATCTGTCACAGTCCAACCATTAATGGTGTAATCATCGAAATCATCACTCCACACTTCAGCAGCCGCTGACTGTGGGAGAAGAGATAGTACAAAGACCATACCGATCAATAGACCGGTCATCTTTAGCAAGTTTGTTTTCAATAGCTCGCCTCCGTAAGTATTATTAGGTATCGTAACATAGTAAGTTTGTAATAAATATTACGTTATTACATTAGAGAGGTGGATTTAAGAAGTAATGTGGAAATAGGTTCTCTTGTAGAGGGAAAAGGAATTGGCCCCGAAGAAGAAGACCGAATCAAGCCCCACTCTGAGGGAAGAGATGTTGAAAGAGTTGTCAATTGATGATTCAGAATCCAAGCGCGAGGTTCCAGTCATGACTCGACTGGACACAAGAGTGATTGGGCTACTGGACATGCTCATCAAACTCAACATCTTCAAGAGCAGATCAGAGGCAGTGGCTGCGATTGTAGAAAAGACATTGCTCCCCCAACAGGAGAAGTTCGATCTTCTGCAGGAGCAACTTTCCAAGCTTGAGCAGATAGAGGACACAGCAAAAGGCATTGCCCTCGATGTCATGAAAGGATAGTTCTACTTCCTCAATTCCGGTATTAGGACCTCAGCCACCTTCTCAAGATACTCCACGTTCGGAGACTCTGAAATCTTCCGGACTTCGGAAACTAGTTTGCTTGATTCGTCAATATGTGCTTGCTTCATGAGGAACTTGGCTTTGAGGAGCTTTGCTTGAGCCTCAAAACCAGGCAAGTCCTTCTTTTCCACTTGATATAGCAATCGGGCCATCCATGGACCTGAGAGTTCGATATTCTTGCTGCTGGAAGTGAATGATTCAATCTCGATGTCACAGAGATGTATCAGTGCTATGTTGATGAATGCGACATTCAGATATCTCTCGAAGATGTCAAGAGCCCGTTCCAGGGTGAACTCTGCATTCTCAAAGTCGAGTTTCGCTTTTTCGATCAAACCCTCTACCAGGTAGACAAATCCAAGCAGAACCTCCTGATCGGACCTCAGTAAGATCTCCCGTGCCTTCGAAATCTCAGTTTCAGCATCGTCGATGTTCCCCAGATTAACCATTGCCCATGCTTCTTGAATGTTGAACCTCGGTCTGTTTCGAATTGTGTCTCCCTGTATCATCGTTAAGGTTTCCAGAGCTTTGGCTCCATTTCCCATCATATTGTGGAGGTCAGCGATGATGAGTTTGAATACTTCTTGATCCCAGCCCAAACTATTTCCAATTTCCATGCGTTTCAATTGATGGTGAAGGGCTAGATTGAACTCGCCTCTAGCCATAGCGATATGTCCCAATTGATGATGGTTGTTTGCAAGCGATCCAGCCATTCCCCATTCTTCACTAATTTGTCTATGTTGCTCTAGAATGACTTTAGCCTCTGCAACATCAAGGCGTTTTACCATGCCCACTTTCCAAAATAGTGCACCTATAAGTGCTGCAGGATTGTCTTGTTTCTTTGCCTCATTTATCGCTAGATCATACATTTTGATTGCTTCATCCATACTACGTTCTTTCGCAAATCGAGCTGCTTTAATGCCATAAAGTTGCGGGAGAAAGTAGCTGAAATCTTCATCTTTTTCAATCCTGGATTCAAGAAGACTCATTATCTTCAAGTCTGTGGAAATTTCAGGATGTCTTCGTTCAGCGTATCCCCTCCAACCAATATAGATATGGCAAGCAATCCAATCATTTGGAGCAGCTTGAAGAACCTCTTTGATTGCTCTTTGGGAGTCATCCCAATCAGGTAACATCCCTCGAGGCATATTGAGATAGATGAGAATTGGTTCCGCTAATACAGAGTACTTGCCTGCGTCCTGGAGTCGCTCGATATCGGTCTCTTGGCAATAGTTGTATGCAAAGTAGATGGTCAGTGGATTGTCAGATTCGTGGCAGACTTTGTCACATAGGATATTGGAAAAGTCAGTGAGGTCTTTTGCCTCAACCATTGCAGACTGCAGAATGTTCCTCGTTTCCTCGTCGACATGTGGGAAACATCCTGTAATCATTCCGAGTGCTCTCAACCTCTGATACTCCTGACCAACGGAATTAGTCAGTGTATGCTATCATACTACATCAGTGTTTTGACTACTTCAGAAAGTATTCTGGGACCGTAAAAATAATGGTGCTGCATCGAGCAGCACCTAAAAGAAAAATTACTTTCCTGATTTGGACTTCAGCTGACGTACTGCTTCGCGGATGTCTTCCTCGTCTATTTCCTGCTCTTCAACAGCCAGGTCCTCACTGCGTGCCGCAGGGGCTGCAGCAGACATTGCACCCATGGCTCTCTTCTTGACACCCTTGGCCTGGACCCTAGCGACAATCTCAGATATCTTATCCTCAGTGAACTCTTCATCAGCAGGGAAGTCTTCCATGCTTACTCCGAGGTCCTCGAGGATTGACTTCTGGATCGCAATCTTGTCGATCTCCTCCACCGCTAGACCAGTGATGATCTTGACCAGGAGCTCGGCTTTCTCCAGAGGTATGAACCTTCCTTGGGAGTCGGCTGCGATCTTCTCATAGGTCTCAACGCCCTTCTCGTAGTGTGTTATCTCTGGGAAACAGCCAACTGTGTGGATGATGATTCCCTTTCCAAAGGCTCTCTTCGCCTCTTCAGTCCATTTTGCCCCATCAGGTGTGCCCTTTGGCCAGCGGTCTCCAGACTCTACTCCGTGTGGAGGAGCATCTCCAATGAGTACTGCAATCTTTGCGGACTCATTGAGAAACTCCATCTTGTTCATGACCTGAAGCGCAGTCGACACTGCTTCGGGCCCATCACCTCCACCTGATGCATCCATTTCCAATACATAGCCTTCAATCTTTGAGGTGTCTGGAGTGAGTTCATACTTCTTTGTGACATAGGTTGTTTCTTCGGGAGGATGGTCACGGTAGGAAACAAGACCAACTCTGAGTCTGTGGACCATCTCCTCCTTCTTGATTGTGCGAATAATCTCCAAAATCTTTGTTTTGACGTTCTGAATGTATGGCCCCATTGACCCTGTATTATCTACGACGAATACTAAGTCAAGTTGCCCAAGTTTTTCTGACAATTTTAACTCCTCTTTAGCGTGCTATTGACCTGCAAAAACAAGTAGTGGTTGCAGGCAATATCGGCCGATTCCTGTCGTGAGCGCTGATAAGTCTTGGCACAAACTTTCCCACAGTTTATAGGTGATGGGTCAAGACAATCGACCATGCAGATATTCAGTGAGAAACCAATCAGAGATTTCGTGGTGATTCATGTCATCTTCGCGGTGCTTGCCGCTATCACGCTGTTGGTTCCAATACCAACTGCAACAATCAGTGGTAAGATGTTGGTCTTAGTAATAGTCTATAATGGACTGATTGTTATTGAGTTCTTTCACAAAGGGTATGAGGACTGGAAGAGTGTCTGGGTCTTTGCATTCATTCTGAGTCTGTTAATGGTCTTCCCGGATTGGTATCTTGCTGAGACTCTAGGAGCCCTCCAGTTCCCTGATGATGGGTTCCCGATGATCGGTGGAGCTATTCCATTCTACATGGCAGGCCTATGGTCAATCCCGTTCTTCATCATCGTGTTCATTGGGAAAGAGGTCCAAGAGAGAAGATCAACAGGTTTGGCATATGTTCTGGTCTCATTGATTACGGTCATCACCTTCGTCACAGCTGAACTGACACTGGTCAACCTGCCGTCTTGGTCCGCTACAGTGATTGGTATGACTGGGAATCTTGCTTGGTACATAATCATTCCAGAGTTGCTCCTGGGACTCTCCGCCTTCATTTGCTATAACACTGTGAAGGAGAGGAAGATATGGACCAAGATTGTGGGAGCATTCTTTGTGATGACACTATACATCGGCAATGCCTCATTCTTCTACTTCCTCATTGAAACCCTCCTTCTCGGAGCGTAATAGGACAAAGTTGCCACTCAGGCAATGTAAAAAAGCAGACTAGACAAAGAACGTGTGAGGAATTGTGATGGAACTACCCGAGGGTCTGAGAATTGATGACTATGAGAAGCCTCGAAAGATCATTGTGGAGTTCATCCGGGGTTATGTAGAAAAGACCAAGGTGACTGGAGTTGTTCTCGGGTTGAGTGGAGGGATTGACTCGAGTCTTGTTGCCACACTTGCGTGTGAAGCTATTGGGTCAGAGAGAGTGCTCGGACTCTTACTCCCAGTGGACGCGAAGAAGGACAAACAGAATGTTGCTGATGCTCGAGAACTTGCTGATTCACTTGGGATGACCCATGATCTGTTTGAGCTCAAAGAAGCAGTTTCGGCCTATAATTCACTTGGGCTTGAGAAGGTCGCAATGGGAAATCTGGCAGCCAGACTTAGGATGGTGACATGGTATGCTAGAGCCAATCAGGAAAACCGTCTGGTCTTGGGAACTGGTAACAAGACCGAGTTGATGATAGGCTACTTCACGAAATATGGAGACGGTGGAACTGACATCCTCCCAATCGGCGAGCTCTACAAGGCAAATGTGTGGGACCTATCCACTCATGTTGGAGTCCCCGATACGATTGTGAAGAAAGCCCCGTCTGCAGGTCTATGGCCAGGACAGACCGATGAAGGGGAGATAGGAATAACCTACGGAGAGATGGATAGTATACTGTTTCTGCATTTCGAGAGAGGACTGTCGACTGACGAGATCATAGACCGGGGATATGAAGAGAGCAAGGTCAAGAAGATATTCCGAATGATGAAACAGTCAGCTCATAAACGAGAACCATTACCTCGCCCAGAGATACGTTAGTCTGATCTCGTGATTACTGCTCATTGACAGACATCTGCTCCTCCAGGAGGGTTCACATTAAGAACCAGCCAGTAGAGTCCCAGGGTCTTGATTGATTGCACAAATTGGTCAAAGTCCACAGGTTTCTGGATATAGGAGTTTGCCCCGAGGTTGTAGCTCTCGCATATATCTCGGTCCTCATTTGATGAGGTCAGTATGACCACAGGTAGAAACCTAAGATTGCTAATCTTGCGAATCTTCTCGAGAAGTTCTAACCCACCCATTCGAGGCATCTTTAGGTCGAGGAGGACTACTACAGGCATGTCCTTTTCATCCCTGCCAGCATACTGACCTTCTGCCGTGAGATAGTCGTACGCTTCAACGCCATCCCTAGCCACGACAACCTCATTCAGAATGTTTGCTCGTTGAAGAGCCCTAAGGGTCAATAGGACGTCATCTGTATTGTCTTCAACCAGTAGGATCTTCTTTGATGACAATAGCCATTACACCTCATTCTGAGAGGGTGAAATAGAATGTTGACCCTTCGCCAACAACACTTTCTGCCCATACCCTACCGCCGTGGCGGTTTATAACTCGTTGTACAGTAGCAAGTCCAATTCCTGCTCCTTCAAAGTCTTCAACCGAATGAAGTCGCTGGAAAGGTAGGAAAAGCTTGTCACTGTATTCCATGTCAAATCCTGCACCGTTATCTTTCACATAATAATGTGTCTCTCCATCCTCCACCTCACTTCCGAACTCAATTTGAGGATTGGATGTATTGTCTGTGAACTTCCATGCGTTATCGAGAAGATTCTGTATGACTAGTTTGATCAGTCGCTCATCACACCGAACAGTCAGAGAATCAGCGACTGAAACATCGACCTCTCTTTCTGGATCATTATCCCGCATCTCATCGACTACTGATCTTGCAATCTCTGAGAGGTTGACCTCTTTCCGGTCCATTTCAGCCCGAGTCACTCTTGAGAGGATAAGAAGGTCCTCAATCAATGATCCCATTTGAGTTGCTGCGCTCCGGACTCGCTTCAGGTGATCAAGCGCAGTACTGTCTAGTGATTCAGAATAGTCTTCTTGGAGAGCCTGGCTAAATCCATCGATTGTTCGGAGAGGTGCTCTTAGGTCGTGCGACACAGAATACGCAAACGATTCAAGCTCCTTGTTTGCAGCGGCAAGTTCAGCAGTTCGTTCATCCACCATTCGAGCTAGATTCTCGTTCAGTTTCTTTATCTCAAAGTCCTTGACAACCCGTTCAGTGACATCTAGGAAACTTGCTACTAACGTGTCCTTTGACGTCCTGAAGACCTGTGCTTCCATTGCGACTTGGACTTTATCACCATCATAGACAACTTGATTTGTTTCCCAAGAGTCCCCACTTAGAATGATTCCCTTGAGTTCATCAGGCATATTTGCTGGATTATGAGGATGAGGGATTTCACTCAATTTCTTACCAAGATATTTTGAATGGTCTGTACGTAGAAGACTGTCTGCAGCTGGATTAGCATCAATAAGAGTGAACTCATCTTCTCCATCATAAGACAACAAGTGCAATGCCAATGGCATAGACTCGAAAACTCTTCGGAACTTTAACTCAGACTCCTTCAGGGCTTCCTCAGCCATGAGTCGTTCCGTGATATCAGTAATTACAGCCACTGTACCGTCTATCTGGCCATAATCATCCCTAGAAGGTACGGCTGATACTCTTACTGTTCTTGATTCTCCATCTTCCCGAATCAGTCTGTGTGTATATGTGGATGTCTGACCATCCCGTCTAAGATTTGTCTGATTCAGAATCTCGGGGACATCATCTGGATGTACTAGTTCCAGAATACTCTTTGATTCGAGATCGTTTACTGCGTAACCCAGAATTTCAGCAAACGATTGGTTGGCGAAGAGAATTTTCTCATCGAGGTCAACAATGCACATACCTTCTGACATATCGGTAAGAAGATCCCTATAGCGACGTTCACTAATCTGTAATGCTGCTTCAGCCTTCTTTCGTTCCAGTACTCCCCCAAGCATGTTCGCGATGGTCCAGTATAACGCCTTGTCACCATCAGAAAACAATCTTGGAGAACGAGTAGCTAGACTGAAAACTCCAAGTAGTTGTTCGTCATCATCGAGTATCGGGAAAGCTATGACAGACGCAGCCTGCAACTTCCTAAGTCTTGAAAGGTATGAAAGCTCTTCATACTCATTAAGATTCTCGATGAAAATTGGAGTCTTGGTGCTAGCTGCTTGTACAATGATATAATCCCTTGAATATTCAGGGGTTACAGGAATCTCATCGAGTGTGTCTTCAATCTTTGTACCGAGAAGTGCGCTATACTGAAGAACATTCTTTTGCTCATCATAGATTCTAAAGGTCCCGAAATCAAATCTGAGAGTACTAATTATGTTATTGAGAAGCTCTCGGCTAAGTTCTTTTGTATCCTTAGTTTGGATGGCGGCTTTAGCCAAGTCATGAAACACAGAACGTTCTGTCTGAAGTGCCTTTGCAACCTCTTGTCTTTCTGTTATATCAAGCAGTGTTCCTGTAGCCCTCTTTGTTCCGCCTTCGTCATTCCATTCAACAACTCTACCTCTCTCAAGAACCCATTTCCACGACCCTGTCTTTGTTCGCATTCTGTGTTCTGAGGAGTAGAAATCCGTTGCACCTTCTACATGCGCGTTCCATTTGGATTCCATCGATTTGATATCATCTGGGTGAACCAGCTTTTCCCATCCAGCATAGTTAGGGTCAATTTCATCAACTTTGTATCCTAGAATGTCGGCCCATCTATCCGAGAATATCATCTCGTCTTTTTCGGCGTCCCAATCCCAGACTCCAAGGTCTGCGCCTTTGAGAGCTAGCTCGTATCGTTCGAGGAGCCCATCAAGTTTGGCCTGTGCTTCTTTCCTTTCGGTGATGTCTAGGAATGTCCCGGATGATTTCCTGGCAATGCCATTCTCATCCCATTCAGTCACCTTACCTCTGTCTAAGATCCATCTCCAGTCCCCAGATTTCGTCTTGAACCTATATTCAACGGAATAATGAGGGATTTCTCCTGACTCATGCAGCATCCATTGTCTCTTAACCTCAGCATAATCGTCGGGATGAGCAATACTGCTATAATCAAGAAAGATATTTTCAAGCTCTTCAGCGTCATATCCCATATGAGCTGCAAAGTGTTCATTCACATGCCAGTTGCTTTCACCTGAACCAGGTTCTTTGACCCACTCCCAAACACCCAGATCTGAACCCAAGAGGGCTTGTTGGTGTCTCGTTTCAATCCTCTTAAGAGCCTCTGTTCGTTCAGTTTCTTCGGTAATGTCCCACGCGAAGGAGCAGAGTTTGAAGCCCTTGGCAGAGGGGATAGTAAAGACGGTCTGTTCAAAGAATCTCTTTGTCTTATCAACTGGGTGAATAAACTCACCTCTTGTTTTTCGTTCCAACCAGGGAGCAGTTCCAGTTTCGAATAGAGAGACGAGCATACTCTCTAATTCCTTCTCAAGTTCTGGCTTCTTTTCTCCTTCTGACAGCAATGAAGACTGGATTTTCCAATAGGGAGCCCCAATCGCATCTTCTTTCTTGATACCGAAGAGTTGCTCCATTGCTGGATTCATCTCGATGATTCGCCCTTCTTCGTCAGTAAGTGTGATTGCTTCGTTTGCCTGTTCAAAGACCCCTCGGAATTTCTCCTCACTCTCTTGAAGCCCTTGGAGTGCTGCAATTTTTTCAGTAATGTCATACGCGACAATTACCGCGCCGATTGTCTGATCACCATCTCTGATTGGACCGATTCTCAGACCATGCCATGTTTCTGGTTTGTCGGGAAGCGTTTCGACGATCTCGACAAGTTGAAACTGCCCAGTGTTCAATACAACCTCAAGTTTCTCTTTCAACAGAAGTCGAAATTCAGTTGCAACAGTGTCAAGCACAGACCTTCCAATTATCTCGGAGGCACCCTTTCTAAAAGCACGATTCACATACGAAACATTAAGTTTGAGATCGACTGTCATGAATCTGAGAAAAGCACCGTCTATTATTTCCTTGAATGACATATCGATTGAAGCAGATTCAGTGATGACCAGGCAGAATCCTTTGGGTAGCCCCTCTTCTACGAGATTGAGAGACTTTACATCAAAAGGAATTTCATCCCCTTCACTCGTTCTGAGGGTCAGCGTCAAAGGCAGTCCTCTTCCATTGGAGAGATGAGAGACAAATAAGCCCCTTTCATCTTCGGATATGAGACCTTCAAAGCGACGATCAATCAGATCACCAGCTGAGTATTGCAGGAAGTCTGCAAAGGTCTGATTGGAATGAACTATGACACCTGTGTTATCAAGAACAACAAGACCTTCATCAAGAAGATCAAATAGACGGTTTACTTGAATCGTACTGGTCCATGGGAGCTCCGACATTATAAGCCACATCCCTTAGGTCCACCGAAGGGCGTCTGACCTTAAGTGAACACTCCGGTCTTACTGATGGCCCTTTATTATTTTTCTAGTCCCGATTAGAAAATCGTCTTCCACAAATGGAATATTCCGAACCAAATAGTTAGGATTTGGTTCCTTTTTCAGAGGGTATTGAACATAATCACATTCTACTTAGATACGCAGATAGATATTCAATTCCATTTACATCCAGCTTGGTGTTTGAAAGTTGGCATTCGCGAAAATTCTAAAGAAGATCAAACCGGAACCAGATCTGGAAGCTCACCTCAGACTCAAGTCCCAAGTGAGAAAAGAGGTCTATAGGACTTCATTCCAGAGGTAATCACCGTGTCATTCATCTCAACTGACATGACTAATCAAGTTGGTCGTGCCATGAGCACGACCCTACTCTCTTTTTTGTGATAGGATTCCAACAGTTTCAGTGTTTCCAAGTCGGATCTTGTTTCCTAACCTCTTTGTCAATCACACAGCGTATAGTTAACAATGGTTAAATACAATATTGATTATACTCGAATCAGAGGTTACTACACTATGAGAACGCCAGAGCTCAAAAGCACAATATTGAGAATGGCTGGGAAGAACGAGTTCTATGGATACGAGATGCATAGGAAGCTCGAGGAGCGAGAGATCAATATCGGAATTGGGCGATTGTATTCGATTCTCGGAGAGATGAAAGAAGAGGGTCTTCTTGAGGACAGATGGGAAAAGAGTCAAAGCGGCCCAAAGAGAAGGGTCTATCAGACTGGGAAGAAAGGCGATGAAGAGCGCAACAAGATACTAATGGATGCAATAAGGACAGTTCACGAGTTCTATACTGACTATCTACTCAGTCTTCCTCCCGAACACAGTGTGTTCAACATCATGAGTGATTTTCTGACAAGTGATATGCAGACTAATTTGAATGTCGCATACACAGCAACAAGGTTTACCGGTCCAGTTAGAAAATTGATCTCAAGTCTTACGAAGAAGATCACAGGCAACATCTATGCAATACATTCCAATGAAAATGGAATTGATCTAGATCTAGAGAATGTATCAGTCCTGAATGGCTCATTTGATGATATGCCTGTGAAAGACAACCATCTAGACCTTCTGATAGTAACTGGAAACATCAGAAGTGACTGTTTGGAATCATGTCTTAATGAGTGGAGGAGGGTTGTGAACAGTGGTGGGACCTTGGCGATTGTCACACCAACAGCTGTTCTGGCAGATTACAGAGACCCTCTAGACATTGGAGAGTTCATTGAGCAGCGTGAGCACCCTAGGATAGAACCTGCTGAGAATTTGAATCTAGACATCCTCTCAAATGAGATGGCGAAATACTTTGAGAAGGTTGAAACGAAAAAAGTAGTTCACATCACAGTCCTTCGTGCAACTGGACCAAATGAGTAACAGATGTCTGCACTATATCAAATTCTGACTATACCAATCGCAAGATAGTTGCTTATAATGTAACAATTTACAGAATTCATGAAGAGAATCAGGTCGGATGATCTGACTTCTCTTTGGCTAAAAGAAAAAGGTAGTGTAGTACACCTTTCTTTGAGGAAGTAGAAAAACTACTTCCTCTCACCATTCTTGTTCTGAAAGATAGTGTCGTGGATAAAATAAAGAACGAGGTTGGAGGAATCGAGTCCTCCAACGCTGCATATGAACTATGGTTCAAAGGTGTGTGATTCAAAGTCATTTAGCGTTATGATTGTACAGTCTGAGCAAGCAGTGATGTCATCCTCAAATTGGAGGACGAACAACTCAATTGACACCAAAGTTGAATGAATGGGTATGAAGTAAGTCGGTTGAAGTTTATCGATCGCATCGACCACTTCCTCATTGGTCATGGCTTGACACCCTGGACCCAATGGTAATAGTGCGACATCAACCTGTCCAGTGATGTCTTCATACTCTGTGATGTTCTTGGAGTCACCTGCATGGAAGATTGTGAATCCATCGATGTCAATGAGATAACTTGTCCAGTTGGCTTCAGATGGATGGCTAGCGAACCTCTCGCCATCAATCCAGATTTCAGTATACATATAGAACGCAGTGATGGTGATGTCTCCGACTTGGACTGTATCTAAAGGATTGACACCTGTAGCAGAGTGTGCTGCGACCTCTGTAGTCATATTTGCTGGGAACACGTTCACTGTTGTCTCTTTCTGAAGCATCTCGATGCAAGTGTTGTTATAGTGGTCACCATGAGGATGTGTGATCAAAACTGCGTCAGCTGGTAAGTCAGCGTATGAAGCTGGAAGCTCTATGGGATCGACATAGATTCGAAGACCCTTGGCTTCTATCATAACTCCCGCATTGTCTAACAACGTAAGCTTGATCGAAGTATCTTCAGGTTCCTGTTGAGGTTGGTTCAAGAGTGTGTAACCGGCAAAAGCTCCTGCCCCCATGACAATAATAACCATAACGAGGGCGACCTGAGATTTAGATGATAAGCTCATGAGTCAGTAAGCAATAGGAAGACTCGTATTTAAGATGAGGTTCTACGCAGTCTTGTGGAAGATGTGTGTTCAGGCGCACATCCAATCAAGAGGCCATCATTGCGATATCACCAAGCTTATGACTGAACACATCCGTCGAGCCATCGGGTCATACTCATGAACGCCAATGAAGCCTTTGAACAGGGCAGACAGGAGATGGCATCTGGAAGACTTGAGAAGGCAATAGAGGCGTTTGAGCAGTCCACCAACCTAGCACCATCCTCTTTTGATGCTTGGTGGTCTCTGGCAAGTGCGTGTAACCTGTTTGGGACTCAACTCGAAGCAGAAGGCGACCACAAACGGGCAAACATGTACAAGATCAAAGCAGCCTACTCCTTTGATAGAGCCACCAGAGCCGATTCCAATGACTCGAGGGTCTCAAAGGCAAAGGCGTATGCAGAGACTATTAGAAACGCACAGGCGCGGAAGAAAGAGCTAGGCTATTTCTGACTCAGACGCCTGGTGGGCCTGCCCTAATCCTCTCACGAAGTTCGCCAATCTCAGCACGCATCCCGTTGATGTTCTCTTGGAACCATGTCGCACCAGTCTGTATCCAGGGTTCGACTATCTCTCTATCCTTCTCAGAATCTGTTCCAGTAGTATCTCCACAGATGACAACATCATAGTTCTTCAGATTCCCTCTTTCTGCTTTGACAATCTCTAAAACTTCCTCGAGATGTTTTGGAGTCACGGGTTCAGGCCAGGCTGAGTGGACAGGAGCAACTCCATCATACCGTGCTGCTCTCCTGAATGGAGCCTTGTGTGGCACACTACCTCCAATCCAAATGGGAATACGTGGTTCCTGTTTCGGTTTGGGGAGGTATGTCATCTTTTCTAGTTGATAGTGTTCCCCTTTGTGAGAGAATGACTCTCCGGACCAGACTCCTGTGATGATGTCAAGTCCCTCATCCAGCATCTCGGCCCGGGTCTTGGCATCACTAACTTCTCCAAAATACTCAAACTCCACATCAGGGGGTGCACCGATTCCAAGGCCCAACACTAGCCGACCTTTGGAAACATGATCTAACGTGGCTGCTTCTCGAGCCACTTTCCAGGGCCTCCTACGGGGGATAGGAGTTATCAATGGACCAAGACGAATCTTCTTTGTATTGCATGCAATGGCTGTGAGTGCAATCCAAGGATCTGCGAACGGAAGGACCATATCCTCCTGTTTGAAGACCATCATGTGGTCCCAGAGGAAGAACCCATCCCAACCACTCTCTTCAGTATCGACTGCTATTTCTACTAGTGTATCGATGTCTCCAAACCACCCAAAGTTTGGAATATTTACCCCATACTTCATCTCTTGACCTCGAACGATGGTGGCTGATGTCAAACTTGGATTTGTAGGCAATGCTCGGAGTTGACGAGTGAAGATTAGTAATGAAGCAGCCAAGCAGACACTCTCTGATGCTTTCGAGATAACGGACTCGCTAACCGTCAAGACTTTGCGTAAAAGAATAGTGGATAAACTGAAGGAAGAGTGAGGTGTCGATTTGTAGATTTGTAGAAAGGCAGTTATCTTTTCAGCATGCCAATTACCTGGTCCTTGTTGACTGCTCTTCCTCTGCCTT
>Ga0209536_100004054_pt1 | contig 23280 bp, 22 predicted proteins | sample DeeMarSeWOR28_12_FD_187461 | JGI IMG/M metagenome (GOLD analysis project Ga0209536, IMG submission 187461) | Marine sediment microbial communities from White Oak River estuary, North Carolina - WOR-2-8_12 (SPAdes) (version 2) | ecosystem: Environmental > Aquatic > Marine > Intertidal zone >...
GGTAGTTATTACCGAAGGCCCGAGCGATGAAGTTGCTGCAGCTTTGGTGCTGAGCACAGCTAAAGGTGGTAGCATCCATACCGAGACTATGAAGGCATTTCCTGAAGACCAATACCGAGACATAATCGCCAAGGTCCAATAGCTCCCATTATTCATTTGATAGCCTTGCTGGTATCCCTGGCTCACCGTCAGGGATACCTTATGTTTGTGGGAAGTATGTGGCATTGATGCCAAAATAATAACTTGACTTAAGTAGTAATATCCCACACGCCCAATGATAAGCCTATCTTCAGAAGCTTAATTGTCTTCTATTAAAGTTTGTATAGGTAACTCTTGAAAAGGCACCTCAAGCATTTTTTCATATCAACTGCATTACGGGGTGCATATCCCCTCCAATGATTATTGAAGAGAGCAAAAAGTAATTTGGTCTGTTCAGCTGATGATTTAACCCTATCGGCTAATTCTTCAATTTCCTCTGCGGAGTAAAGATACGTATATCGTGTTTCACTATCTCCTGTCCACCACATCTCAGCGTTTCTACCGTGAAAGCCCGTATTATTGCCCGCTTTTTACCTGATTACCACAAATTAGCACAACCAGGAGATAAGGTTGTCGCTACAAACCCTGGGACAGGTTGGGGAACGCCGCAGTGGGACGTTTTTCGTCAAAAGTGTTTTGACATGGTAGATAAAGGCATTGATTTTACTAGGATTGTTATAGAACCTACTGCAGCTACGCCTGAGGAAAAGAAACGTCTAAGGCAGGAAATGGACCGACAAAAGGAAAAACTTAAAGTAGGGTTCATCAGAGAATCTCGGCTTCCCCAGGATGTAAAACAAAATTCGTTTTTGATATACGACAGGTATTTCGCATACGCAACTTATTCTAAAACACTGGGTACCAGCATCAGACATCTTGTAGAAGAAACGACGTTTTTTACTCGCCGTGAAGAACTCGATAAAGCAAAGGCATTAGCGGAAACCATTATCAGACTCAGCGAAGAATATAAATAACGAAGAGGAAATAGAAACGATGTGGAAACCTAAAGTTGCTGGATTTATACTCATAACTATTGGGTTTGGTATACCTTTATTAGCTCTGATTGTTACATTTCCTGTTTACGGATTATTCTATCCTTCGGACCAATATGCTTTCTTTACTTTACCCTTCATAATCCTGGCTGGTTGGCTGCTTCCGTTAGCAGGTGGTGTATACGCTTTGCGAAGAAGGAAATGGGGATTAGCACTTGCTGGTTCTATTACTGCTCTATGCTATATCGTGCCTTTTGCAATATTATCGGTAAACCTGATACGAGACTTGATACGGTACAATGAGTCGGTTATGCTTCCTATGGTTGTTTTATTCTGCCTGCTTCTTCTAATAACCGTCTTAGCGATACCCGCAACAGCCTTCATAGTAGTGTCCAAGAATGAATTTGAATAGTTACATTCATAAATAACAGTGAGCGAATTCAAACTGTGGACTCTTTTTATGCATAGGATTATGAAATTTAATAAAACTTAAAGCCCCACGCAACAGTTGAAGATCAGGATATGGCTATTTCATCATTGATTATTGGAATTGTCTTAATTCTCAGTGTATTCCCTGCAGGAGGAGGAATGCCTATCCGTCTTATAGGTATCGTAGGGTTAGTTTTGGCAATATTAGCATTAAGAAAAAAGATGAGACGAAGGATTGCTATTGCAGGTATAGTGCTTAATTCTTTGGCAATCCTATTTTTTATAACTCAATTAGTTCTACTGGCTGCTGGAATATAATCAATATTAATTACTACATCGCTTTTCGTAATATTATAAACATTTCATTTCCTCAGTCTTGACTTCAGTGATGAAAGGAGTATAATAGCGCTTACCTGATGTAACGACACCTTAATAATCGAATAACAAAACGCATGCCTCTCTTATTACAACGTCATGTTAGAAGGTATATGCCCTAAGTGTGGTTACTGTTTTGTGGGATGGGCGCTACGATTCCCTCGTAATCAGATGTGCTCAAATTGTGGTGCAGCACTGACGATTTACCAAGACGGTAAACGCATCTCTGAAGGATACTCGCCCTTCACTGCTGAAGAACATACTGTAAATATGCCTAAAAGTTCAAGGCCAATAATAAAGACTGATAAGTCAGATAAGACCGAGGATATGCATACTCAGACATAATATATTTCGCCTAACCTGATACTTTTGCATCTTGCTGTTAATAACGAACATCTTTCAGCAATCTGAATAGCAATGTTATCCCCCCCATTCCATACGCCCAGATATTGAATTATTATCATTATCCTTTCACAGAATTCCAGCAACATTTTTATCACCTAAATTGGCTAACCAATTTGTTCTAGAAAATCATGCCTTTGCAGGATTGTAGACAGCATTAATCGCTTATATCATGATACGGCATGAGGACAGCTAAGACTCATTTGTGGTGTGAGTCATGTGTGTGGAGGTGAAATAAAAATGCTAAGTTGGGAATCTTGTCCAAAATGTCAAGGGAAAATATACATAGACCGCGATTTATATGGCTGGTTCGTTCAGTGCCTTATGTGCGGTTTTTCTCGCGATCTAGAAGAATTAGACACGTCTCAGGATAAGAGTATTGGAAGCAAAGTGAAGTTAGCTCAGAACGCAGCTGGCGATTTATCTCCATACTCAAGAGGAAAGTACACCTAACCATATTAAGTACACCATCAATGTTTGCTAATATTCAGTTTTGTACCCGATTTCACTAACCACATCCCCACACGCCCAGTACGAAGCCCTTGTATTGCAGTCCTCGATTACATTGATTTAACCCATTCCCAACACGTTGACCTGGAAGCTTTTCAGGACAGCTTGAAGTTCCACAAATCATCTCTAGGAAAATCCAGTCTGAGAATAATGAAAAAAATGCTGCTTCATAAAGCTTAAAAAGCTTGCTTGGCGTGGATGGCCTCTTTCTTCGAATATATCTGCAGTATTTCAATTGAATCTTCAACAAGTTTAACGTGATTATTCTCCTCAGCTAATTCAATGTTCAGGCGTTCTATTAGCTCAGAGATCGTAATTTGAATAGGTAAATTATCATTTGCATGAATTAGCATATTGAAAAACTCTTTTACCTTTGTGTTCTGCTTATTTTTGCGGACTGCTAATATGGCTGTTCTATAGATGGAAATAGCTTCCTTCTCTTTCTCCAGTTGCTTAATTAACAAATCTTCCACTTCTTCCAGTCTTTCAATGGTTTCAATCTGCCACTTAGGTTCACCACCAAGTTTCTCAATCAGTGCTATCCCATAATTGAAATGCTTCATAGATTCACTTCCAAGACGCTCCAGGTTATTAATGAGCATTTTGTCATTGATTTTATCGTAGTTGACCAGTTTATCTATCATTCTCGGATAGTTAAGAATGAAATCATACTCTATGATCAGTGCTTTATCAAGAAGTCCGATAAGGATTGTTTTTCCATCATCTGTCAAAGTTTCAACTTCCATTATCTTGCTCCCTCGTTGGGTATTTCACTTGTAGATTTTGCCTGTAAGAAAGTATTTTTAGGCATTTGACTTTGTGTCTGGTTTTTCCCTGCGGGGAGTATGCCAGTACGGGCTATTACAGGATGGACATACCTTTGGTGGTCTCTCTGAGCGTGGTATCCAGATATTACCACAGCGATGACATCGTAGCTTGGTAAGCTTGATTTTTCTCATATAAACATTCTAGTCCCACAAGAACCCCCTTGACTATATATCGTTATGGGTATATAGTCATAGGAATATAGTCGCTACCAAACTATGTAAATTGGGATAAATATGGAAAATCCTAAATTGATAACGACTATCGATAAACTCCATGAACGAGAATGGACGTATTTAGGCGGTGTACTTGACCTTAACTGTGAGGGTGGGTTCGGGCTGGTCTATTGTAAAGCTGGTATATTTGTCGTGTTCGACAAGCGACAGAGTGAAGTAATTTTCATTAGGTACTTGACACGAGAGGAAGCCTTAGAGAACATTCTCTCTATAAGGGCATCTAGATTACTAACCTGAAATGTTTACCGACGAGAAAAGGTGGGGAGCAGATACCCAATTCTGCTTCTCCCTGAGATTATTGTAGATATGGACTGTAACGGCCCATATGTATCGCAGGCACTATAGCCAACCATTTACTCCATATCACCATCACTGATAGAGGAAGTTACGCTGAGATGCCCATCATTAGGTTTGTGTTTAAACCCTCCCACCCCCCACACACAACGTGAAATTTTTTCTTCCCAATCTAGAAATCCCACATGAATGACACTGTGCGCCCCTGTTTTAGCTTCAAATAGCTCCAATTTATGTTATTTCATAGTAAAGTTATCCAGTACGAAGGGTTAACCATTTAGCTTCAGTCCATCCCTGGAGTTCACAAAGTTGTGAACAATGGCGTCTACGAAATGCCTTCCAAGCAGGTTGTCGCGGGTTCGAGTCCCGTCTCCCGCTCCACAGATTCAGCTAATACCAGCTTTTCACGTCACCGCAGTTAAAGCATTTCCCATTGTGGACGGACATTAATTCACCGCATATCTGACAGGCATACTTATGGTACTGTTTTTCTGAAAAATTTTCGAGGCCATTATCCCGGATTTCCACCAGGTTATCAATCATACTCATACCAAAATCACGTCTGTATCGGGCGTCAAGTCGTTTCAGGGCTTCACAGAAAAAGCAGTCACACTCGAAGCAGAAATTCACCTCGCCATGCAATAGTTTCAAATTATCGGCACAACGCTTTTTTACAAAGGCGCATTGCTTGTTTCTGGGTCGGCAACCCCGGCAATGCGCCATCATGCCCTTAAAGCGAGGCTGGTTTTTATGAGCCAGATAACCGCTGCATATAGCGCAGTTCATACCGCAAGGAGCTATAAGCTGAGGGGTAATCTTCTGCATGCTTACTTCTGCCGACGAACCGAGGTTGACACCCCGAACAAAGGGTTGCTGCGACCGAAGGCATCGATGGCTGTGCCGGTCACGGCGCGGCTCTCATTGGAAGCAAGAAATACCGCCACCGCAGCGATGTCTGCTGGAGGCATCATGTGTTCCGGCATTTTGCCCTCGGTGATTTCGTGGAGCATGTCTGTTTCCACCGCCCCGGGGCATATTGCATTCACGTCGATGCCAAATTCCTTCACCTCGGCAGCAAGACAATTGGTAAAACTGATGACAGCCGCTTTGGCAGGTCGGTAGGGAGTCCTGCCCGCAGCTCCAATTCGCCCGCCGATTGAGGCGATGTTGATTATTTTGCCCGATAGTTGTGCTATCATCTGCGGCAGCACCACACGACAGCAGAGAAACGTGCCCGTTAAGTTTACCCCCATTACCCAGTTCCATTCGTCCAGGGTTAAATCGACCACGGCCCGGTAGGGGAGATTTACCGCGGCGTTATTCACGAGAATATCAACGTGTTGAAACCTGTCTTTTGCCAGTTCCATCATTCGGGCGACATCTGTTTCACTTGATACATCCGCCTGAATAGCAATTGCATCGCCACCATTCTTGGAAATCTGGTCTACCACCTGGTCGCAGCTTTCTTTATTTCTGCTGGTAACAGCAATTTTAGCACCCTCGCTGGCGAAAGCCAGCGAAATGGCCCTTCCTATGCCGCGACTACCTCCGGTTATCAAGGCAACCTTATTATCCAGTCTCATCATTATCCTCCTTACAACTCGGTGGAATTACACGCTCGATTATCCGCTTGCCGGGCTGAATTTCTGCGCCATTGCCAACGACGCACTTTCTCAGCACTGAACCTTCGCCGACGGTAACGTCCTGCCACAGCACCGCCATCTCCAGAACCGCGCCGTCACCGACATCACAATCCGGGCCAAGGACCACCGGCCCCTTTATACGCACCCGGGGGCCGATGCGACTCCGGTCAGCAATCACCACCGGCCCATCAATCTGTGCCGAGGGGTGAATAACAACGTCTCGAGCGCAATACAGCCCGTTCTCTCGCGGGCTGCCAATAAAGGCCGGTTTATCATCAGACAGCAAAAGGTCGCAGTTCAATCCCAGGTACTTCTCCGGGGTTCCCATATCAAGCCATTGGCCTCGAAATTGATAGCCACACATGGTTTCACCCAGCTCGAGCAGGCGAGGGAAAAGCCCTCTTTCAAACATATAATGCGCGTTTTCCGGTACCTGGTTCATAACCTCCGGTTCCAGAATGTAAACTCCCGCGTTTATCCAGTTGGTATTCACCTCATCGGGAGCGGGTTTTTCCACAAACCGCTGTATCCTGTGGTTACTGTCCGTCTCCACAACTCCGAAAGCGCACGGATTATCCACCCATGTAAGCGCTATGGTTGCTTTAGCCTTCGCCTCTCTATGGAAGGCAAACATGGCAGCGATATCAAGCTCGGTAAATATATCACCGTTGAGAACAACAAATGTGCTGTCCAGATACTCTTCGGCATTTTTCACCGCTCCAGCAGTACCCAGGGGGCTGTCTTCCAGAACGTAGTGCATCTGCACTCCCAATCGCTGCCCGTCGCCAAAATGCTCCTTTATAACCTCAGGCAGATAGTTCAAAGCCAGGATTATCTCCTCAATACCGTATTTGCTCAGGTAGTGTATTGTATGTTCCAGAAACGGATGGTTAAGCACCGGTAACATGGGCTTGGGGATACCATTAGTGAGTGGTCGCAGTCTTGTACCCTCACCACCAACAAGAACAACAGCTTTCTGCAATCGTTTTTGCAATTCAGCTAAATCCAGAGAGACTTTCCTTTTAGATTACTACGAGATAAAATGTCCGTCAAGATTACGGAAAAACTGCGACAGGGCAATCCGGCAGAGCATTTGCCTTGACAGTTAACAAACGAGCGACTTAAAATAACCGTAGCGCTGTTTGTTGTTTCACCGTGTTTTGTTTGTAGAAGGGGGAGTATAATCATGACACAAGGTAACCCGGCCAAAATCAAAGTTAATGAAATCCAGCAGGTCTGCATTGTGGTCAAGAACCTGCAGAAGACAATAGAAGCTTTCTGGAACATCCTGGGCATCGGTCCATGGGCGATATTTGATTTTGGCTCCGAGAGAGTCCCTAACTTTCAATATTACGGCAAACCAGCTAAGGTCAAATATCGCGGCGCTATAGCCCAGTGCGGCCCGATTGAACTGGAACTGTTCGAGACCATTGATGGGCCGTCCGTTTATCAGGACTGGATAGACGTGCATGGCGAAGGGTTACACCACCTGAAGTTTGTGCCGGATGACGTGGTAAAAACGGAGAAGCTGCTGAACGATATGGGATTCCCGACGATAGTCGGTGGTGGCTCAGGAGACTACCGATTTGCCTACTTCGATATCAAGCCACTGCGCTGCTTCTGGGAGATAAGCACCCGCAGCCGGCGCGATGGCCCGCCGTCCGGGTCAACTTTCTATCCAGAAGACCCAAAGGCGGAAAGCCCGGCCAAGGTCAAGGTCAACGGAATAAAGCAGGTTGGCATAGTGGCCAAGGATGTAATCAGAACTGCAGAAAATTATATGCAAATTCTGGGCATTCAGCCTTGGGAGATCCGCCCCTGGGGTAACGATGTACTGTGGGACCGAACCTATATGGGAAGGCCAGGATGGGGCCGTGAAAGACTGGCCCATGCTTATCTGGAAGACCTAGAGTTGGAATTGGTTCAGTGCGAGGAGGGGGAATCTGTATATCAGGACTGGATAGACGTGCATGGCGAAGGCATCCATCACCTGAAATTCCTCTGCGATGACATCGATGAGGTTACCAGACTGCTGGCAGAGCAAGGGTTCCCCAGCATTCAGAGCGGACACTTTGGAGACCCAAAGGAAAAAGCCGGTGGCTTTAACTACATTGATATCCCACCGTTGCACTGCATATGGGAGCCGGTGCATAAACCCAAGAGCTTACCCATAGAACCAATAGCTCGTGTTCCAGCGAAATAGCAGAATAAATTGCCAACTTTAAAACAAGAGGAATTGTTACTCTATTATATCCAGATAATGATTACCCCAGGGGCTCGTAGCTCAGCGGCAGAGCAAGCGGCTCATAACCGCTCGGTCGCAGGTTCGAATCCTGCCGAGCCCACCATAAATACCTTTGGATTAGCGAGCCCGTTTTCTTCATAAATCTCCCCGGACGGAGCTTTTGCATATATAGTACGAAAAGGAAAGGGAACACTTCTGATATGGAACAAAAGCAGTGTCAGATTTTGATTGTGGGGGCTGGCATAACCGGGTTGACTATTGCCCGCGAGTTAACCAGGCGGGGAGTAGGGGATATCATGATTCTGGAGAAGGAGAAAGTTCTTGGCCAGCATGCCAGCGGACGGAACAGCGGCGTCCTTCACGCCGGAATGTATTATACGCCCGACACAATGAAGGCAAAGTACTGCGTGGACGGCAACCGTATGATGAAGGAATTCTGCCGGCAAAAGAACCTGACACTGCACGAAACGGGCAAAGTTATACTGGCAACAGGTCCCACCGAAATGAAAGCACTTTATGAACTGAAACGCCGTGCTGATTTATGTGGCGCCCGCGCCTCTATTATCAATAATAAGAAACTGCATGAACTGGAACCATACGCCGCAGACAGCGAAGAAGCCCTGCATTCACCGGACACGGCGGTAATCAGGCCAGTAGAAGTGCTACAGGCACTGGAGGCCGAGCTGACAGAGTCAGGTAAAGTTACCATCCACTCCGAGACGACCTTCAATCAGCCTGTCGGGGATAACCAGGCACAGACCTCCAGGGGAACCATTAAATTCGAAAAACTGATAAATGCTGCCGGCGCTTATGCAGACCGCATCGCTCACCAGTTTGGCCTGGCAAAGGAATACAAACTGTTGCCTTTCAAGGGGACATACAAGCAAGTTGCCAGCGAACGGTCATTCCTCGTCAGGAGCAATATCTATCCCGTTCCTGACCTGAGAACGCCTTTCCTGGGAGTCCACTTCACCAGAAGTGCTGACGGTGAGATTCTGGTCGGGCCAACTGCCATGCCCGCGTTCGGGAGGGAGAATTATGGCATTTTAAGCGGCTTTGACCGGGAGTCAGTCTCCATCCTGATGCGCGATGCCGTGCTCCTGTTTACTGACCCCGTATTCCGCTTGAACGCTTTGACGGAGCCCAGAAAATACCTCAAGAGATTCGTGTATCAAGGCGCCAGAAGGCTGCTGCCGGAGCTGAGGCCGGAGGACATCACCGAGTCAACTCACGTAGGCATACGTCCCCAGTTAATCCACTGGGCCAGCCGCCAGCTGGTCATGGACTTCATCGTGGTTAACGAAAGCAATTCCCTCCATATATTGAACCCGATATCGCCCGCGTTCACCACCTCGCTGGCTTTTGCCAGAGACATGGCTGATAAACTGCTCGAGAATTAGTTTACATAAATATTAAACCATTTTAGGCGGAGGTGAATTATGAGCAAGAACAAGGCACTTTTAATATGGAACATCGTGATAACCACAGCCCTGATTTTAGCGGTAATCAGCGGTTGTGCCTCACTTGACCCGCAGTACGCCAGCATGGTTCAGCAGGTGAAGAGCAACCGGACAGTTGTGGAGCAGCTAACCAACCAGATCAATGACAACAGCGCCGATATCAACAAGATGAAGGCTGATATTACAACGAATAAGGTGACTATCGCCACTATGCAGGGCGTTATAGAGGCGTCGATTGCTGCCTCCCAGGTATCGATGCAGCAATACGTGCAGCAGTATGTTCAGTCATATGTCGCTCAAGCTGTGCAGTAGGCAGAGTAGTAATATTTACGCTGGTAGACTTTCTAAGCCGTTTCGGAAGTTAATATATTGAAGGATGACGTTCAGTCCTTACTGAAATAAATTATCCTTTATTTTAGAAATTTATGTTAAGAGGGCAGCACCCCCACCTCCAGCCTCTCATCTTACATAACATATATAGTGCGCCCCATAATAAGACCAGTAAAAGAGTTAACATAATCATTTCAGGCTATTTGCGAAATCTCTATAATAGTTGGCCCACCATATTAGGCGCTTCATTTCGCCACTTTTTACACCTTCTTTCATTGTTTCTATTCTGGAGAATATTTGCTCGATGTATTCTAATCCATCATTTACTTTATTCTTTTCTCCTTTCAGACTGCCAATATTTATATTGCATGCTGCCTGATGGAGATTGATATTATTTTGGTAATTCTTCCTGTCTTTCTCGTTTTTTATGCCGTATGTAATTTTATAGGCTTCTTCACAAATGGATAAAGCCCCCTCACAGTTTTTAGATTCTTCACAAAGCGTAATATCATCTAACATATGATTAAGCGTTTCAATCATTTTACTTTGTTCTAATGCAGGAACTAGAACAAAAGGTATTATCCACGTTAATTGCAAGGCTAATACAGTTGGAGTATTATGTGAGTAACAGCTAATTTCTTTTTCTTTATTGCCTGTCTTAACCTTTTAAGCCACTGGGCTCTCACAACACCATTATACCATAGATAACCTGACTCATTATGTTAACTTATTTAAATCTCCCTTTGGTCCCCCTTTTATAAAGGGGGATACACGGACCTTACTTTTTTGTAGGAGGAAACCTCAGGGGGATTTAAACTACGCCGGGGGATTTAAAACCGAAAAATGGCAAAACCAGCTGGTGCCCGAATTCTCCCAAAACCAGACCGAAAATACAAACCATGTATTCTCTGTGAATAAAAACCATTCGAAAAGAATTTAAGAGGCCTAGATTTTGATTACAGAGCGTCATTTTGAAGGGGGTTAAAAAGTGGCGGCGGGATGGGCGATTTTCTGGCTTATCAGCTCCGTCAAACAGGTTAACCCCCATTTTCGGGTCGCCGACAGCAACACCGTATTTTCGCCGGCGGATTGGTCAACCAAAAACCCGGTGGCACCCGCCTCGTCCCATTCCCGGTCATTTGGCAGCAAAAGGTCAATCTTATTCAGGGCGGTTATCCGGGGTTTTTCAGCGAGATTCAAGTCAGTGATTATTTCCTTCACCGTCTGGCACTGCTCGGCGGCGTCCGGCGAAGAAAGGTCGACGACATGTAGCAGTAATGTCGCTTCACCCAGTTCCTCCAAAGTTGCCCGGAAAGAGGTAACGATGGTGGGTGGCAGCTTACGGATAAAACCAACGGTGTCTGTGAGCAGTATCGCCTTTCCGCCTGGAAGTATGAGACGTCGCGTCGTCGGGTCCAGAGTAGCGAAAAGTTTGTCCTCGGTGAAGACCCCGGCCTGGCAGAGGGCATTGAGCAACGTGCTTTTCCCGGAGTTGGTGTATCCCACCAGGGACACTACTGGTATACCGCTTTTGAGTCGCTTCTGTCGATAGAGAGCGCGGTGCTTTCTGACCTCTTCAATCTGCCCCTGCAGGCGATGGATTTTACGCCGGATTAGTCGGCGGTCGGTTTCCAGCTGCGATTCGCCAGGCCCCCTCGTGCCGATGCCACCCCCCAGCCTCTCCAGATGGCTCCACTGCCCGGCAAGTCTGGGCAGAAGGTACTGGTGCTGTGCCAGTTCAACCTGCAACTGCCCCTCCCGGGTGCGGGCGCGGTGAGCAAAAATATCCAGAATCAGCGCGACGCGGTCTATAACCTTAACCTGCAGTGCTTCCTCTAGGTTACGCTGTTGCAGCGGGGTCAGTTCATCGTCGAAGATAACTACATCACAGCCGGCATGGTCTTTCTGGGCAACCAGTTCCTCCAGCTTCCCTTTGCCAACGTAATGCGTCTTTGTCGGCGTGGGCAGCTTCTGAATAATCTGGCCGACAACCCTAGCGCCGGCGGTACCGGTCAGCAGTGCTAGTTCGTTAATAGATGCCCTGGCCGACCACCGGCCCGTGGTCTCTTTTGACTCCACCGCCACCAGGAAGGCTTGCTCAGGCGCGTTATGAGTGAGAACTGTGCTCCTCGTAATATGCCTCTTTATGTCAACTTACTTCTTCGCCACCTGCCGCCGTGTATTGCGCCAGCCAGACAGTCGTGACAGCCCTTTGGCCAGTGCTGCATCCGGGATGGTCATCGACAGCCTGATATACCCTTCTCCTTGCCTGCCGTACCCTATCCCGGGAGTAACTGCCACTCCCACCTGGTCCAGCAAGTCCGCGGTGAAGTCCATTGAGCTATAACCTTGCGGGACCTTCGCCCAGATATAGAGGCTGGCTTTCGGCGGTTTGGCTTCCAGGCCGATTTCATTCAGCACTTCAATAATAAGGTCACGACGCCTCTCGTAGACGGCATTATGCTCCTCAATACAATTCTGAGGCCCCTTCAATGCCTCTATGGCCGCATACTGAATCGCCTGGGGGATTCCCGAATCCAGATTCGATTTAAGCCTCATAAGGGCGTTTATCATGGTGGCATTGCCGACAGCCATCCCGATGCGCCAGCCGGTCATATTGTAGCTCTTGGAGAGCGAGTGGAACTCCACGCCGACATCTCTGGCTCCCTCTGCCTGCATGAAGCTCACCGGTTGATATCCATCATAAGCAACCTCGGTATAGGGGCCATCATGGCATACCACCAGGTCATGCTGTTTGGCAAATTCGACAACCCGATTGAAAAAATCAAGGCCGGCAACGGCGGCGGTGGGGTTATTGGGGTAATTAATCCACAGGAGCCGGGCTTTTTTGAGCACGTCTCCGGAGATGGCATCAAGGTCAGGCAGCCAGTCATTCTCCTCCTTGAGCGGCATATAGTATGGCTCACCATCAGCCAGTAAGGCGCTCACCGAATAGACCGGATACCCCGGGTCAGGCACCAGAGCGACATCGCCATTGCCAATAAAGCAGAAAGCAATGTGGCCGATTCCCTCTTTGGAACCTATCAGGGGCAACACCTCTTTGTCCGGGTCGAAGGAAAGACCGAAGCGCTGCTGATACCAGTCTGCTATCGCCCGACGTAACGCCGGAAGGCTGTCTGATTCTGGATAACGATGATTGGCCGGGTCACGGGCAGCTTCACAGAGCCGGTTAATGATATGCTGCGGCGTCGGGATATCGGGATCACCTATAGCGAAGCTGATGACCTCTTCGCCTTTAGCTTTCTTCGCCGCGATTTTCCGGCTGATTTCAATGAATAAATATGGAGGTAACTTTTCAACACGCTTGGCTAATCTCATCACTTGCTCCTTAATCCGGCCATTCGCCACAAAATACTGTTTCTGCCGGGCCAGTCATCAATATCTCGCCGGCACCATCCCACTCTAGTTGCAACGCACCGCCCAGCAGTTTTATCTTTATATTATTATCCACATAATCACGTAGTTGTGCGGCCACAGCTACCGCACAGGCACCGCTGCCACATGCCAGCGTCTCTCCGACACCCCTCTCCCAGGTACGGACCTCTACCTCTTTCCTGTTTATAACCCGTGCGACTTCAAAGTTGGTCCGCCGCGGGAAAATGTCCAGACGCTCCACTTTGGGCCCGATAGTGAACACCGGAAAATCAGCTACCGGCTTATCCTGAAAATAAACCGCGTGCGGGTTTCCCATTGAGACAAGGTTGAGATTCAAATCAATACCGTTTACATTCACCGGATAGCTGAGCATAGAGTTTATGTAAACTATTCTCTCCCTCCCCTCCTCGATGCTGGCCGGTATCTCTTTTTCCTGAAACACGGGCTTGCCCATGCCTGCCTGAATGCTGATAAGCCGGCCGTTCTCTTTATTAAGCTTGAGATGCCTCACGCCGACTATCGTCTCCACTGATATACGGTCGGCACCGGCTTTTATCATGCCATTATCATACACATAGCGGGCCAGGCACCTGATACCGTTGCCACAGGCCTCAGCCTCGGAGCCATCCGGGTCGAACATGTGCATGCGAAAGTCCGCCTTCCCGGACGGCATCAGCAATAGCAGGCCGTCACTGCCGATGCCGAAGTGGCGTTCGCACATAGCCAGCGCCATCTTTGACCAGTCGCGCTGCTCATCGCTGGTTTCAACCAGAATAAAATCATTTCCCGTGCCCTGTAGCTTGGTGAACTTCATCTGCCTTCACTCACTAATCTCAACCACTTCTTTATGTTCGGGCTCGCCTTCCAGAAACCTGAAGACAAGTGTTTCTATCCCCGCCTCCTGAATTTGAGCTATATCAAACCAGTGAATCCGCGCATCATTCAGGCGGAACCAGGCATATTGATGGCGGGCAAACCGGTGCGTCTCATATTTAATTTGCTGTACCGCGTCCTCCAGGCTTATCTCGCCTCTGAGAGACAGAGCTATCTGTTTATAGCCTATACTGGACATGGCCGGTAGATTAAAATCATACCCCATATTGACCAATTTTTCCACCTCGCCGACCAGCCCCTGCTCCATCATATCATCCACTCTTTTATCTATGCGCCGGTAAAGCTCCTTGCGCTCGGCGGTGAGCCCGATTATCAAAGAGCGAAAAGGCAGGGTTTTCTTACCCTGAAGTTGAGAGAAGGCCGCGTCCGTCTGGTGGTGCACCTCAAGCGCCCTGATTACCCGCCGCACATTACGCGGGTCAATCTTTTGCGCTGACGCCGGGTCAATTTTCATTAACTCTTCATACAGACTCTGATGTCCAACATCAGCGACTTTTTTCTCCAGGTAACGCCTCAATTCATGATCCGGCTTCGCCTCCGGAAGATGCCATCCTTCCAGCACCGCCCGTACATACAGGCCACTGCCACCAACCAGAACCGGCGGTTTATCCCGACCTTGAATGTCCCGTATAGCGTCGAAGGCCAGCGCCTGATACTGCGCCAAGCTGAAATCCTGACTCGGGTCGATGATGTCAATCAGGTGGTGTCGGATATGCTCCCGGTTCTGCGAGTCTGGTTTGGCGGTGCCGATATCCATATGTCGGTAAACCTGACGACTATCGGCGCTAACAATTTCACCATCGAATTTTCTGGCTAGACGGATGGCCAGCCGGCTTTTGCCAATTCCGGTCGGGCCAACTATAGCTACTAAAGATTTCATTTCCTGCTTTTTATTGCAGATGCCTGACTGACGATGTTTATAAACTCACCGGCTTTAAGGCTCGCTCCGCCGACCAGCGCCCCGTCTATTTCTGGCTGTTGCATAAACTCGGCGGCATTGGCCGAGCTAACACTGCCTCCGTACAGTATGCGCATTTCCCGGGCGGTCCCCTCTCCATATAAATCGGCAATATTATGACGGATAAACGCAATCGTCTCACCAGCCTGCTCGCCGGTGGCTGATTTCCCGGTCCCAATAGCCCAGACTGGTTCATAGGCAATGACCAGACCACTGACTGATTTTACCCCAGCCAGAGCTGCTCTCACCTGTTCAGATACCACAGACTTTGTTTTTTCTCTTTCGTTTTCCTCCAAGCTCTCGCCGATACACATAATCGGTATGATATCTGCCTGCAACGCCGCCACTATCTTCTTATTGACAACGTCTCCGGTCTCATGGAAATACTGCCTCCGCTCCGAGTGTCCGATAATTACATACTCACAGAGGTCGGCTACCATCAAAGGTGAAATCTCGCCAGTGTAGGCTCCCTTTTCAGCAAAGAACAGGTTCTGCGCTCCCAGTTTGATAGCGCTGCCGGAAAGCAGCTCTTTCACCGGCGCCAGCGATACAAAAGGTGGACAGACCACCTTTTCTACTTCGGCAATTTTCTCCAGTTCATCCTTCATTGCTCTGACCAGTTCCAGGGCTTCGTCCACGGTGGTATTCATCTTCCAGTTGCCAGCGATCAATGGTGTACGCATTATCTTCTCCTGAACCAGCTTATTTCAGCTATTCTTTGTCCGGAAGTGCCGCCACACCCGGCAGTTCATCTCCACTCAGGAACTCCAGAGAAGCTCCGCCTCCAGTGGAAACGAAAGTCATTTTATCCGCCAGACCCATCTCGCCGACCGCCTCGGCAGTGGAGCCGCCGCCAATTACTGTCATCGCTTCAAGCCCGGCCAGCAGCTTCGCCAGCTCCTTAGTGCCCCCCGCAAACTCAGGGATTTCGAATATCCCCATAGGACCGTTCCAGAAAATTGTTTTACACTTCCGTAATTCCAGACTAAAAGCGTCTATCGTCTGCGGGCCTATGTCCACAATTCGCTTCTCTCCGGGTATTTCCGCCGTCGGGACATTTTCCGTCCTTGCCCCGCTGTTTACTTCATCAGCAACCACAAAGTCCATCGGCAGCATTAAGTTGACCTTCTTCTTTCGTGCCAGTTCTATTAAGCGGCTGGCAGTATCCAGCATATCCGTCTCCACCAGAGACTGCCCCACTTCATATGACTCTGCCTTAAGAAAAGTCGCCGCCATGCCACCACCGACCATGACATAGTCCACTTTATCCATTATGTTTTCCAGCATGCTCACCTTGTCACTTATCTTGGCCCCGCCGAGCAAAGCCGCGAACGGTCGCACCGGGTTTTCCATTATCTTGCCCAGGTTCGCTACCTCTTTTTCCATCAGAAAGCCGGCCGCCGCCGGCAGGAACCCTGCAATAACCGACACCGAGGCATGCGCCCGATGCGCCGCGCCAAAAGCGTCATTGACAAATACCTCGCCCAGACGGGCCAGGGCCTGTGCAAAGGGCAAGTCTCCAGCCTCCTCTTCCTTATGGAAGCGAAGGTTCTCCAGCATGAGAACATCACCGGCTTTCATCGCAGCCACCATCCTCTCCACGCCAGCGCCAACACAGTCCGGGGCCATGGCAACCGGCTGTCTGAGAACTTGAGAGAGACGCTCAGCAATCGCATTCAATCGAAGGTTCTTAACAACTTTTCCCTTGGGGCGACCCAGGTGGGACATCAATATCACCTTTGCGCCATGGTCTTTGAGATATTTTATCGTCGGCAGGGCAGCACGGATACGGTTATCGTCCGCTATATCCCCCGTCTTTTCATCCAGGGGCACGTTAAAGTCAACGCGAACCAGCACGCGCTTGCCCTTTACCTCTATATCCTTCACTGTCACTTTATTCATCAGTTACACCTGGTAGTAAAGGTCAACATTTGTTCGGGAATCATACCAATATGCCTCCGCCACCACGTATATCCCACACCTAGTTAGCTCGCAGGCTTTACTTCGCTTGTCCTGATGGAACGCTGGCCTGCCTGGTAGCCGGAAAACATAGACAAAACTTGCCGGGTTATTCCTTCAGCGTCCAGGCCATACCTGGCGCGAATGGCAGCCTGAGTCCCCTGCTCAACATATTTGTCCGGAATACCAATGGTTTTCACCGGCGTCTCATCAACACCCAAATCCTGCAACAACCTGGTCACGCTGCTGCCGAAGCCACCGTCCAGCGTATTTTCTTCAACGGTAACCAGACGCGGGATATGGCACGCCAGATTGGTAATCAGCTCAACGTCGAGCGGCTTGATGTAGCGGGCGTTGACCACCGCCGCTTTTATCCCCTCTTTCGCCAGTTCATGCGCTGCCTCAAGAGCCGGAGCCACGGTAACACCGACGGCAAGGATGGCAACATCGCTTCCCTCGCGCATAACTTCCCATTTGCCAATATCAATGTTATGTAAAATACTGTCCAGCGGAACCCCCAGCCCAGAGCCACGAGGATAGCGTATCGCCATAGGCTGTCCTGAATTCACGGCGGTATAAAGCAGATGCTGCAATTCATTTTCATCTCTCGGAGCGGCAACCTTCAAATTGGGGATAAGCGCCAAGTAAGACAGGTCAAAAGTTCCCTGGTGCGTCTTACCATCGTCCCCAACAATACCACCACGGTCTACCGCGAAAACGACGGGCAGTTCCTGAAGGCAAACGTCGTGTATTATCTGATCAAAAGCACGTTGCAGGAAGGTAGAGTAAATAGCAACAACAGGAACAAAACCCTGTGCGGCCAGTCCAGCGGCAAAGGTAACTGCATGCTGCTCGCAGATGCCGACATCAAAGACACGTTGCGGGAATTCGGCCGCAACGATGTTCAAGCAATTACCTTCCGGCATGGCCGGGGTTATGGTCACCACCCTGGGGTCATCGCGGGTCAGCCGAAGTAATGTCTGCGCAAACACTTCGCTGTATGTGGGTATATTTTGACTGCTGGCGTCCTGGGCAGGCACGCCATGAAAGTAAACCGCATTATCTTCGGCGGGACGATAGCCCTTACCCTTGGTAGTTAGAACGTGAAGAAACGTTGGTTTCGTACGAAGCTTTTTGGCCTGGAGCAGCGCACGCTCAAGTTCTTCCGTGTCATGTCCATCTATAGGCCCTATATAAGTAAAACCCAGTTCTTCCCAGACCATGGTCGGCAGCAGCAGCCCTTTGAACCTGCCTCTGGCCTGCCGGCCTACTTCCCATACCATGCCCCCAAGGGGCAGGGCCTTGAGTATCTTTTCCCCCTCTTCTTTGGCCCAGCGGTAGCGCGGATCAAAACGCACCTTGCCCAGTAATCTTGCCAGGCTGCCTACTGTAGGAGAAATCGACATGCCATTATCATTGAGAATCACGACCAGATTCGAACCCAAGTGTCCGGCATGGTTGAGCGCTTCGAAAGCCATGCCTCCAGTTATGGCTCCATCACCAATGACCGCTACTACTTCGTAATCATCACCTCGAAGGTCCCGGGCGATAGCCATCCCCAGTGCCGCCGAAATTGACGTGCTGGCATGACCGGTGCCAAACGCGTCGTGCGGGCTCTCTTCAGGGCTGGCGAAACCGGAAAGGCCACCATACTGGCGCAACGAGGCAAAACGTTCTTTCCTGCCCGTTAGCAGTTTATGAACGTAGCTCTGATGACCAACATCCCAGACAATCTTATCCTTAGGGCTATCAATAACGCGATGCAAAGCTATGGTAAGCTCAACCACTCCCAGATTGGAAGCAAGGTGACCACCGGTAATGCTAATGGTGTCGACCAGCTGCTCCCTGAGCTCACTGGCTAGCTGCTTTAGTTCACGCTCGCTCAGCTTCTTTAATTCGTCAGGGCTATCAACCCGGTCAAGCAATCGAGTCATCTTTCGCCGTTCTTCACGATAGGTTTAGATATCTCATACTAGCAATGCCTAAAAGCTATTGTCAAGAACGATAACCAGCATATGAATCTTGACCCTTTTTTCTCTTTCGTGCTACATTTGAATAATAAAGAGCGTCCCTGTAGCTCAGCTGGACAGAGCGGCTGCCTTCTAAGCAGCGGGTCGAGCGTTCGAATCGCTCCAGGGACGCCACGAGCCTAGATCGACACGATAACTGGAATTTTTCCCGATTATGTTATTGACACACCGCTGATAGAGATGATGATATTAATAAAATAATAATCATTATGTCAAGTGTCAACTCTTCTGCCCTACCCTGCGTTGTTTCGATATAGCATTGATAAGCAGATTTACCCTTAGAACGTATGAATCTTAAGTCGGAAGTTCGAATCCACCCGCTGCTAGTTTATTCAGCATATTTTTTCAGCGCCATTATGATCTTTCTTGACTGGCTGTAGTCTATCAGTTACACTCCAAGATGGTTGCTTAGTATTAGCTCATTAGGGAATCGTCTTCGCTACAGACACATAATGATATTCAAAAGATCTCCTCTTTATTATGGTTGGATTATTGTCGGTATCGGCGTTATTGGTATGGCGCTGACATACGGTACCAGGCATTCCTTTTCGGTCTTTTTCTCAGCAATATTGGATGAATTCGGCTGGAGCCGCGGTAGCACTGCATTGATGTTATCCCTCAACATACTTATATATGGTTTCGCAGCGCCATTTGCTGGATTTCTTGTTGACCATTGGAAACCCCGAAGGGTATTACTGGCCGGAGTTGTGATGCTCAGTTTTACAACGGCACTTTGTGCCTTTGCCAGCGAATTATGGCACTTCTATTTCCTCTTTGGGTTTTTAGTACCGATCGGCATAGCGTTTAGCGGTTGGCCGGTATTAGCACCCACAATAGCGAACTGGTTTTCCAAAAAGCGTGGTCTGGCTTTAGGTATTAGCGGAATGGGCGCGGGTATAAGTTACGTTTACGGTCTTTTTGTGGAATTTGTTATCTCACAGGTAGAGTGGCACTACGCTTATATTGTAATTGGTATTCTCCTTCTCGTTATCCTTGTCCCGCTTTATTTACTTCTATATCACTATCGTCCTCAAGACAGGGGATTGAAGCCTTATGGCAGTGATCTAATTGCTACTGAAAAAGCCACAGGTATAGAATCTTCGGGTGGGGTGATTCCCAATTTCTCCGAATGGACATTACGTCGCGCAGCTCAAACTTATCAGCTTTGGTTATTGATAGCCTCTCATTCCCTGCACTGGGGCATGGCGGCTTATTTAGTTTTAGCGCACCAGGTACGATTTGCCATAGATGTTGGCTACAGTAGCTTATTTGCTGCTTCCGTATTCGCCATCTTTGGCGTCTTCATGACCGTAGGTCTGCTACTGGGATTTATTTCTGACTGGATCGGACGGGAATGGACGGTTACTATAGCTAACTTGTTAGCAATAGGTGCTATTGTAGCACTAATTCTTGTAAACGATGCCTCGCAATCATGGCTGCTTTATATATATGCCGTGTGTCTTGGATTGGGAGCTGGGCTGTTTTCTCCAACTATTACAGCCGGGGAGGCAGATATATTTCACGGAAAATCATTCGGCGCTATAGCGGGACTGTCTTTAGCGGGTGTTGGCGTTGGCTCGTTAATGGGTCCATGGCTAGGTGGATGGATATATGATGTTAGTGGTAGCTATGTACCAGCTTTTTTCTTCTGCATTACATGTTTCATATTAAGTCTAGTAGCATTCTGGATTGCAGCGCCACGCAACGCCAGTAGATTTGCCCAGATTCAGAAATAGTTGAGATAGAATATGGTCGTTGGTTCGAATCTATCCCTATTTTCGACGCAACAATATAGCGTTTTTCTGCTTGGAGAATGAAACTGGTTCCTCTAGCTATATAGAACAGACTACTGTGCAAGCTAATTCACAAGATGAGCAAATATTTAGTTCGACTGTCAGCCTTTTACCTAATTCTAGAATTCCAACACAACCTTTTTCGATGTCTTTAATACCAAATTTGGCCGCCGGCTATTATCTCTTGGCGCACTTCGTCATTTCGCTTATTATTAGAATTAATATCAGCCATTATTGGAAATAGATTAGCTGCCATGCCACTGATATAGGCTGTAGCAAAGGAAGTACCATGCTTATAACCATATTTATTATTCGGCATTGTGGAGTAAATATTGAACCCTGGTGCAGAAACATCTACCCATCTACCATAATTAGACAGCGGTACTAACATACCGTCTTCTTTAATCGCTGCGACTCCAATACAATTCTCGTAGTAAGCAGGATAGACTGGATTCCCACTACCATCGTTGCCTGCAGCGGCTACAATAACTGCACCCTTCTGCCAAGCATAATCAACGGCACATTTTAATTCAGGCGTTGACTCCTTTAATTCAATACTAATGTTAATGATATTCGCACCGTGATCTGCTGCCCAGATAATACCGTTAACTAACGCCGGTATTGAGCACCTGCCACAGTCATCCGCCACCTTGACATTCAGCAATCGGCTCTCTGATGCCAAGCCAACAATACCTATGTTGTTTTTGTCATTAGCAGCAATAATTCCCGCTATATGAGTTCCATGTCCATAGACATCATCAGCTGTATCACTTTCTGTGAAATTGGCTTCCATTGAAACTTGGCCAATGAGTTCCTCATGATTACTGTCGATGCCTGTATCGAGAATGGCAACAATTACCTGTGAATCTCTTGGAGTTACTTCGGATGGTTTCACATCGAGAGTTTTATCTAATATTAATGAGCCTTTTAGATCGTTCTTGTGATATTGCCGAAATTGAGGTTTGGTTTGGTGTAGCTGAAAAGTTTCCTGTAACGATGCTCGTTCATTTGACGCTGGCACTACTGACGAATTAACTAGCCTCAACTCTGCGACCTGTAAATCAGGATATGAATAACCCATTTCAACATTGGAAGCCAAGAATTTGCTGTTGATTCCCTGCCAAATGGCGAAAACACTGAAAAAAATAAGTGCGGATAATACCAATACCCTCATGATAATTATACCTATAACATCTAACTTGTCTTGAATCTATCACCCATTCGTCCTCAGGTGACTAGTAATTTATTCCCACAGGACGTGCGCCTAAAAACGAATTTTTAAATTCGACCTCTGTTAGAAAAGAAAGAGATATGATCGCAAAAAGGCAAGCTATTGAGAATATCGGTAAGAAAAGAAGGTTGGTGAAAAAACCGTTAGAAGGGGAAGGTAGCAGCAAGTGTTAATCGTCTAGTTACGAGCCTCTCAAGACCTTCATCGTTCATTTGAGTCAAACGACTTTTCAATGTTTCTTAATAACAGAAAATCAGATCAGTTAATCGCCGGTTTTCTTTTAGTGCAGTACATGATACCTTACATCGAGTAGATTTGTGATATGGCAGGAGTCAATTGATACAATAAGAGATTTCATGATTATATTTGTGTCAACTTGGCTATAATGAAATCACCTCATTTCTTACCATTTTAATACCGTTATTCTAACCTTAACGCTTTTATCATAAGATACATTGAGGTATACTAAACTGCTAAATACTGGCTTGAACTTATCAAAAATCACTAATGATAATATAAGATGAAAATTTGTACGTTATTTCTTCGTCTACTGTTATTAATTCCTATTGTTTTCAATATTAGCGCCTTTTTTGCTACTGATAGTGCACGTGGCTACGATATTGAAAGAATTGAAATAAGCCCAGCGACGTCTACTACTATAGCTGGCGACATGCAGTCTTATTCAGCCGAAGCCTTCGACCAGCAGAATAATAGCCTTGGCGATGTTACCACTAGTACCTGCTTCTCCATAGAGTCAGAAGCTGGTGGCTCTTGGTGCGATAACGTCTACACTTCTGAATACGCGGGCATCTGGACAGTAACGGGCAACTATGACGGTAAGTCCGATACCGCTATTCTTACTGTAGAAGCTGGTTCTGCCGTTACCCTTGATCTCACCCCTGATGTTGCTAGCTCTACAAGTGGTGTTCCCTTCAATGTCACTGTGACTGTTTATGACACCTATTGCAATGTCGCTTCCAATTACACAGGTACCGTGAAATTTAAATCCTCTGATCCCTATGCTTCCTTGCCCTCTAATTACACCTTCGACTCAAGTGATAGTGGTAGTCATACCTTTACCGACGGCGTGACCTTGATCGCACTCGGCTGGAGATCCGTCACCGCTACCGATACAGCCCATTGCTTATCAGATGTATCTTGCTTTAATGTTGCACCTGCCCCTGAGGCCGACCTCCAGATATCAAAGTCTGATAGCCCGGACCCAGTCTACATCAGCGA